>Ga0070740_10002493_pt1 | contig 21473 bp, 16 predicted proteins | sample Coa_R2_FD_67286 | JGI IMG/M metagenome (GOLD analysis project Ga0070740, IMG submission 67286) | Surface soil microbial communities from Centralia Pennsylvania, which are recovering from an underground coalmine fire - Coalmine... | ecosystem: Environmental > Terrestrial > Soil > Unclassified ...
TACTTCAGGGACGGTTCAGGAGCAACGCGTGCCCGCCGCGGCGGGGCGGCATCGGCGGGCGCGGCAGGCGCCCCTTCATGCAAGCGCCGCGAACAGGCCAAGACCGATGTGGCGGCCGGCGCCGATGACGACCGGCCCGGGCACGTCCTCCGCGAAGGTGATGATCGCGTGCGTGCGGGGGAACGCCTTGAGGTAGGCGGGCGCGCGGTAGGCGCGCGCGACTTCCGCGCCCGGGAACACCGGCTCGCGCTGCAGGATGATTTCGGCGACCGGCGTGGTGTAGCCCGCCTGCGCCAGCGCTTTCAGCACGAGCGCATGCGCCTTGCGTGTGCGGAAATCGTCGCGCCCGGGCAGCACGAGCGGCGTCACCGAGCCGAAGGTGCAGGCCTTGCGCAGGTAGCGCAGCGTCACGCCGTCGGCGTATGGATCGATCGCGCGTAGGTACGCCTTGATCTCACCCGTGTCTTCTTCGATGAGCGACTCGCCCGAAAGCCGCCGCGCGACGCTTTGCACCTTTCCGCCGCCGCCGCCGAACGGCTCGGCGAGCAGCACCCGGCGGATGCGGCCGTCGCGACCCTTTGGCGCAATCGTCGGCAGCGGCAAATAGGAGAAGCGGTCGTTCTTGGCCTCGGCATCCTGCCCATGGCCGCAGACGAAGCGCTCGATGAAATCGGCATCGAGCTTCATCGCCTTGGCGCGCTCGTGGGCGGCATGGCGTAGCCAGGCGGCGACCGTGATCGCCTCGCGCGGAGCGAAGGAGCGGTAGGCGCCGTCATCGTCCACCAAAGCGAAGGCGTGGACGGGGCGGCGGCGGCCTTTTGCGCGGCGGATGAGAGACTGCGATCTGGGCAGGTCGGTCAAGCGGTTCACGCTATCGGCGGCCCTTTTGGGCATTTCCGAGGGCGTCAAATTATCTGTCCTCTCGCCTCAATAAATTTGCGCATACTAAGGACACCGGCCATATATCCCAGAAAATCGTCATAAGCGTGTGGCCATTCATACAGTTCCTGTTTTCCAGGAATTGGTTTGAGATCCAGCTCCTCGATTTTCCGAGCCCAGATTTGGACGCTGCCCAATAAAATGTCTCGAAAAGACAGCTGTTCACCACTCGTTAGTCGGCCTACAAGATCGCGATCAACCAGCACAATGCGCGTATCGGCCGCTATCACGCGTCCATGTTGGGCCACCGCTGGGTAATCCTTCTCTTTCTCGGCCTTCGAAAGCTGATCCTGGGTTACCAAATTCTTCAATTCCTCTGCCATTGCGGTGGACACCAGATCGGTCGGCGACATGCGACAGAAGTCGCCTCTAGCAAATTGTCGCTTCAGCACTTCGCCTGGATCGCGTGCGCCGGGATGATGGGTGATGCCGTCTACGGGATCAAGGATGAAATCAAAGACTATAGCTCCCCCTTGATCATTGTATTCGCCGTTTCGATTCACACGACCACCGGTCTGAATGAGATTCGCCGTGCTGAACCTCTCGCGAAAGCCGGTCCGGAATGACAAGTTTAATCCCGCCTCCAAGCAACTTGTGGCGACCACGGTCCAGTTCTTGTCGCCTTTCTTCGTCAGGCGTTCAACAATTTGGTTGATGATCGGCGCGCGATCCTTAGGGCACAACGCGGTTGAAACGTGAAGCACATCCTTGTCGGCCTCGCGCATCTTTTGCGCGATAACGGCTGCGCTTTGAACGGTATTCAGGATCACGAGCCGAGGACCGGGTTCGCGCTCTACCCGCTCAATTAATTCCTTTGGGGATCCAATCAATCCTGCAGTCTCATAGCGAATCCGTTCCCTTTCGGATGAAACGGCCTTGGCCACAAGATTAGGAGTCATGATCTCCGGAATTTTGGTGGGAGGATCGATGATCTGGCGGTTCTCCCAGAACTTGGTGAGGCTTCCGCTCGCGAACACGAATCGACAACTCCAGTTATCCGCCAACTCGTGAAGCCATCGCCAGTTTTGAGGCCACAGCGGAGCCGGCAGCGCTGCATGGGCTTCGTCGAGGAAGACTGCGGAGCGGGGCAATTCGTGAAGCTTCCGCAGCTCGGAGGGACCGCAGGCCGCGAGGCTTTCAAAAAACTGCACACTGGTGGTTACCACGACAGGTGCACGCCAAAGGACAGCCAGGTCACGATCAAAACGACTGCTGAAATCGGCCTTATGATGATGAGCTACCACCACATCCTGTGGATTCTCTCCAGGCAGGCAAAGGGCTTCTCGCAGAATCCGAACCGTCTGGTCGATAACGTTTGTATACGGGGCGACGATGAACAGGCGGCGGAGGTTGTTTTCGAGGGCCGACTTCAAAAGGAAGGCGGTGATAGCCGTTGTCTTGCCCAAACCCACGGGGGCTTCGCAGGAAGCGAAGGCGTGCGGAACGTTGGCCTCCCGTGCCGCCCGGTAGAAACTTGCGCGAGCCCTATCTCGGGGGCCGCCCCTCTTTCTTTCGAGGTTCTCGACATAAGAATCCAATCTACGTAGCCGATCCCGCCACCGGGGCGCGACCGGCTCTGCCGGAACAGCGCCGCTGTCGAATGCAGCCGTATCGGAGTAGTCGGCGTCGACGAGACAAGACAGTGCAAGCCGCATCGATAGCCCATGGGATGGTTTTGCAGCTGAAATAGCGATTGGTCCCACCGCGGCTTCATGATCCGCTAAGTATTGTGAAAGCCGCCGTTCGGTTCGTTCTATCTGCTGACAATGCTCGCTTCGCTCGCGGCCCTCATGGCGCAGTCCGCGCAATTTGAAGCCGAGGCCGTCGGGATCGAAATGTTTGGCAAGGCATGGAAGGCCGGGTGAGTGATGCGCTCTCACGAGCCAGGCAGCCATCCGATTGCCGCGCGCGAGCAGGTACGCGACGCCCGCGTCGATATGATCCCAAGGCAGTTTGCCCGATCTTCCCTGCTTGAGCGCGGCTTGGTTGTCGGGATCGAGCTTGCCCAGATCATGGAAAGTGGCCGCAATCTCGATGTTCGTTATGAAATCCGGCGGCGGATTGGCGTTGAAACAGATTAAATTCTCGGCGCGCTGGCGCGCGCCGGCGCGCACGCGGTGGACATGCCCTTCGTAAAAGTCGGGTTCGGCTCCCGGCCGTGGCGCCGAATGCGCCAAGAGATCGGGACGCTTCACAAGCACCTTCGTTCCCAAATGGCGCAAAGGTCGGTCACTGTTACTCTATCTTTGATAAACGTGTCGATTTTTCCCTCAGTGGGGATTTCATACTCGTCGAGACTCTTGGAAGGCTCTTGAGGGTTGCCCTTTTTCTTCGGCGTCAAGGCGTCGATGATCTTGTAATCCGGGCAGGAGCCAAGTGGGCTCTTGTGCTCGGCGTACCAGGCATGCAGCAAATTGACCGACGTCCGGATCGCCGATGCCGTATGTTGGTATGCGTAAGGGATCAGGAACTTCAGTAACTCGATGTCCGTCTTGTCGCACCCTGTGTTTCTGGCAAAGGTCGGGTTGACGTAAAACGGCATCGTGTACACGCCGTGTTGGACCACCCGCCAGCCCAACGGGGCCATTCCACGGTCTTTGCCGGGCTCGACGGGAGGGTTGGTTGTGGTCAAGCGCTGGATTTCGACGGGCGCAATGCTGATACCAACCCCGAATTGAACGACGCCCGTCGAAATGAAGTGCTCTTTGCCCTTGTTATTTTTAGCCTTGATCGCCTCCAGGATCGTGTTACCGAACACCCGAGCGTCCCAGTATTTGGGGATGAATTGGTCTCGATCCAGTTTTCCAATTTCTTTGATATCGCGATCGTACGATTCTAAGATGTCATAGCCGCGGCCATTCCCGTTGAGCGACAGCGTCTTTGCTGCCTCCTGCCAGACAGGCCCCTCTTTTTCCGCCACGAGGTCCCGCAGCTTGCGTTTAAATGACACGGCAGAGATCAAGCCGCGGCCATCGGCATCCAAAGTGCGCGGATCGTTCTCGGCATCCGGATCGCCGTTGGGATTTGAGCAGCGAACCTCGATGACAAGCAGTCCTGTTCCCCGATTAAACATCACTGTTTTCCTCGCTTCCTTGGTCGTCATCATCGCTTTCACCCTTCGTCTTCGGTGGAAGGCCCGCGACGTAACCCAGGAGCAGCTCGGCGCGGAACACATCGTCGGCCGTTTGCGGCAACTGGCCGTGCAATGCAGTGCTGATCTCTGCGGCCCGCCGATACTGCCAAATGGCCTGCGAAATCTTCCACCCTCGATCTTTCTGGCTCGGCTCCGCGCTGTCACGCAGCTTGGCAGCCTCGTCGGCACTCGCGCGCTTCGCCCATGAAGCATAGGGCTTCCAACGTCGACCTAGCGCGGCCAAGGCTTTCGCCGGGTTTGCCTGCGCCATCGTCAAGACCGAGTTGCCTAGGAGCGCTGGCGGTACCTGCCCTTGCCGCACGTCAGCGCAGTAGCCGGCGTGCACGACGTCCGCTACGGATAGTAGCTGGCCTAATCGAAATGCTGCCTCGTTCATCCACGAGCCTCCCCGTCTACCTGAAGCATTCAATAAGATCGCCAAGAGCGTCAGCACACGAAGTGCGGTGCCATTGTCGAGCCTGGATACGCGGGCCCCATGTTTCGCATGGGCTGTCGCTTCAAGAAGCTGATGATGTCTCTTCAGGACGACGTGCAAAAGTCGCTGAGCCAGTCGCGGCGTATCCCCTTCCTGAAGAAAGAGGCTGAAAACTTCCGTTGCCGGAACCCCAATCGCATCTTTGCGTTCCGTGCCCCCCCTGACGAACTGCCGCCTTGTTAGCGATGGAATGCTGAATGGCGCTAGGCCCTGGAGTCGTTCGCGCTTTCCCTTGTGCCGAAGGAATAACCAGTCCGGCAGATTTCTCTGCCCCTGCATCCATTGTTGCGCACAGTCGTAAAGCTGTCCGACCGTCAAGTGCCGATGAAGGAGCGCCTTGCGGTTGCCCTCGTCGACTTTGCGCAGGAGGCAAACTTGCACGGGTGTCTTCCGAAAGTCCTCCGGGGCTTTTCCTTTGATCGCCTCCAGAAGACGCTCGGCCCGTCGCTCGTACGCTGCAATTGGATCAAGTTCATCATCAGGCTCGCCCTCGTCGCCCGCAAATAAGCCGGCCGTTGGGGCGTCAAGGGCGCCCTCAACAAAGGCGATCAAGAGATCAGTCGTTTTCCGCCTCTCGCCCGGAACCGTGCACCAGGTGACGCCCTTTCGATGTTCGCCAACCAGCTCAGTAACGGCGCTCGCCAAATCTCCAATGACGAACCTACCAACCGGGAACGCATTAGGACCAAATCGATGATAAGAACCAGCGGCCGGGAGATTGTCGTTCTTAGAAAAAACATAGGAAAGGCCAAGCGCCGGCAGGTTCGTTTGAGGAAAATTTCCCCTATGGAGCTCAACGTCTTTTCCAATAATAGCACAGCGACCGACATCGGTGTGGCCGGCCGCTGACAATGCTCGTGCTGCTGCGCCTCCATTAAGAGGATCATGAACATCGCGATTAAACTGCCCGCTCTCAACATCGAAGTAGAACTCACCACCAAATAGCTTTGTCTGTTGGCCGACCTTCTTTTCGTCACCGATCAAGGCGGCCCGTACGGGATCGAGCCAGTCGTCGAGTCCAGTTTCAACTTCGCGGAGCAACGCTGAGATCAAGGAATTTACGAAATTCCGACCAGCATCATTTCCATCGACGCCAAAGACAGACAAGAAGCGATCTATGATTGCTGGCACTGACGCCGCTTCAGCTTCGATGCCCACGAGCGCGACTTTCTTTTTTCGCAGACTATCCAACGTCAGGTCTTTGAAGGGCCAGCTATTCCGCCAAGAACCGCTGGGATAATACTGAGCAGCCTCGCAGAGGACCTTCCGGCGTTCGGCTGCTGTTGCCCTCGTCCAGGTCTTGCCGAAGGCCTCGCGCTCTGAACTTCGCAAGTCCAAAAGCGGAAGCAGTGATACGAACGGAAAACTGTTCTTCTTACCCTCCCGAAAGGTCCAGAGGTGCCCGGCCAAGCTGGTAGAGAGAAGCTCGACTCCAGCAAGGTTGCCGTCGGCGTTAAGGCGCAAGAGCAAGGGTCTCTTATTCTTGCTGACCGGCTGTACGTCCGGATGCTTGGTTTCCAGCGTGATGCCGGCATCCCTCAATCCCAACCGTATTGATTCCAGCTCATTTAGCAAAGGTCAGGACTCCCCTAATAATTCGCACGTTCTGTCGAAACTGAGGTTCATACTTGCCACCCCGAGGAGCGCTCCACATGCCAAAAAGCATCGAGGGTATCGTCAGGTTTAAATCGACATCGACCTCGAATTCCTCCTCCCGGAACGGACCCCAGTAAGAGCATGGAAATTCCTTCCATCCCAGGACAGGGGTACTCAGGCAGCGACCAAGACGAAGGCGCTTTTGGAATTGATCGCGCAGGTAATGTCGAGCGTTGGTGCCGTTGGCGTTTTTGCCGTGGCATTCCCCGTAAATGCGATAACAGACGTTCGCCAGCACGGTGGCGAAACGCTGCATCCGCGCTCCTTTGCTCAGTTGCTTGGACTCGCGTAAGGGGCCGCCGTAATTCGTGGCGTACCTCTGATACGAGACCGCTCCGCCCGCTGCGCCGCGCCGCTTGCAGATTTCTACCTTTGTGGGAACGATCCAGGCGTCCCCGCTCCTGAAACGCGCAATCGACTCAAAGATGCCGACGCAAGCGGACAACGTCGGTGCGGGATAGCTCGTCGGAGCGCTCCCCGTGTCAGGCCGGGCGAACATGGCCAGGGGCCCGGCGACTTCAATCGCAACCTCATACGACATTGTTTCTTCCCCAAAACATCAGCGCCATCGGCACCTCACCCCGCGCGAAGTGCTCCGCGTAGAGCCGCCGCTGCCAGCCGAAGGGGGGATGGCCCGTCAGCGCCGCGAATGCCTGATCGAACGACGCGCCGCCGCTCATGTGTCCCACCGGTAACCGTTCCGAAGCCGCCGGCGCATCCTCGTCCGGTCGCGCGGCGGGACGGCAGGCGCTTCGCGTTCCTTCTCCGCACGGCGTCCGTGCGGAAAAAAGAGCGACGGCCATTCGCGCGCGACGGATCCGTGCGCGCCGCGCCTTGCCGCGCCCTGACCGGAAAGCCCCCATGCCGAAGCGCTCATGCGCAAAGCTCCCGTTGCGTCCGGCGCCCACAGCGCATTCAACCAGAAGTAGCGTCCTTCGGGCAATCCGGATGCCGCCCCGCCGGCCAAGCGCGCCGACGCCCGCCGGGCACGGCATCCGCGAATCTGCTACAAGGGACCCTCAGCATTCTGAATGGTTCATGAAACATGACGCGTCATAAAACTAGAACCAAGCGCCCGCGCGAGTCAAGCCCCAAAGAGCGCGCCGCCTCCCTGCGCTGGAGCGTCGAGCAACGGCTCGCCTTCCTCGAGGAGCGGCTGTTCTGGCTCGGCGAGGTCAACCGCACCGACCTCGTGCGCCGCTTCGGTGTCTCCATGGGTCAGGCTTCGGTCGACATCGCCCGCTATCTTGCGCGCGCACCCAGGGGCGTCGCCTACGACAAGCATGCCAAGCGCTACGTCGCCGCAGCCGGCTTCCGTCCGGTGCTGGGCGAACCGGATGCCGCCCGGTTCCTCGGCGAGCTCCGGCTCGTCGAGGCGGGACTGATCAAGGCCGAGGACACAGTGGCGGGCACGGTGCCGGCCTTCGACGTCACGCCGGTGCCCGAACGGCGCATCGACGCGCAGGTGCTGCGCGCCGCGCTCGTCGCCATCCGCATGCGACGCGCGCTCAATGTCGTCTATCAATCGATGAGTCGACCGGAGCCGGCCGCGCGCGTGATCGAGCCGCACGCGCTCGCGCACGACGGCTTCCGCTGGCACGTGCGCGCCTTCGACCGCGAAACCGGCCAATTCCGCGACTTCGTGCTCGGTCGCATCAGCCGACCGCGCCTCGGCGAGCCCGCCCGCGCGCGGCCCAGCGACGATCACGACTGGCACGCCTTCGTCACCCTCGAGATCGCCCCGCATCCGGGCCTCACCGAAGCGCAGGCGAAAGCGATCGCGCTCGACTATGACATGACCGACGGGAAGGCGCGCATCCGGGTGCGGCGCGCGCTGCTCTTCTACGCGCTGCGGCGACTGGGCCTCGATCTTCGCCCCGACGCGAGGCCGCCGCAGGAGCAGCACATCGTGCTGCTCAACCGGGCCGACATCGAAGGTGCGGGCAAGCCGCCGCCGCCGACATGAGCGGTGCGAGCCTGCGCGGCTTCGCCATCGGTACGAACTCGTCGCCGGCCGGGTCGATCGATCAATCGATCGAGGAACCGATCCGTCCGTCACGCCGCCTTGCCCGTGCGGCACGCTGCCGGCCCAGACCGCGACCCCGTCGGCACGGGGAGCGCGTGCACGAGCGGCCTTCCCGCCGCAGCCGACCGCCGCGCGGCGCGTCAGGACGAAAGCCCGGCCGTCTGCGGCAGCACGAACGGCGTCGCATCGCCCGGCACGCGGTTGACCGCAGAGACGACGCCGAACGTCTCGGCGAGCACGGCGTCGGTAATCGTCCGCCGCGGCGGCCCGTCGGCGGCGACGCGGCCGTTCCGCAGGACGACGATACGTCGCGCGAAAAGGGCGGCCAGATTCAAGTCATGCAAAACGGCGATGACGGTCGTGCCCGTGTCGGTCCGCCGCCGCGCGGCAGCCATGATGCCGAGCTGATGCTTGAGATCAAGGCTCGACGTCGGTTCGTCCAGCAGCAAGAGCCCCGGGCCTTGACGGCTCTCGCCATAAGAGAGCTGCACCAGCACGCGTGCGAAGTGGGCGCGCTGCCGCTCGCCGATGGACAAAGTGTCCATGCGACGGTCCTGGAATCCGTCGAGATCGACCTCTGCGAGCGCGGCGTCGACCCATGCGTCCGCTTTGCCGTCGCGCCGCCCGCCGACTCCCATGGCGACGATCTCGCGCACCGTGAACGGGAAGGCCGTGGCCACGACTTGCGGCAGAAACGCGCGTCGCAGCGCCAGAAGATCGGGGCTACATGCGCGCAGATCGCGGCCTTCGAGCCGCACCGTGCCTCGGCTTGGCGCGATCTCGCCCGACAGCGCGCGCAGCAGCGTCGACTTGCCGGCGCCGTTGGGACCGACCAGCGCGACCGCCTCGCCGGGCAGCGCCGCGAGCGAGACGTCGTCGAGCAGGCGGCGCGATCCCGCAGACACGCGCAGCGCATGGGCCTCGACCGTGCGCATCATGGATCGAAGCCGGTCCTTTGCCGCAACAGCAACGCAAGGAAGATCGGCGCGCCGACGAGGGAGGTCAGGATGCCGATCGGAATCTCCGCCGGTGCGGCAAGGGTGCGCGCGCAGGTGTCGGCAGCAAGCAACAGGCCGGCGCCGAGGCAGGCGGATGCCGGCAGCAGCAGCCGGTGGCCCGGACCGGCCGCGAGCCGCAGCAGGTGGGGCACGACGATGCCCACGAATGCGATGATTCCGGCAAGCGATACGGCGGCGCCGACCATGGCGGAGACCAGAATGATGCAAAACCGTTTCAGCCGTTGGGTATCGGTGCCCATGTGGAACGCTTCCGCCTCGCCGAGCGACCAGCGATCAAGGTCGCGCGCGAGGAATGGAACGCTGATGAACAGCGCGACCGGGAATGGCGCGAGCATGGTCGCCTTCCACCATGTGGCGCCGTTGAGCGAGCCGAGCAGCCAGAAGGTGACGTCGCGCAGCTGCCGATCGTCCGCCAGGAGCACGAGGAGCCCGAGCCCGGCATTGGCGAGCGCCGCCACCGCAAGCCCGGCGAGCAGGAACACGGCCATCGACGTGCGACCCGTGCGCGTGGCAATGCGGTACAGGATCCAGGTCGCGCACAAGGCCCCGCCAAAGGCCGCAAGCGGCAGGATCGCCGAGGGCACTTCCCCGTGCTGGCCGCCGAACAGGCGATCGCCGACGACGATGGTCGCCGCCGCGGCAAGCGCTCCGCCGCTCGAAACCCCGACCAGCGCCGGATCGGCCAGCGGGTTGCGGAACAGGCCCTGCATGATGGCGCCGCCGCTCGCCAGCAGCGAGCCGACCAGGGTCGCGGTGGCAATGCGGGGCAGCCGGATCGACCAGAGCACCAGCCGATCGCGCTCGACGAGCCCCGGGTCGACGTGGCTCGAGCTCAGACCGAGCGCCGCCGCGATCCGGGTCGGCGACAGTCCGGCCGCGCCCACGGAGGCGGCCGCGAGCATGATTGCAAGCAGGGCAAGAACGAGGCCCGGCAACAGCCACGGTCTGACCGCGCGCCTGCGCGGCCGCGCCGCGCAGGTCCGTGTCGGCTCTTCGCGCGCGATCGGCTGCGTCATGGCGGACACGACTCGATCATGCCGCGTTCCGACGGCAGCGGCTCGCCCCGGAATTGCGGATAGAGCGCCTGCGCAAGATCGCGCGCGGCGCGCGCCGTGCGCGGCCCGAAACCGAGCAGATAGAGTCCTTCCATTGCGATGAAGGCCCGCTGCGCCGCCGCCGGCGTGGCCGCGAAGGCCGCGTGCGCGAACACCTCGGCCGCGCGCACGGCGGCAGGGCCCTCCCGCTCCATGGACAGCACGACGTCGGGCTTCGCGGCGATGACCGCCTCGTCGGTCAGGGGCTTGTAGCCCTCGTAATCGTTGACGGCGTTGACGCCGCCGGCAAGTCGGATGATGCCGTCGGCGGCGGTGTTGCGTCCGCCGGCAAGCGCGCGGCCATCGACGAAAGACAGGATGAAGAGCACGCGCTTGCGTCGGCCGACATCGGTCGTGGCGCGCGCGAGCGCGGCCATGTCGGCGGCGACCGCGGCACTGAGGCATTGCGCGCGCGCCTGCGCGCCGGTCGCCTGCGCGATCATGCGGATCTTCTCGACGATACCGGCGGCGGAGTGGTGGTCGGGGATGATCACGAGCGGGATCCGCGCGGCTTCGAGCACCGCCATTGTCTCTCTCGGACCCGAGCCGGCAAGGGCGAGGATCAGCGACGGCCGCAGCCCAAGCACGCCTTCGGCCGAGAGCTGCCGCATGTAGCCGACCTTCGCTTTCTCCCGCAGCGCCTGCGGCGGATAGAGACTGGTCGTATCGACGCCGACGATATTGTCCGCAAGTCCGAGCGCGTAGAGAATCTCCGTGATGGAGCCGCCGATCGACACGATGCGGCCGGCGTCGCCGACGGCGACCTCGCGCCCGTTCGCGTCCTGTACGATGAACGAGGCGGCCCTGGCCGAAACGCTCAGCAGCATTGCGAGCGTCGCGAGCCAGAAAAGACCACGGGTCGGCGCCGCCCGGTTCCCCATGCGCGTGCTCACTTCGTCAGGATGAGCTTGTTCTGCGCCGTCAGCCGCAGCCGGTAGGTTTCCCGGCCGTGGGCGATCACGATCTCGCGGCTGCCGGCGAATAATTCGCTGCTGTCGATGCGGTTGTCGCGCAGGTCAATTCGGCGCGCCGCCGCGGCAGGATCCGTCCCGTCCCGGGATGTGTCGCCGTCATCAAGGGCGCCGGACGCAGGGGTCGGCGCCGTTCGCTCAGTATTCATCGTGAGACCCTCGGGTTACGACTTAGATTTGAATCGTTTTAATCTGTATACGTGGCCGGAACGTCAAGTTTAGACTCGTTATAACTTCGAAAGACCTGGCTTTACTTGGGTAATAATACAGTATAGCCATAAACGCAATCTTGACGCCGGCGACCCGCCCCGCTGCGGGTCGCGGCGGAGCCAGCCAGCCCCAGCGGTTCGCGCCGCGCGCGAGCCGCCCGCCAGCCCGCGACGAACACCGAACACCAAGCATGGGGGCTGTCATGTGCTGCTGGAGACGCCGCGCGCCGGCGCTGTTGTGTGGAATGTCCCTGCTCGCGACGACGGAGAGCGCTTTCGTGCCGGCGCGTGCGCAGAACGCGATCGTGCTCGACACGATCACCGTCCTGGCAACGAAGACCGCGGAAAAGACGTCGCAATCGCTTTCGGCGGCGAGCGCGGTGACGCAGCAACAGATCGAACAATTCATGCCGAGCAAGCCGTCCGACCTCCTCTTCGGCATTCCCGGCGTAACCGTGCAGGAGCGCGCCGACGATCCCGGGAGCGCCATCAACATCCGCGGCTTGCAGGATTTCGGTCGCGTGGCGATCACCATCGACGGCGCGCGTCAGAACTTCCAGCGGACCGGCCATAACGCCGACGGCATGTTCTACCTCGATCCCGAGATGATCGGCGGCGTCGACGTCGTGCGTGGTCCGGTTGCCAACGTCAACGGTTCCGGCGCCATCGGCGGCGTGGTTTCCTTCCGCACCAAGGAGGCGGATGACATCCTGGCGCCGGGAAAGACCTGGGGCATCATCACGCGCGGCGAACTCGGCTCGAACAGGATCCAAGGCGCCGGCTCCATATTCACCGCCGCCCGCGTCAATCCGAATTTCGACTTCCTCGTCGGTGCCGTGGAGCGCTCGAAGTCCGACTACCGGGATGCGACGGGCAGCGTCGTTCCCAATACTGGCTTCGACGACTGGAGCGGCCTTGCAAAAATGACGTTTCGTCCCGCCGAGGGCCACCAGCTGAAACTCGGCGTCGTCAATTTCGACAGCCGCTATAACACCGGGCAGCCTTTCTTCTTCGATTTCGGGACTCCGTTCGGCAAGCTGGAGACCACGTCGATCTACGCGACGCACGTCCAGAACCAGATCGCCAATGCCCGCTGGACCTATGCGCGGCCGGGCGACACGCTGTTTGATCTCGACGGCAGCGTGTATTGGACGCGCACGATCACCGATCAGACCAAGATCGACGGCCTGGGCACGAGCTTCGGCGCCGAAGGCGACATCGGGGACAGCCGCAATTTCACCATCCAAACCGTCGGCGGCGACCTCCACAATACCTCGCGCTTTGCCGTCGGTCCGCTGCGCAACGCGGTCACCTACGGCATCGACGGTTTCCACGACAAGGTCGATACGGCTGGCTTCGGCACCGAATTCACGCCATCCGGCGAGCGCACCGTTTCCGGCGGCTTCGTACAGCTCAGGAGCACCTATTCGACCTGGCTCGAGATCATCGGGGCCACTCGTTACGACCGCTACAGCCTGGACGGCAGCGGCTTGCAGTCAAAGGGCGATCGTCTCTCGCCCAAGATCACGCTCGGCATGACGCCGCTTGCCGGCATGACGCCCTACGTGACCTACGCGGAAGGTTATCGCGCGCCCACCATCACCGAGACTCTCGTCGCCGGCGTGCATCCCGTGTTCCCGCAGTTTCCCTTCCTGCCTAATCCGATGCTCAAGCCGGAGGTCGGTCATACGCAGGAGGTCGGCCTCAATGTGCGATTCGACGACGTTCTGGCGGCACATGACTCCTTCCGCGGCAAATTCAACGTCTACCGCAATGACGTCGACGATTTCATCGAATTGAGGCTGGTGCCTCATCTCGGCACCGGTCAAAGCGGGCTCATCTGCAACGCGCCGATCTTCATCAACCCGTTCGGTCCCCCGATCGCACCCGGCTTCTGCGAGCAGTATCAGAACGTATCGCATGCGCGGCTCGAGGGCGCCGAGTTTGAAATGGTGTATGACGCCGGCCCCTGGTTCGCCGGCCTCGCGGGAAGTCGCGTGCGCGGGCACAACCTCGATACCGGCGCGCCGCTTGCGAAAATTCCGCCGGATTCGATGACCGTGACTCTTGGCGGCCGTTTCCTCGATCGCAAGTTGACCGTGGCCGTCGCCTGGCAGGCAGTGGCCGCCAAGCACCAGGAGGATATCCCGCGCGATGCAAGCGGCGATCTCGTCTTCCCGGCAACCGGCGCCTACAACCTGGTCAATCTCTATGTCGGCTATCAGCCTGCCCCGAACGTGCTCGCGTCTTTTTCCATCGAAAACCTGCTGAACGAGCAGTACACGCGCTACATGACGGCTTATCCGAACGAGATCACCCAGACCATCGTCGGATTTCCGCAGCCGGGCATTACCGTCAAGGGCACGCTCAAGGTCCTGATCGACGACGATCTCATCCGGAAAGGCTGAATGCCCGCCGCCCGCAGCCCGTCCGCATCCTCGTCGGAAGATCGCCGGCGCGCGACGGCTGCGTCGTCTGCCTTTCGCGCGCCTTGGCGTGCGAAATCCTTCGAAAGGAGAGCCTGCATGTTCATCGCCATGAATCGCTTTCGCGTGAAAAGAGGTTGCGAAGAGGCCTTCGAGAAGGTCTGGAAAAGCCGGGACTCCCATCTCGGCGGCGTGGCGGGATTCGTCGAATTCCATCTGCTCAAGGGTCCCGAAGCGGATGACCATACGCTCTATGCCTCGCATACCGTCTGGCAGAGCCGGGCGGCATTCGAGGCGTGGACCAGATCCTTTGCGTTCCGCGCCGGGCATGCGCGTGCGGGCCGCGAGAGCACCGGCTCGCTCTACATCGAGCACCCGAAATTCGAGGGATTCGAGGTCCGGCAGACGCTGCGGGGCGCCGCGACCGGCTCACCGCCTTCCTCGCCCTGAGCGGGATCGATCCGCAACCGGACGAGCGACGTTTACGAAAGGCCGAGGGAGTGCATGGCGACATGGGGCAAGGCCGCCGGCCGATCCTGCACCCGTGCGGTCATGGCGTCAGCCGTGCCGCGCGCCGCATCGATGTGACGCGCGCGCCGCACGCGGTTGCGGTGCGCGGCGGCGATCTCGCGCGCGTCATGACGTCGCGGCCGGTCGGCCGACCGTGAATTCCGCGCGTCGAGCCGGGATGCGCAGGCCTCGGTCGCGGCGGACACCTGCGTAGCTGCGCATGGTCGGCTTGTCCGAGGAGCGCACATCCTGCGCATACCGCAAGGGGAGAACCGACCGGTTGCTCCGGCGAGGGCGCCATGGAACAATTCCGCCGCCGAGCGTATTGAGGTGCGATGAGCGTCATGCGCGGGGCGCGACGTCATCGGCACGGAAACAGCGACGGAGACTTCGGCATGGCGCTCACGGCAATGACGTCTCGGCGGCGGGACGCCGCGACCGTGCCTCACCCGGACGACCTGCGAGCGCATTGGCGCAGGCAATTCCGCAGCGTACGGGCGGAAACCGAGGCGCGCGCCGCGCGCCTGTCGGACGAGGATCAGCTCGTCCAGTCGATGGCGGATGCCTCACCCGTCAAATGGCATCGCGGGCATGTCACCTGGTTCTTCGAGCAGTTTCTGCTCGTTCCGCATGACCCATGCTATGCGGTGTTCGACACGCGTTTCTCCTACCTGTTCAATTCCTACTACATCGCCGCCGGACCGCGCCACGCGCGGCCGCAGCGCGGTCTCATCACGCGGCCGAGCTGCGCCGAGGTCGGCGCCTATCGTGCGCATGTCGATGCCGCGGTGGAGCGGCTCATTGAAAACGTGCCCGCCGCCGAGGCGGCGCGCGTGTTCGCGGTGCTGGAGATCGGTCTCCACCACGAGCAGCAGCACCAGGAACTCATCCTCACCGACATCCTGCATGCTTTTGCGCAGAACCCGGTCGAACCCGTGTACGATGCGGCGTGGCGCGCGCCGCCTCCCGCGGCCGGAGCGCAGGGTTATGTCGCGATTCCGGCCGGCGTTCATGCGATCGGCCACGACGGAAGGGGCTACTGCTTCGACAATGAAACGCCGCGCCATGACGAACTGATTGCGCCGGTGCGGATCGCGCGGCGTCTGGTGACCAATGGCGAGTGGCTCTCCTTCATGGAGAGCGGAGGTTACACCACGCCCTCGCTCTGGCTTTCCGACGGTTGGGCGACCGTCGAGTCCGAGGGCTGGCGCGCACCCGGCTACTGGCGTCGCAGGGACGGCGCCTGGTACGTGATGACCTTGGCGGGGCCGAAGCCCGTGGATCCGGAGGCGCCGGTCATGCATGTCAGCTATTACGAAGCCGACGCCTTTGCGCGTTTTGCCGGCAAACATCTCCCGAGCGAGGCGGAGTGGGAGGTGGCCGTGCGCGCCGGCTTGATCGAGGATGCCTTCGGCATCGCGTGGCAATGGACGCGCAGCGCCTATCTTCCCTATCCGGGTTACCGTGCGGCGGAAGGCGCGCTCGGCGAATACAACGGCAAGTTCATGATCAACCAGATGGTGCTGCGCGGCTCCTCCTTCGCGACCCCCGCCGGCCACGCGCGGCCGAGCTACCGCAATTTCTTCTATCCACAGGCGCGCTGGCAGTTCAGCGGCGTGCGACTTGCCGAATTCGACATATGACGCGGGCCGGGCACGCTTGACGGTGCGCGATCGAGGGCACGCGATCACATGAGAGGAGCCATGGCCGCGCCCGCACGCAGCGCCCGACGGAATGTTGACGAGCAACGAGACGGTTTCGCCGCCGACGTGCTGCGCGGCTTGACCGCCTCGCCCAAGCGTCTGCCGCCGAAATATTTCTATGACGCCGTGGGCTCCGAGCTGTTCGAGCGCATCACCCGACTGCCGGAATATTATCTGACGCGCTGCGAGACGAGCATCCTGCGCGAACGCGCGGGCGAGATCGGAAGTCTCATTCCGGCCGGCGCCGCGCTGGTCGAGTTCGGGGCCGGCGCCGCGACCAAGGCGCGCATCCTGCTGCGCGCGTCGCCGCAGCTTTCCGCCTATGTCGCAGTGGACATCTGCGGCGAAATGATCGAACGCGAAGCCGCCGAGCTGCGTTCCGACTTCCCCCGCCTGACGATCGTGCCGGTCACCGCCGATATCACCACCCCGTTTGCGCTTCCGCGTGACGCGGTCTCCGCGCCGGCACGCGTCGGATTCTTCCCCGGCTCGACTCTCGGCAATTTCGAGCCGCACGAGGCCGCGGGTTTCCTGCGCAACGCCGCGCATATCCTCGGCGCGGGCGCCTTGCTCATCATCGGCGTCGACCTGATCAAGCCGGTCGAGGTGCTCACCGCCGCCTACAACGACGCGGCCGGCGTGACTGCTGCGTTCAATCTCAATCTGCTCAAGCGCATCAACCGCGAGCTCGGCGGCACCTTCAAGCTCGACGGCTTCGAGCACCATGCGTTCTACAACCGCGAGCGCCAGCGCATCGAAATGCATCTCGCCAGCCGCAGGCGGCAGAAGGTCAAGGTCGACGGCGAAACCATCGATTTCCGCGCCGGCGAAACCATCCACACCGAGAACAGCTACAAATACAGCGTGGAATCGCTTGCGGCGCTTGCCCGCGGCGCGGGCTGGCTGCCGGTCGCCGCATGGACCGACGCGGCGCGGTATTTTTGCATCGAGGCCTTCCGCCACGCGGGCGAAGTCATGGCAGGGTGAACGGCTGCGCCCGCACCCGTCTTACCGCGCAACGGCGGTCTGTTGCGGTGATCCATGATTCGAGCCGGTCGCGGGCCGCGGCGCGACCCGGCCCCATGCCGTTCGATGGTCAGCGACCCTCTCTCGCCCATGTCGCGGCGAGCGAGCCGATCAGCAGCAGCAGGCCGACAAGCCCCGCGAAAACCGGCAGTACGCCGATGCCGCGCACCACCGACGCGTCGCGCATTTTGAGCCCGATCCAGTCCTCGCCCTTGAAGGTGGAGCCGGTGCGCACGGGAAGCACGCGCGGCACCTCGAGGGCGGAGCCGTTCTGCAGCCGCCGCGCGTCGCCGCCCGTCGCTTCGGCGATCTTGCGCAGCACCTCGGTCGTGGAGGTCACGTCCTGGAATTCGCGCGGATTGGCCGGGCCGACATTGGCGAGCGCGGTGAGCTTGCCGTCGGTCGCGCGCCAGAGGCCCAGCTCCTTGGCATCCACGCTTGCCGTCCACAGACCGGGCTCCTCGGGCTTGAGCTCGAGCGTGCGGCTTAAACCGCTCGGCGAGGTGAGCGTCACCGGGCTCACGCCGTCGGCCATGGTCTGCCGCTCGACCGTCAGCGCGCGACCGTGCACGCGGATGCGCAAGGCCTCCTCGTCCAGCTCGGGCTGTTTCATCAGCCAATGCGACAGCCGCCGCAGCAGGTCGATGTGCGGGCCGCCGCCCTCGTAGCCGCGCGCCCACAGCCAGATGTGGTCGGACAGCAACAAGGCGACGCGGCCCTTCTCCTCGTGCGAGAGCACGAGCAGCGGTTTGTTGTCGGGGCCCTGCATGATCGTCGTTCCGCGCGTGCGACGCGTGTCGACGATGCGGTACCATTCGCTCCAGTGCGGCGGATCGAACTGCGAGCCTTCGAGACCGCGCGTCACGGGGTGTCGCTTGCCGAGCTCGGTAAGCGTCGGCTGGAAAGGCTTCTCCGTGATCTCGCCGCTCGGCTCGGCGGGCAGGACGACATCGAGCGGCGTGCGCCAGATGCTGGTCGGACTCGCATAATCGGGGCCCGCCGCGATGAGCACCGCGCCGCCGTTGCGCACATAGGCGGCGATGTTGTCGAAATAAAGCATCGGCAGCACGCCTTGCCGCGCATAGCGGTCGAAGATGATAAGCTGGAATTCGGAGATCTTCTGCTGAAACAGCTCGCGTGTCGGAAACGCGATCAACGATAGCTCGTTGATCGGCGTGCCGTCCTGTTTCTCGGGCGGCCGCAGAATGGTGAAATGAACGAGGTCGACGGCGGCGTCGGACTTGAGCAGGTTGCGCCATGTGCGCTCGCCCGCGTGCGGTTCTCCGGATACGAGCAGCACGCGCAGCTTGTCGCGCACCCCGTCGATCGACACCACGGCACGGTTGTTGACCTGGGTGAGCTCGCCCGCAAGCGGCGCGGCCTCGATCTCCACGATGTTTTGCCCGGCATGCGGGATCGGAATTTTCACCGAGGCATCGGCGCCGACAGGCACCATGCGCCTTTCCACGACGTCGCCGTCGCGCCGTACCGTGACCTCGGCCGATCCCGCTTTTGCCCCATGGTCCTCGATGCGGAAACCCACCGTCTGCGACTGCCCCACGATGCCGAAACGGGGCGTGACGGTGAGCACCACGCGGCGGTCGATCTCGTCCGGATGGCCCGTAATCAGCGCGTGCAGCGGCGCAGCAAAACCGAGCGCGCCAGCGTCGGTCGGCACGTCGTGCACCCGGCCGTCGGTGATCATGATGGCGCCGGCCACGCGATCGGGCGGCACGTCGGCAAGCGTCGCGGCGAGCGCCGAGAACAAACGTGTCCCGTCATTTTCGCCGTCGGCCTGGCCGGCTTCGGCCACGCGCACGTCGAGGCCGGGAATGCGTTTGAGCCGTTCGGTCAGCGTCGCGAGCGCCTGCTGCGCCTGGGCGTTGCGGTCGCCGAAATCCTGGCTCGGGCTCTTGTCGACGATGACGGCGGCGACCGATGGGACGGGGTCGCGGTCCTCCCGCGTGAACGAGGGGTTGGCAAGCGCGAGCGCCAGCAGCACGAGCGCCGCGATTCGGACCGGGGCGCCGCGGCTGCGTGCGAGCAGGAGCAGCACGCCGACGAGCGCGATCGCCGCAAAGGCCGCCCACAACAGGTAGGTCGGTACCAGGGGCGAGAAGGCGATGCCGAGGTTCACGATTCGGCTCCTGCTGTCATTGCCCCAGCCGCTCGAGAAGTGCCGGGATGTGCACCTGATCCGCCTTGTAATTGCCGGTGAGCGCGTACATCACGATATTGACGCCGGCGCGGAAGGCGAATTCCCGCTGCCGCGGTTCGCCCGGCACGAGCGGCAGCATCGGCTGCCCGTCGGGACGGATCGCCCAAGCGCCCGCGAGATCATTCGATGTGATCATGATCGAGGACACGCCGTCGCCGGCGCGCGCGGGGCGATTGGATTCCTCCGGTGTCTCCGCGGGCAGCGCCTCGACCCACAGCCGCCCCGTGGTGTAGCGGCCGGGAAAGTCGCGCAGCAGGTAGAACGTCTTCGTGAGCACGTGGTCGCGCGGCACCGGCTCGAGTTCGGGAATGTCGAGCGAGGAAAGTATCGCGCGCAGCGCCATCATGCCCGGTGCGCGGCTCTCGCCGCCCGGCCCCGGCGGCGCCTCGAGCGCATCGCGCGTGTCGAACAGCACCGTGCCGCCGCGCTTCATGTAGCTGTCGATGCGTTCGAGCGCGACCTGCGACGGCTTTGGCGCCTTGAGCGAGATCGGCCAGTAGATCAGCGGGAAGAACGACAGCTCGTCGCGCGCGGGATCGAGGCCCATCGGGTCGCCCGGCTCGAGCGCGGTACGCTGCGCGAGAAACAGCGTCAGTCCCTGCAGCCCGGCCCTGCTGATCTCGTCGACCTCGGCGTCGCCGGTGACGATATAGGCGAGATGAGTCTGATGCGTGGCCTCAAGCGCGAATTGCTCTGCCTGCGGCGACAGCCGGGGCGGGGCGGCGGGCGCCGGCTGCGCGCGCGCCGCTTGCCAAGCTCCCGCGAGCGCGAGCGCGCCGACGAGGATCGCCGCCGCCGCGCGGCGGCGCGGCCGCAGCGTGCCGAGCCCGCCCGAAAGCCAGAACACGACGATCGCGTCCACGATCAGCAGAGCGAGCGCCGTCAGGAATATCGGTCCGCGCAGATCGAGCGGTTCAGCGTGGCGGTAGACCTCGAAGGTCGCGTTGAGCGCGCGGAAATCGAGCGGCAGGGGGCGATCACCCGGCGCCAGCGCATTCACGGCGACGAGCCCCTCGGGAGGACCGTAGAAGCCCGGAGGGTGGTCGGCATCCGCACGGGCCGTGAAATTTGCCGGCACGGGCCGCGCCGTCGCCGGCGGCGGGACGAAGGCTCCGAACCCGTCGAGCATACGGCTCGGCGACGCGAGCGCAGCGTTCGGCGCGCCCTGCGCGTCGTCCTTGCCGCTCGGAGCCGCATCCGAAAGCGCAACGATGCGCCGGAGCATGTCGACGAACGCGCCCGACAACGGCAAGTCGGACCAACGCGTATCGGCGGTCACATGAAAGAGCACGATGAGACCCTTGCCACGGCGTTCGGCCGTAACGAGCGGCGTGCCGTCCGCAAGCGTCGCCCAGGTGCGCTCGGTGAGCCGCGCGTCGGGCTCGGCCAGCACCTGCCGGGTGACGGTGACATCGTCGGGCACCGCCATGCCGTTGAACGGGCTGTCATGCGCGAAGGCCGCGAGTTTCTGCGGCCTGTCCCAGCTCAGGCTGCCGCCGAGAATCCTGCCGCCGCGGCGCAGCTTGACCGGCACGAGATCATCGTCCGTCGCCGCGGCAAGATGCGGTCCGGCAAAACGCACCAATAGGCCGCCGTGGTCGATCCACTGCGCGAGGCGGTCGCGCGCCTGCGCGACGTTGCCGACGTCGGCGAGAATGAGCATGGGCAGATGCTGGTCGAGGAAGCGCAGCACCGCCTCGGCCGGCGCCGCGCCCTGCGCGACGCGCACGTCGGCGAACGGATTGAGCGCGCGCGTAAGGTAATAGGTGGGGCCGAGCAGCGGCTGCGACCGGTCGGTGTCCGATCCCGATACGATGCCGACCGTGCGGCGCCGCCAGCGCTTGTCAAGCAGTTGCACGGCGCCCGCGGACCGTTCGCCGACGATGTCGAGCCGCGCCACTTCGTTGCGGATTTCCACCGGCAGATCGATCCTGGCGTCGGCCTCGCGGTCGCCGGCCTGGAAGGCGAAGGTGCCTTCGCCGAGCGGCAGGCCTTTGAGATCGATCGCGCGGATCACGCCGTTTTCCGTCGTGCCGGTCTGCGCGCG
>Ga0070740_10002494_pt1 | contig 21472 bp, 20 predicted proteins | sample Coa_R2_FD_67286 | JGI IMG/M metagenome (GOLD analysis project Ga0070740, IMG submission 67286) | Surface soil microbial communities from Centralia Pennsylvania, which are recovering from an underground coalmine fire - Coalmine... | ecosystem: Environmental > Terrestrial > Soil > Unclassified ...
TACGTCCTGCCATCGCGCTACGATGCCGATGCGCCCATGTCGCGGGCCACTTTCAACCGCGTCACCTATCTCGTCGTGGAGCAGGCGAAGAAGGACGGGCTGCCGCTCGAGCCGTTCACGGTCCATGACCTGCGCCGGACGGGATCGACGCTGCTGAACGAGCTGGGCTTCAACAGCGACTGGATCGAAAAGTGCCTGGCTCACGAGGATGGCCGTTCTTCGCGCGGCGTCTACAACAAGGCCGAGTACGAGGTGCAGCGCCGGCACATGCTGCAAGAGTGGTCGAACATCGTCGATGCGTGGGTGGCGGGCGAGAAATACGTGCCGGTGCTCATCCCGCCTTCGATGCCTCTCCTCGCGCCTGATCCCGCTCTCTGACCGGGCGGGCGCGGCGCTGGCGGACATCGGGATGCTGGGCGCGTCGCACCGGCGACGCTCGCCGCGCGGCGAGCCAGGCCTCGACTTCCGCCAGATCCCACACGACGCATCTTGGGGACAGTGCAAAGCGGCGGGGAAACTCGCCCCGTTGTTCCATCTCGTAGATCGTGCTGTCGGCGAGCGGCACCATCTCGCGCAGCTGGTGCCGGCGGATGGTCCGTTTGATTGGAGCGCCGTTTCCGCGAGTCATTCGCCATCTCCTCGGCTCTTGTTCCTTGAGAAATGAGCGCGATAGATCCCAAAAGGAAAGGGCAAAAGTTCGGAAGTCGGATAGTCGGATACGGTGGCGCGCAAATAGAAATCATGGCGTAATTTTTTCGGGCCCAAGAAGGCAAAGATTATGAGTTCGAACCGCGTCGGGTGCGGGAGGGACCGGGCGTACTTACGAGGAGGCTGTCTCAATGCTCAAGCTTTATGGCCAGGCCAGATCGCGTGCCAGCCGTTCGCTGTGGATGCTCGAGGAGATCGGTCTTGCATACGAGCATGTGCCGATCCGACCCTACACGGAGAGCCGGTCGGCGGAGTACCTGCGCATCAATCCCAACGGACATATTCCAAGCTTGGAGGATGATGGGTTTGTCCTGTGGGAGTCCCTGGCAATCAACATGTACCTGGCCGAGAGCTACGCGCGCTCCCCTTTGTGGCCCACCGGGGCGAAGCATCATGCGCGTGTCTATCAATGGAGCCTCTGGAGCGCCAATGAGATCGAACCTCGGATTGTCAGAATTGCCAAAGGCCTCCACGAGAAGTCGTCTGGTCCGGCAGCCGTCGCGGCCGAGCTGGAGCAGCTCTCGTCCGCACTTCGCATATTGGAAAACAGCCTGAACGACCGATATCTTCTGGGCGACGATTTTACGGTCGCCGATCTCAATCTTGCCTCGACTCTTCGCGAGCCCGGAGAGGACGGGGTCTCGGGGATCGCCCCGATTGACCTTGCTTCTTTTCCGAATGTTGGGCGTTGGCTTGATCGCTGCAGCGCGCGGCCTGCGAACCGCCGCGTAGCCTCCATGGCAGATTGAGTATGCCTTCGGGCATCCTTCACCGCACCGCGCGGCCGGGCCTCTATTGAACCGATGCGGTGCGGTCGGGCATACGAGCCCATGGTGTTCGAAGGGCCGACATGCTGAGTGGGCCGCGACGCAACTTCGATCCTTCCGCGAGCTACACTATGCGGAGGATTTCATCGACGATTGCAGGGATTGCTCTTGTCGTGTCGATCTCGTAGTCGGCGGATTTCCTGAGCAGGGGCTCGATAGTCGAGATCAGGTGGTGGATCTTCCACCGCTCCTCCGCGGAACGTCCGTAACCGCCGCATCGCGTCGCGAGCCGCTGCATGATTGTTGCGACGGGAGCGGAGAGAAGAATCGTGGCATCGATCATGGAGAAAAATCGGCCCATGTTTTCGGCACAGCCGCCGATGAACAAGATTCCCTCTCCCGGCTTAGACAGGAGTGCGCGGACGCGGTTGTCTCGCCACACCCAGTCTTTTCCTCGGGTCGGAGTCAGAAAGTCGGCGTGATCAGCATCGACCCACTGGGACCATTCGGGTGTATCGAGGTCGTAAGCCTGATAACCGCGCGCGGCCAACTCTTCCATCACCGAAGATTTCCCAGTCCCGGACATGCCCGTAATCAAGACGCGCTTCATAAATGGTCCTCGCTTGTCCGGATCAGCAGCAAGCGTCGCTCGATATCCGTTCGCGCGGGTCGATGACGAATGATCGCGCGCACCGGCCTGCCAAATCCGGCTCAACCCGCCGTTGCCCCGAGGGCCCGCCAATTGTGTCCGGTTCACATGGTCGCATTTGAGCAAACAGTGACAATATGGGACGCGACAACCTGGGGCACCATCGGCTCGATGCGGCTCCGACGAGGTCGCGCACGTCGCGCTCCTTCACGCTCTTGGGCGGTCGTGCCCGCGTCGATAGGCAACGATCGATACGGCGATGAGTGCAGCCCAGAAGGCGATTGCTCCAAGTGTCCAGAGAGCTCCGACCGCTGTCGCCCCGTTGATGAAGGCCAATACCGATTTCACGGACCATGTGGCCGGGGACGCGAGAAGAAGCTGGGCGTACCAAGCATCCTGCGGAATAAAGAGATAGAGCGCGGCAATCTGCACATAAAGGTTGAGCGCCCTGAACAGGCCAATCGCCTGCACCTTGGCGCGTGACAGTGCCAGCACGGTAAGGGTGGTCCAGACGCTGGCCAGCGCGAGCGCGAGGAGAGGCAACAGCCATTTGACTAAAGGCAACGCGATCATCCGCGTGACCAGGACCATTGTGATCCCGTAGGACAGGACGAACAGGATGCACATGGCGATGCGCAGGGCGATCGCATGGCGCTGCCGCAGCGGCGAGACGCGGAGCGCCTGGTCGACGCCGCTGTCCTTCTCGTCGATGACCAGCATGGCGGAGAGATAGCCCACGCCCGGCATGTAGCCGAGCAGGAGCACGAGCTGAATCGTCACCCACCAGTCGGAGAAATAGCCGAGGTCGCGCACGATGGCGGCGACGGCCACAATTGCCAGCATCAACCCGACGATGTTGATCAGGACTTTGTCACGCCGGATGCTGGCGAGATCGTGTGCGGCAAGACTCAAGAGCGGAGACACGGCGATCCTCTTAGCTACCCGTGTGTCCGATGGTGCGCGTATGCAAGGCGATGGCCACTCGCAAGAGGACGGCGCTCACGAGCGTCATGTAGCCGAAGGCGTAGAGCACCTCGGCTGGGGTTACGGCGGACGGATTGGCGGCCCATAGAAGCGCGCGCAGCATGGCGTGTCCGGGATTGATCCCGAACAGCGCCCAGGCGAGCCAGCCGTCGACCGCTCCGAAATGAGCGAGCAACGGCAGATAGAGCACGATCGAGACCGGGAAGGCGCGGGCGATGAGATGATTCACCGAATTGGCTGTTGCCACCATCACGAGGCCACCGAGGACGGCCAGGACGCCGGTGAAAGAGAGTGCGAGTGCCATGCGCAGCAGCACGGCCGGCGGGGGCGGCCAGTAGGCTGCCGCGGCGACAATGATGCCTCCGGCGACGGTCAGGGCTGCGAAGGTGACGAGCTTTGCAAGGACGTAGTCGGTCGGTGACGCAGGCGTGACGGCCAGGGCGGGCGGCGTGCCCTGCGAACGCTCGAGCAGTACCAGGGCGGCGACGAATCCCATGCCAACCACGGCCGGGTCGAGGAAAAGGATGGCAGTGACCACCGTGACCGGTGCGTCCGAGGGCAGGAGCGCCACGGCTGCCACGAAGAACGCGGTGGTGAAGACGGTGAAGAGATAGATGCGCTCGCGTGCCTGCACGCGCACGTCCCAGAGCACCAGCCGCAGAATGGGCACGGCATTCATGCGACTTCCTCGGCGGGATCGAGCGAAGTGCCGGTGACGTCGCTGAATACCTGGTCGAGGCTTGCTTCCTGGCTATGCAGCGTGCGCACCGTGCCGTCTCTGAGGATCGCTTGGAAGCGGCGGTTGTCGGCTAGGCCGTCGAGCGGGAATTCGTCGACTTGGACGATGTCGCGGCCATGCGTTACCCGCACGGTGCGGCGGCCATATCTCGCCTTCAGCGCTTCGGGTGCGTCGAGAGCGGCGAAGCGGCCCGCGACGATGAAGGAGACTCGGTCGCACAGCTGGTCGACGTCGTTCATATTGTGTGTCGTGAGAACGATGGTCTTACCCGCCCGGCGGAGGTCGGCGACGATGCGCTTGACGATACGGGCGTTGACAGGATCGAGGCCGGCGGTGGGCTCGTCGAGGAACAGGATCTCGGGGTCGTGCTGGATCGCGCGTACGAAATTCAGGCGCATGCGCATCCCCTTCGAGAAAGTCTCCACTTTCTTGTGGGCTGCGTGCTCCAGCCCAACGAGCGCCAGGAGCTCCAACGGATCGCGGCTCTTGCGCCTGTACAGCGAGGCGAAGAACCTGAGGTTCTCGACTGCGGTGAACTTGACGTAGTGATTGGGCAGTTCGAACCCGACGCCGATGACCTCGAAGTAGTCCTGCCGCCAGTCCGCGAGCGGCTTGCCGAGGACCCGCACGAGGCCATCGAAGCGCCGCTGCTGGCGAGTCAGCACTCTCTGCAGGGTGCTCTTGCCTGCCCCGGAGGGGCCTAGCAGGCCAAAGATCTCGCCGCGCGCGACCGAGAAGCTCACCCTGTCGAGCGCAGGGGCCGCCTGTCCGGGATACCGAAAGGTCAGATCCTCGACCAGGATGGCGGCCGGATTCTCCTTGGTGCCGGTTGAGACTTTGTTGATTTGCTCCGGAGCCATTGGACGAGGGCTTTCTCTTCTTGGCGCGACGGCGGCACTGGCGATTGCGCGATCCGCCGAGAGCAACTATAATTCAAACCGACGGTCGGTTTCAACGGGGGCGAGGTTTGCCATGGCCGGTTGGGTCAAGAAGCCGCCTGACGTCCGGCGCAATGAATTGCTCGACAGCGCGCAGGACCTGTTTTTCAGCAAGGGCTACGAGGCGACCACCGTCGCCGACATCATGGAGCAAGCGGGCGTCTCAAAGGGCGGCTTCTATCACCACTTCACGAGCAAGGATGATTTGCTGGAGGCCTTGGTTGAGCGGATGGCGGCCCGCGCTCTGGCCCGTCTACAACCGATTCTCGAGGAGAAGGGGCTGGATGCAGTGGCCTGCATGAATGCGGTCCTTTCGCGGTCTCGCCAGTTGAAGGCCGAGGATGCCCCTGTGATCCGCGCCACGTTCGACATCGTTTTCAGACCCGAAAACGTCGCGCTCTATCACCGGCTCAATCGCGCGGTGAACAGGGTCATGATGCCTCTGTTCGTCGACATTATTACGCGAGGGAAGATGGAAGGTCGCTTCCGCATCGACGATCCGACAACGACCGCGGAAATCATCGTTCAGCTAGGTGCCTCCACTTACAACGCGGTCGCACGCGCCATCGAGGCGATCGGCACGCCGCAGGCAGACGAGGCCGCGGCCGCGCTCGACGAGCGGCTACGTCAGCATGGACTTGCGATCGACCGCATCCTCGGATTGCCCGACGGCACCCTCGTCTATTCCGAGCCGGGCTTCGCAAAGGCGGTGTTGAACGTGCCAGCGGGCCGCAAGCGTTGATCGGAGGACTTGCCCGGCACGACACATCAAGGACAGTCGCGTTGACCATTGAAATGCGCCATCTCCGGTATGTGATTGCCGCCGCTGAGCACGGCAGCTTTCGACGTGCCGCGGAGGTGCTCAATGTCGAGCAATCTGCCGTCAGCCGGCGCATCCGCGATCTCGAAGACGAGATCGGAGCAGCGCTATTCATTCGCCATCACGGTGGTGTGCTTCTCACCGGGGCGGGCGAGCACTTCCTGGCCAGGGCGCGCAAAGCTGTGAGCCAAATTCAGCACGCGGCGGCCGATGCGGCGACGTTTGGCCGTGGCGAGGCTGGGACTGTTCGCATCGGAATTTTGTCTTCACTGGCATCCGGGTTCCTGGCTGATCTCTTGCGCAGCTACGTGGTCGCAAATCCAAAAATACGTCCTGACTTCGTTGAAGGGGCTCCCGCTTTCGTCTCGCATGTCGGCGCAGTCCAGCGACATCATCTCGACGTTGCGTTCTTGCCGGGAGAACTGGTTGTCGAAGGCTGCGACGTGAAACGTCTGTGGTGCGAACAGGTTTTCGTTGTCCTGCCGAGCGAGCATGCGCTCGCGGCGCGATCGGAAATCTGTTGGACGGATTTGCGCGGACAGCGCTTCATCGTGACCGAAACCGATCCTGGCCCCGCGATCCACGACTATCTCGTCAAGCATCTTGCCGATATCGGGCACCGCCCGCGTGTGGAGCGGCAGGCTGTCGGTCGCGACAACCTGATGCAACTGGTCGCAATGGGCCAGGGGCTCACCCTGACGAGCGAAGCAATCACCGCAGCGCGTTTCCCAGGCGTCGTCTTTCGGCCGTTGAACGGGCAGGTCTGGCCTTATTCGGCCGTTTGGTCGCCGCGAAACGACAATCCGGCGCTGAGACGGCTTCTCAGTCTCGCTCGAAGCCTGTCACGCGGGCAGCAGTTTACGGCAACGCCCGGTCCAAGCCTTGGGCCAACGGGGGGCTCGGGCTTTTTACAAGTCGGCGTAGTTTCGAGGTTCGAGGCCGCAAAGTCTCCTCATGAGCCGATCGACATCCGCGCGCTGCGCTCCCCGGCGCCGTTAGAGACCCCTGAGGCCTACAATGGTGGCGCCTGAATCGCCGTACGCTTTTCGAGCAATGACGTCAGACGATCTTCCGCTGGTTGGGCGGTGGTTGCACACACCCGAGGTCGTACGCTGGTGGGGTGATCCAGACGAGCAGTACGGCCTGATTGCCGGAGATCTAACCGTGCCGGAGATGGCGCAATGGATTGTGTCACACGAAGGAAGGGCGTTCGCCTACGCTCAGGCATATCGAGTCAGCTATTGGCCGCAACCGCATTTCGCGCATCTGCCTGAAGGGACCATCGCCATCGACCCGTTCATTTGTGAGCCGGACATGCTGGGCCGCGGCCATGGCTCCCGCTTCCTCAAGATTTTGGCCGAGCGCTTGCGGGCGGAAGGCGCGCCCGCGGTCGTCATTGATCCTGACGTCGACAATCTTCGGGCACGACGGGCCTACCGTCGAGCGGGCTTCCGCGGCGACACGATGGTGGATACGGATGAAGGTCCTGCCGTCGTGATGACATTTGTGGGCGACGACTAGATTTTTGACTGACGGTCAGTTTGTTGATTCGTGCAATGAGCACTTCGCCGAGATTGAGCAGCCGACTAGCACACAACGTACTTTATGTGGATAGGATCTGGTTACCCTCAGGAATTTCCAGTCCTGAGAGGCGGTAGCCAACCTGCAATTCGGTAATGAGATGGACCGGCTGCGAGGGGTCACTCTCAAGCTTTTGCCGAAGCTGGGCCATGTAAATGCGGATGTAGTGCGAACGCTCGGAATAGCCCGGCCCCCACACCTCCATGAGCAGTTGCCGATGAGTGAGAACCTTGCCGTGTCCGCGGATCAGCGCGGTCAACAGGCGAAATTCATTCGGTGTCAGATGCACGGGCTCGTCCGCCCGCGTGACCTCATGAGTCGCGAGGTTGACCGTCACCTGTCCGAACTTCACCACCGGGGAGGCCGTGGCGCCCTGTGAGACCGTACTTGCGCGGCGCAGTTGCGCGCGCACGCGCGCAAGCAGTTCGGGAACACCGAACGGCTTTGTCAGGTAGTCGTCAGCCCCAGCGTCCAGCGCGTCGACCTTCTCCGTTTCCTGCTCTCGGGCCGAGAGCACGAGAATGGGAGCCGATACCCAATTCCGAACCTCGCGAATGAGGGCCTTGCCGTCCCCGTCCGGCAAGCCAAGGTCGACGATCATCAGATCTGGTTTCCGGCTGCCGGCATTGATACGCGCGTCCTCGGCTGTGGATGTCTCGAAGACGCTCATGCCCTCCTTTTCCAGCGCCATGCGGACGAAGCGGCGAATGTCAGCTTCATCTTCAACGATCAGGATGCGTGGCTTGATCATTCAACGTCTCACTTTCGATCTCGGGAGGTGTACCGAGGGGCAATCGGATCTCAAAGGCTGCGCCATGCGGCTTGCGTGCTTCCGCCCTAATGCTTCCCCCGTGCGCAACCACGATACTGCGACACAGAGCCAAGCCGAGACCAACTCCGGCGACTGCAGACTCTTTCTGACCCCGCGTGAAGGGCTCAAAGAGTGCTTCGGGGTTCGGCGTCGGTAGCCCTGGGCCATTGTCCTCTATGACCAGATACATCGACTCTCCCGAAGCCCCGCCACGAATATTGATCGTGCTTGTCGAAGGTGTGTATTTCGCGGCGTTGTCGAACAGATTGATCAGGACGCGTTCGATCAGGGTCGCATCAACCTCCACGAGAGGCAGGTCGGGCGGCAAGTTGGTTCGGACCGTTCTTGGCTTCAGAACCGAGGCCGATTGGGCAAGTGCGCTGCCGACGATTTCGCTTATCGAATGCCATTCCTTATTGAGGCGCACGCCCTCGCTTTGCATCCGTGCCAGGTCGAGCAGATTGCTGACGAGCCGTTTCAGCTCATCGGCTTGCAGCCTGATGGACCGAGCAAGGTCGCTTCGATCGCTGTCGGGAAGGCCGTGCGTCCGCTCAAGGGTCTCGGCCAGTCCCCGTATCGCCGTGAGGGGGGTTTTGAGATCGTGAGACACCGCCGACAGGAGGGCGTTCCGCAGCTTCTCGCCTTCCATCCGCACCAGCGTATCCTGCGCAACGTCTACGAAATGGATGCGCTCGAGCGCTAAGCCGATGGTCGAGCAGCAGGCGTCCAGCAGGCGCCGGTCGTCGGGGTCGTTCGACATTGGGCCGTCGTTCGGCAGGATGGCGAGCACGCCTCGCGTGGCCATTGATGCCTTCAAAGGAAGGTATAGGGCGTCGGCACCGCTCAGCGTCTGCGTCCCAAGGCCCGCCTCCTGAACGTGGTCGAAAGCCCACTGAGCGACCGAAAGGTCGACAAAGCCCGCATCCTGCATGGGGACGAGCTGTCCCTTCTCATTCGGTATGAGGAGAATGACCCGGGCGCCGATCAGGGGCGTAATTGCGTCCCGGCATATTGAGAAAACCTGCTCGATCTTTATGGCGCTAGACAAGTCACGGGCGATGCGAGCCAGGGCGGATGCCCTGCGCTCGCCAGCACGAGCGACCTTGGCTTCGGAGCGCATGCGAGCTGCAAGTTGGCTAATGATCATTGCCGCACCGAGCATCAACGCAAAGGTGAAGAGATATTGCGTATCCGCGACGGTAAAGGACAATGTGGGCTCGATGAAGAAGAAGTCGAAACACGCGACCGACAGCAGGGCTGCCCAGGCGCCAGCGACACGACCGAGATGCATCGAGACAAAGACCACCGTCATCAGAAACAGCATGACGACGTTGGCTGGATCAAAGACGCGGAGTAGCCAGGCGGCGACTGCGGTCGTCGCACCGCAGGCAAGTGTGGCAATAGTGAGTGCCCACGCGAATCCTTTAGGTTCGTCCGTGACCTTGGATTTGACCGGCGGGCGCACCTCATCCACGCTGAGCAAAATCAGACCAAGTTCAGGGCCGGCGCGCGCGAGTCTCTCCTGAAGGCGGGATCGGAAAGGTATGAATCGCCAGCCGAGCGGATTGCCAACGATGAGCTTGGTGACATTGCGCTTGCGCGCATAATCCAGAAGGGTCTCCGCGATATCCTGTCCCGGGACGTTCGCAAATTCGGCCCCTGCCGCCTGAGCTGCGGAAGCGATGTTTAGCAGTATTTCCCGCGATCTGGTGTCATCACCCCTGTAAGGCTGATCGACGTGGACCACGATCCACTTGGCCTGGAGCCGCTGAGCGAGCCTTGCACCTTCGCGAACCAACCGTTCCTGCGATCGGTCAGCGCTCACGCAGACCATGAGCACTTCCTGGGTGGGCCAGACTGTCTTGATGGCGTGCGAGACGCGATAGGTTCGCACATCCGCGTTAACGCGGTCGGCGACTCGCCGAAGGGCCAGTTCGCGTAGCGCGATCAGATTGCCGCGGCGGAAGAAATTCTGGCGAGCGCGTTCGATCGAGACCGGCAGATAGACCTTGCCAGCGCTCAGCCGCGCCAGCAGATCGTCGGGCGGCAAGTCGACGAGAACCACATCGGTTGCGGCGTCAAAGATGCGGTCGGGAACGGTCTCGCGCACCCGGATTCCAATGATGCCGCCAACAATATCGTTGAGGCTTTCGAGGTGCTGGACGTTCAGCGCCGTGAAGACGTCGATTCCGGCGTCGAGCAGCTCCTCGACATCCTGCCAGCGCTTGGCGTGCCGGCTGCCGGCTGCGTTTGTGTGCGCCAGCTCGTCGACGACCAGGAGTTTGTACCCCGACGCCAGTGCGCCATCGAGGTCGAATTCGGTGGTCGGCCTTCCGTTGCCGCTTAGTGTCTTGCGCGGCAGAACAGGAAGGCCCTCCAGCATTTCTTCGGTGTCTTTGCGGCCGTGGGTTTCGACGATTCCGATCCCGACGGCGACCCCGTCATTGTGGAGTTGCCGCGCGGCCTGAAGCATGGCGAAGGTCTTTCCCACCCCGGCGCAGGCGCCGAAGAATATCTTCAGCTGCCCGCGTTGGGAGCGATGGGTTTCATCCTTCACGACCTTAAGCAGGTCGTCGGGATCGGGTCGCTCATTTGTCATCGCCTACTGTAAACCCATGAGCCTGAACGCTGCCCTTGAGAGGCCTTTCTAGAAGAAGGGGGTCAGCAGGACGTCGATCAGCTTTATACCGACAAACGGCGCTATGATCCCGCCCAATCCGTAGATTAGCAGGTTCCGGCTGAGCAGCCGTGCCGCCGGCTCGGCCCGATATTGGACGCCCCGGAGGGCAAGAGGGATCAGCACCACGATGATCAGAGCATTGAAGATCACCGCGGACAGGATCGCCGATGCCGGGCTGTGGAGGCCCATGATGTTGAGGGCAGCGAGCGGAGGATAGGTCGCCACGAAGGCGGCAGGGATGATCGCGAAGTACTTCGCAAGATCGTTGGCGACGCTGAACGTGGTCAGCGCGCCGCGGGTCATGATCATCTGCTTTCCTACCTCGACGACGCGCAGGAGCTTGGTGGGATTGCTGTCGAGGTCGACCATGTTGCCGGCTTCCTTGGCGGCCTGCGTGCCGCTGTTCATCGCCAGAGCGACATCGGCCTGGGCCAGGGCAGGGGCGTCGTTGGTGCCGTCGCCGGTCATGGCGACGAGTCGGCCCTCTGCCTGATAGTCCCGGATGAGGCGCAGCTTGTCTTCCGGCGTTGCCTCCGCGAGATAGTCGTCGACACCCGCCTCGGCCGCGATCGCCGCGGCGGTGAGCTTGTTGTCGCCAGTGATCATCACGGTCTTGATCCCCATGCCGCGCAATTCTGCGAAGCGCTCCTTGATTCCGCCCTTGACGATGTCTTTCAGCTCGACGACGCCGAGGACTTTCGCGCCGTCACTGACGACCAGCGGCGTGCTGCCGCGCCGGGAGACGTCGTCGACAATCTTGACGACTTCCTGCGGGAATACCCCTCCCATCGTTTCGATGTGGGCGCGGATCGCGCTTGCTGCGCCCTTTCGGATCTGTCGCCCATCGATGTTGATGCCGCTCATGCGCGTATGCGCGCTGAAGGGGATCGCTTCGGCCCCGTGCAGCTCGCGGCCTCGAATGTTGAAAAGATTCTTTGCCAGCACGACGATCGAGCGGCCTTCCGGCGTCTCGTCGGCGAGCGAAGCGAGCTGGGCCGCGTCGGCAAGCGCGCGCTCCTCGACGCGGGGGGCCGGATGGAACTTGGTGGCCTCGCGATTGCCGAGGGTGATCGTGCCCGTCTTGTCGAGCAACAGCACGTCGACGTCGCCGGCCGCCTCGATGGCGCGCCCCGAAGTCGCCAGCACATTGGCCTTTATCATCCGGCTCATGCCGGCGATGCCGATGGCCGAAAGCAATGCGCCGATGGTCGTCGGAATCAGGCAGACAAGGAGTGCGATGAGGACCGTGATTGTCACGACCGAACCTCCGCCGGCGACGAGCGTGCTGAATCTCGAGAACGGCAGAAGGGTCACACACACCAGAAGGAAGATCAGCGTGAGCGCCACGAGCAGGATCGTCAGCGCGATTTCGTTCGGTGTCTTGCGGCGCTTGGCGCCCTCGACCATGGCGATCATGCGGTCGAGGAACGCTTCGCCCGGCTTTGCCGTCACACGCATGATGATCCAGTCCGACAAGACGCGCGTGCCGCCGGTTACAGAGCAGAAGTCACCGCCGGATTCGCGGATCACCGGGGCGGATTCGCCGGTGATGGCGGATTCGTCGACGGTAGCCGCGCCTTCGACCACTTCGCCATCGGCGGGAATGATTTCGCCTGCCTCAACGAGGAGGTACATACCGACACTCAATTCGTCGCTTGGCTGCGGCCAGGATTCGGCTTCACGCCTGGGTTCCTTGAGCACGCGGGCTACGACCCGCTGGCGGGTCGCGCGCAGGGCGTCAGCCTGGGCCTTGCCGCGACCTTCAGCCAACGCCTCAGCCGCGTTGGCGAAGAGGACCGTAAACCACAGCCAGGCCGCCACGGCGAAAATGAAGAGGGCCGGAGCCTCGCCCTTGCCCGTCAGCGCCTGGATCCAGAGCAACGTGGTCACGATGCTTCCTAGGTAGACGACGAACATCACTGGGTTTTTCGCCTGGACCCGTGGCGACAGCTTGGCGAAGGATTCGCCGATGACCGATGTCCACGAAATTGGCTTGACGCTGCCGGCGAGGCTCGCGCTTTGCGACGTCGTTACATTCAGATGTGACATGATCGTACCGCTTTCTTATTGCGCCGCGCGCCGGCCGTGGGAGGCGGCATCAAGCGCGAGATTCAATTCCAGGACATTGACCCTCGGATCACCGAGGAAGCCGAGTTGGCGGCCGGTCGTATGTTGATCGACGAGGGACAAGACGTCCTCCGTCGACAGGCGGCGCGCCTTGGCCACACGCGGCGCCTGCAGCCGGGCGTTGGCGATCGAAATGTCCGGATCGAGTCCGGAAGCCGACGCCGTGACGGCGTCGACCGGGACCAGGGCGTCGGCCGCCAGACCGTTTTCTTCCCGATAGGCTTTGGCGCGCTCCGCCACCGCATCGAGCAGCTTCTTGCTGATCGCACCCTGGTTGCTGGCGGCGCTCAGCGCGGCGTTATAGGGCTGGTCGACCGTCTTTGACGGATCGTTGGGATCCGTCCCCGACGTGACGCTCGGGCGGCCATGGAAATATTCGGGTTTGGTGAAATACTGCCCGATCAGGCGCGAACCGACAGCCCTTCCGTCCTTGATGATCAGACTTCCCTGTGCCTGATCGGGAAAGAGGAGGTTGGCGACACCTGTCGTCGCCAACGGGTAGGCAAGGCCGGTTACCAGCATGAAAAAGACCGCTGAGACCAGAACTGGCCGCGTGATGCCCTTGAACGCAGGCTGCGATGCCGGGACGGGCGCGTGCATGATCGTTTGTTCGTTGCGCATGAGAGTCGCTTCCTCAGAATGTCGCGCCGGCAAGCATCAACAGATGTTCGACGATCGGGCCGAGTGCGAGCGCAGGCAGGAACGTCAGGCCGCCGACGACCAGAACCACGAACACCAGCAATCCGGTGAACAGAGGAGTCGCCGTCGACAGCGTTCCGGGTCCTTCAGGAACGGCTTTCTTGGCCGCCATCACGCCAGCGACGGCGAGCATCGGCAGGAGAGTGAAGTACCGGCCGATCAACATGGCGAGGCCGATCGTGGTGTTGAAGAACGGCGTGTTGGCGTTGAGGCCGGCAAACGCCGAGCCGTTGTTGGCCGTGCCCGACGTATAGGCGTAGAGCACTTCGCTGAATCCGTGCGGACCCATGTTCGCCAGGCTGTTTAGAGTCGCTGGCATCAGACAAGCGAGCGCGGTGAAGCCCAAGATACTGAACGGATGCGTCAGCACGGCGATCATCACGTATTTCATCTCACGCGCCTCGACCTTCTTGCCAAGAAACTCTGGTGTACGCCCGATCATCATGCCGACGAGGAAGACCGTCAGGATTGCGTAGGTGACGATGTTGATGAAGCCGACACCCTTGCCACCGAATACGTTGTTCAACATCATTTCCGCGAGCGGAACGAGACCACCCAGCGGCGTGAGCGACGAGTGCATCGCATCGACCGAGCCCGTCGTTGCCGCTGTTGTCGTCGTCACGAACATGCTGGTCTGAGCGATGCCGAAACGAAGCTCCTTACCTTCCATGTTGCCACCGGCCTGAAAGGCAGTCTGGGTCTGATCGACGCCCATTGGGGAGAGCAGCGGATTGCCGTTATGCTCTGAGCCATAGACCAAGGTGAGGAAGCCAATGAACATAACCAGGAAAGCGGCGAAAAATGCCCAACCTTGGCGCCGGCGAAGGCTGATTGATCCAAAGGTGTAGGTAAGCGCCGACGAGATCAGAAGCATACTGAGGATATGCAGCGTGTTGGTGAGCGGCGTCGGATTCTCGAAGGGATGAGCAGCATTCATGCCGAAGAAGCCGCCGCCATTGGTTCCGATATGCTTGATGGATTCGAGGCTGGCCACGGGCCCCATGATGAGCTGCTGCTTGGCGCCTTCGAGCGTTGTCACGACGGCATCGGCGCTCAGCGTCTGCGGCACGCCTTGCCAGACATGGACAAGCGCCAAGATGAAGCAGACCGGCAGGAGAAGTCGATAAATAGCGCGGGTGAAGTCGACCCAGAAATTGCCGATGTCCGCCGCGTTCTTGCGACTTAGGCCCCTCATAAATCCTCCAACCGCGCCTAGCCCCGTAGCGGCACTCACCATCATCAAGAAGGTTATGACAGCCATCTGGGAGAAGTTGGAAAGGCTTGTTTCACCCGAGTAGGACTGCCAGTTTGTATTCGTGATGAACGAGGCGGCTGTATTGAATGCCAGATCGGGAGTTTGTGATGCCCGCTGTAACGGATCGCCCGGCAGATATTGCTGTAGACGTAGGACAATATAGCCGACCAGCATCATGGCGGCGTTGCTAAGCAACAAGACCATACCGTAGCGCTTCCACGACATCGCCTCCGAAGGATCGACGCCAAGAATGCGATAGGTGCTGCGCTCAATGAAGCTGTGCGTGGGGCTGGTAAATATATGTGTCATATATTTCCCGAGCACCACGACCAGCCCGGTCATGATCGCAAGGATGAGAACGAATTGAGTGATGTCTTGTGTCATGTGAGCGTCCTCAAATTCGGTCCAGGGCCACAATGAACCCTGCTGTGATCACGAAGAAGACGAGCGTCACCGCCACGAATACGAGGTCGCCCATAATTGCCACCGAGTGTTTGTTGTCGCGATTTTTTGCCCTCAGAAGCGCTCTGGCTTCACGAGGGCATAGAACAGGTAGACCGTGAGGCCGGCGGCGCAGAGGCCAGCGAGCCAGATCATTGCGGCGGCGGGCACGGCTGGCCTCCGTTGGATATCGCGAAAATTGGACACTGCATAACGTCAAGCGACGCGCGCGAGCCGTCCGCAGTCGGCTTCGATAGCGGTCTGGATTCAAATGATTGGTGATTGTCGAGCATGCGTAGTGGCTCCATTTCAGCTCGGAATGCTGAGATGGATGTAGTCCGTCGCATGTCAGAGTGGTGCTGAGTTTTTACACCAGCGCGTAAGGACGGTATAAAGAGCTCAGAAAAGGCGAGAGAGGGCCCCGTTGCGCCAAGGAGTCGATCAGCGCCTTACGGCATTTTTACACTAGCAGATAAATCCCTACACCGAATTTATATGCGATCGCCTAAGTGCCGTTCTTTCGTTGGAGGTCTAGGCGGTTGATAATCAATTGATATGGGGAGTGATATCAGAATGAATTCCGACTATGGCGTGGTGATCTCATCCTAAGTCGCCGACGAACTGATCGTGTCCATGCCGAAATGCAACGTCGAGATTCGGCATCTTCGCTTTGTCGTGACGGCCGCCGAGGAAGTGAGCTTCAGAAGAGCTTCTATCAAGCTCGGCGTCCGGGAATCGACGATCAGCCGACAAATCAGGGATTTGGAAGACGCACTCGGTTCCAGCCTCTTCATCCGGCGGCGCTCCGGCGTTTTTCTTACACAGGCGGGAGAGAATTTCGTCGGGCGGGCGCAATGTGCGCTGACGCAGATCGAGTATGCAGTCAGAGATATTGGCGTGATTGGGCGCGGGGGCAGCGGCGTCATCCGCATCGGTCTATTGTCCTCCTTGGCGACCGGCTTCGTGGCGGAGCTGATTGCCCGATTCGGCGAACACCACAGCGAGGTTCAGCTCGAGTTCGTCGAGGGCGACCACATCAGGCTCATCCCGGCTATTCGTCGGCATGAGCTTGATATTGCATTCGTGACTGAGCCCTTGAAAATCGAGGGCTTCAATTCCGTTCGCTTCTGGACGGAACAGGTATACGTTGTTCTAGCGCAACGCGACCCGCTCGCACTTCAATCGGAGATCTCTTTCGATGACATACGCCATAGACGCTTCATAGTGACCGAAGTTGCGCCGGGGAGGGATATAGAAAGCTTCCTTTTTCGTAATCTCTCCGCACCTGGCCACCGTCCCGACATCCTGCGTGACAGTGTGTCTCGTCAAACCTTGATGCAGCTCGTCGCTTGTGGCCGCGGCATTACCTTGGCGAGCGACTCCGTTGTAGAGGCGCGCTTTGCCGGCGTTGAGTACCGTCCACTGGCTGGATGTTTCCTTCCGTTCTGCGGAATATGGTCGGACGAGAATGATAATCCCGCTTTCCGGCGCTTCTTGAGCGTGGCCAACACCTTGTCCAAGGCGCGCGAGGGCGTCGCGGCGCTCACCAAGCGACCAGGATCACTTAAGAGCCCTTCGGGACAGCTCCTCGACGAGCTTTGGCAAAGCCGCGGTCTGTCGCCATGAACCGCTCGATCATCGGAGGAATGAGTTTCACGGGATCTGAGACGGGCTTGCCGGTCTCTTCCGCAAGCACTTCCGCATAGGCGCGCAGTTCGCGGTGGACCGCAGCCGGCAGTTCCACCACTATCTTGACCGGCTTGTCGTCCTCCAGCGCGCCGAGTTTCAGCTTTGCCATGCTTATGCTCCATACGGTTCGAGAACGAGGTCGCGCGTCACGATCACGCGGACCGGGAAGCCGGGGCGGATGGTGAGCGTCGGCGCCACGTTGAGTTGCCGGCGGATGATTTCCTGACCGGCATCGTTGATCGTGTCCTGGCCGCCGTTGCGGATGGCGCGTAGCAGGCGGTCGTCGTCGTCGATCGCAAGCTCGGCGCCGACGCTCAGCAGCGTCGAGAGACCGGCGGCCTTGGCGAGGTCCCACCAGTGATAGTCGACGCCATCCTCGAGACCGGCAAAGCCCGCCGCGTCCGCGCCCGGCTGGCGTTCCAGGACGATCGAACGGCCGTTGGGGAAGATCAGCCGATTCCACACCAGCAGCACGCGGCGCTGGCCGAACTGCACGGCGTTGTCGTATTGGCCGATGATGCGGGTGCCCTGCGGCACGAGGAGAATCCGCCCGGTCGGGCTGTCATAGATGTTTTCCGTGACTTGCGCCGTGATCTGTCCGGGCAGATCGGAGCGAATGCCGGTGATCAGCGCGGCCGGGATCACCGCGCCGGCTTGCAGGACGTAGGCTGAGGCCGGCGGCATCACCCGATCCGGGGCGACGGTGCGGCGGTCGGCGGCGGCATTGAGGAAGGCGAGCTGCCGCTCCTGTGCGCGCTCTTGCACCGTCGGCGTGAACTGGCCGGGAAGCCCGAGGCCGGTCAGATTCGCGGTGGTGGCGGCACCGCCGGGCGCCGTCGAAGCCGCAACCGTCCGTGCTTGTGTTTGGAAGAAGACACGGCTCGTGCGCGCTGCTTCCGCTTCGGCGAGCCGGCGCTGTTCGGCTGCATCCACGGTCGGCTGGATGGATGGTGGCACGACTGGCTGTCCACGATCCTGCGCGCTCAGAATGGGGCGGCCCAGGTCGCCTGGCAGCGGCGGTCCAAGCCGCGGGCCGGTGTAGTCGCGCGGCAGTCCGGCGAGTCCATCGGCCGTGGGCCGATTGGTGGTGGAATAGAGTTCCTCGTTGCGGGGGCCGGCATCGCGGGTTTGCAGCGCGTAGATCAGGGCGCCGCCGAGGCCGATCGACGCGACCAGACCGACCCCTGCCAGCGCCTTGCGCGACAGGCGGGTGACACGCGGTGGGTCGCCGCGCAGCCGCATGGGGGCCACAGGGTCGCTCGCTCCGTCCGTCCCGAGATCGCGATTGTCCGTATCGCTCATGAGGACGGCCTCCCGTCGCTGCGCGAGATCCTGACCGTTTGCTGATGGTCGCCGCTGCCGAGGCGAAGCTCGGCGGCTCCGAACAGGCGATCGACGATCAGGATGTTCCGGTAGATGCGGCTGTTGGCGATCTGGAGCTCGCCTTCCGAGCCGATGACGAAGAGCGGCGGCATCTCGCCCTGGACGATGCCGCGCGGGAACTCGACATAGACCCGCCGGCCGTCGTCGTAGACAGCAGTCGGCCGCCATGGCGGATTGTCGCCGCTCAGGGCATAGCGATAGTTGCGCGCCGCGGCGGCAGGAATGACCGGCGTCGCCGGCACGGCCTGACGCTGCGAAGCGGGCGGCTGCGGATAGGCCCAGGCCACCGCCGGCATGTACGGGTTGGCGCCGGCGCGCAGCTCGAGCATGTAGGTGCGGCGGTCGGTGGTGATGACCAGGTTGGTCGTGATGTCGGGCCGCGTCGGCTTCACCAGCACGTGGACACGACGCGTAACCCCCGATCCGCTCTCGGTGTCGCCAATAATCCAGCGCGCGGTGTCGCCGGCGGCGATCGGGCCGGCGCCGGTAAGGCTTTCGCCGGGCTCGAGCGCGATGTCGGTGATCTGCCCCGGCGCGGTATAGACCTGATAGAGTGCGCCTTCCGACCACGGATATATCTGGATGGCGTTGTAATAGCCCTCGCGGCGTGGCTCGACGCGGGCGGCAGCGTTGGCGTTCGCCACGCGCGCCGTCGGCGAATTGGCAGCCGCCCCGCCATGGCTGGGCGTCCAGGCGGGCGGGATGTGCAGCGGCCGTGGCCGCTCGTCGGCGAGCACGACCGGAACGGGCGGCAGCGGCGGGACATCGGAGTCGTAGGTGATCTGCGGCGGCCTCTCCGTGGCGCATGCGCTGAGCAGCGTCGCTGACAGAAGCGCAGCCGGAATTGCGGATTTACGGAAAGCCGCCTTCGCGGCGCGGACGCTCCGTCGGCTCATTGCCCCAGCTCCCGCGACCAGTTGATCGCATTGACGTAGATGCCGAGCGGATTGGCGCGCAGCCGCTCCGCGTCACGCGGCGGCTGCACGACGATGGTGAGGATGGCGGTCCAACGCTCGGTCGATGCGAGCTGGCCGTTCTCGTAGTGCCGCTCGGTCCAGGCTACGCGGAAGCTGTCGGGCGAGGCTCGGATGACGCTCGAGACGTCGACCGCGACCTGCTGCTTGCCGACCTTGGTGAAGGGGTCGTTGGCGCGCGCGTAATCGTTCAAGGCGGCGGCACCGCGATCGGTGGTGAAGTCGTAGGCGCGAAGCCAGTTCTGCCGGACGACGATCGGATCGGCCGGGATCGAGCGGACCTGCTCGATGAAGCGCGCGAGATGGAACGCGACCTGCGGATCGGTGGGGCGATAGTCGGCAACGGCAGGCGCGACCGCCTGCGCCTGGCCGAGATTGTCGACCTGCACCACCCAGGGCACGACGGTGCCGCGCGCCGACTGCCAGACAAGCGCGGCAGCGAACCCGGCGGACAGGAACAGGCAGCCGAACGCCATGAGGCGCCAGTTCTTCGCCTGCACGCGCGCCGAGCCGATGCGCTCGTCCCAGACCTGCGCGGCGCGCTGGTAGGGTGTTTCCGGTTCCGGAGTCTTTCCGTAGTGCGTGGAAGGTCGCTTGAACATCATTGGTCTCGCCGGGAGAGGTTGACGGAGGCGCCGCCGCCATGGCTGTCGCCGCTGCGGATCGCGTGCGCGGCGGCCATGACGCCGTGGTGGAGCTGCTGCGAGCGCTTCATGCGCCGGGCCCAGGCCGGGGGACCTTCCGTTGCAGGGCTTGTGGGCGCAGCAGAGTCAGCGCCGCCAATCGTGCCCATCGTCGAGGCGCCGCCAGTCGCCTCGAAAGCGGACTGAGCGCCTCGGGCGTAGCTGGAGCGCAAGCTGTCGGCCGCGCGCGAGACCGCGCGGCGTAGCGGCGAGACGGCCGCGCCTCCCGCCGCACGCGCGACGCCGCCGAGGCCGGAGGCAACGCCAGCCGCGCCGGATTGACCGGCAGCCCCGAGGCTGTAAGCCGTGGCCGCGCCTCCCGCGAGGGTCGCGCCTCCGCGCGCTGCGGCGGCGGTGCCCGAGATCGCGGCTGCGCCGCCACGCACGGCGAGTCCGCCGGCGGCACCCGCCGCGACTGCCGCGCCGCCAGCCGCCAGGCCGGTGCCCACGGCCGCGCCGGCGCTGAGCTGCGGGCCGCCGCTGACCAGGCCATTGGCGATGCCGGGCCCGAAGATCCCGAGGCCGAGAAGCGACAGCGCCGCGAGCACGATCGCCATCGCCTGATCGATCGTCGGGCTGGCGCCGCCGAATCCGGCGGTGAACTCGGTGAACAGCGTCGAGCCGATGCCGATGATGACGGCGAGCACCAGTACCTTGATGCCGGAGCTGATGACATTGCCGAGCACGCGCTCGGCCATGAAGGCGCTCTGCCCGAACAGCCCGAACGGGATGAGGACGAAGCCCGCGAGCGTCGACAGTTTGAACTCGATCAGCGTGACGAAAAGCTGGACGGCGAGGATGAAGAACGCGAGCAGCACCAGCGCCCAGGCGAGGAAGAGGCACGCGATCTGGATGAAGTTCTCGAAGAACGACCAGTAGCCCATGAGGCCTGAGATCGAGTCGAGGAGCGGCCGGCCGGCGTCGAGCCCGGTCTGCGCGACGCGGCCCGGCCGGAGCAGGTCGGCCGTCGTGAAGCCGGTCCCGCTCGCCTTCAGTCCGAGGCCGGCGAAGGACTCGAAGACGATGCGCGCGAGGTTGTTCCAGTTGCCGATGAGATAGGCGAAGACGCCGACGAACAGCGTCTTCTTGACGAGACGGGCGAGGATGTCGTCATCGGCGCCCCAGCTCCAGAACAGGGCGGCGAGCGTCACGTCGATCACGATCAACGTGGTCGCAATGAAGGCGACCTCGCCGCCGAGGAGGCCAAACCCGCTGTCGATGTAGCGGGTGAAGACCTCGAGGAAATGGTCGATGACGCCCGTGCCGTCCATGATGCTACTCGCCGCTTGGCGCGCCGCGGCTGCGGCTCTCATCGCTGGAGCCGGGCGATCCGGACCCGGCCGGCAAGTGTGTCGTGCTTGGCGTCAGGAAGCGCCGGCGGCTCTCCGCCCAGGCGCGCAGGCATGCGGGATCGCGCGGGCCTGCTTCGCCAAGGCTCTGACAACGGAACAGCTCATCTCGCAGCGGGTCCGTGGCACCTGCCTGCGCCGGCGGCCGCGGCGGCGCTGCCTCCGGCCGTTCCTCCTTCCGGCTCAGCTCAATCA
>Ga0070740_10002498_pt1 | contig 21452 bp, 17 predicted proteins | sample Coa_R2_FD_67286 | JGI IMG/M metagenome (GOLD analysis project Ga0070740, IMG submission 67286) | Surface soil microbial communities from Centralia Pennsylvania, which are recovering from an underground coalmine fire - Coalmine... | ecosystem: Environmental > Terrestrial > Soil > Unclassified ...
ACATTTGTTACATTTGCTAATATCATTTCTGCACCATTCAATAGTTTTCTTGCCGAAAAAGTCGAGCTTTATCTCACAGGTGTCATCCCGGAAGATCGCAGCCTGATGGATAATATCAAGGACATTCCCAGGATTATTGGCCGGCAGCTCGCGATCATCGGGTATTATTTGCCGCGGGCCCTGTTGCTGCTGATCCTGTTTTTTATCCCCGTCGTCCAGGCGGTCGCGGCGATTTTGTCATTTTTGTTCCATGGCTGGTTCATGACGCTTACCTATATTGACTATCCTACTGATAATCATCGTGTTCCCATGCGTGATGTCAGAGTGTGGCTGCACCAGCGGCGCTGGGCAGCATTAGGTTTTGGGGTAAGTGTGCTGGTCTGTTCCATGATTCCCGTTCTTAACTGCTTTGTTATTCCCGCTGCTGTTGCGGGAGCAACCAAGTTCTGGGTTGAACAAAATACGGCTGTCAAATGAATTCAGGACGGGATGGAGTGAGACAGGCATGATAAGATGTCACAATTCAACAAGGCAGGAGAGGAAATGAAACTAACATTATTCATTGCGGTGATCGCTATTTTATGGATTGGCATGATATTAGCTATTGGTATGGAAAGTGTCGTCAAATTTCATACCCCTACGCTGACCAAGCCAGTGGCATTCGATGTTGGCCGTACAGTATTTTCGGCATTCAACAAGGTTCAATTGGGGCTATTGGTTTTAATCATCGTTGGAACGATGATGGCTGGATCGGGATTCTTTGACAAGATGCTTGCGATCGGGTTGCTCGCTGTCCTGGTGCTGCAGATTTTTTGGCTCTTCCCGGATCTTAGCCAGCGTGTTGACCTTATACTCTCAGGAACAAAACCGCCTGCCACATACAAGCATGGATTGTATGGACTGCTTGAATTGGCAAAACTGGCATTGCTGGTGATTTTGGCCTGGAGGCTCTTGTCTGTCAGTTTGTGAGTCACCGTGGATGTGCCTGATCTGCTCTTTAGATATTTTCTTCTGCAGTCGCCGCTGTCAGGGAAGGAGTTGATGCCCGTGTCTTGTCGCTAGCCCTGATTGCATCAGGCAAGGTGATATAAATGCGCTGGTTTTCAATCAGATGCAGAATGCCGACGTTTGCGAGTTTATGGCATACCTTGTCATTGGCTTCGCAAAGATAAATTTTAATTCCGCGTTTATGATATTCTTTCAGCAGTTCGCTAAATGTTTCCATCCCGGTTATATCCATGAAGGGAACATTTTTTAGGCGAAAAATAATCGTTTTTGGATCAGAATGTGTCACAGCAAGAGCATGTTCAATTTTTTCGGCAGCCCCAAAAAAGAAAGGTCCTTGTATCGTATACACAATTACCTCGGTTGGAAAGCTGGCGATTCCCGAGGCGGCCAATTCGCTTTGCAAACTGTCGGCAGTCTGCTCTTCAACGCCTACTGTACGGCTCATCCGCCGGATAAAAAACAGCATAGCCAAAATGACGCCGACATTGACCGCGAGAACCAGATCGGTAAATACAGTCAGGAAAAATGTCGTGAACAGAACAATTACATCCGATCGCGGAGCGCATTTGACCATATGAATAAAGTGGGGAAGATCGCTCATGTTATAGGCAACCACGAAAAGAATCGCGGCCAGTGTGCAAAGTGGAATGTAAACAGCGAGTGGTGCCAGCAAGATGATCACGAGGACAAGGAAAATGGAATGGGTGATGGCCGAAATAGGGCTGTTACCGCCATTGCGGATATTGGTAGCCGTCCTCGCGATGGCGCCGGTCGCTGCGAACCCGCCGAATAACGGGGCAAAAATATTCGCCAGGCCCTGTCCAATCAACTCCTGGTTGGAATGGTGGCGTGTGCCAGCCATGCCGTCAGCTGCAGTGGCGGATAATAATGATTCAATTGCGCCCAAAAGAGCGATGGTGAAAGCCGGGCCGACTAACTCCAGGGCGTGATGCAAGTTGATAGCGGGTAGATGGAATTGCGGCAGATTTTGTGGAATTCCGCCAAAGGTGCTACCGATGGTGGCTACATCATCAAATTTGAAAACCATTTGCAGCGCGGTTGCTGCTACCATGGCAACCAGTGGACCCGGGAGACGTTTAGATATTCGTGAGGTAGATACAACGAGCACAAGACTCAGGATGGCAAGTAACGTTGTTGTCAAATTCAAATGCGGCAGCGCGGACAGGAGAGCAAACAACTTTTGATAAAAATGGGCGCTAAGCGTTGTATTGGGTGATAGCCCAAAAAAATCCTTCCACTCACCGACAAAGATAATGACGCCTATGCCGGTAGTGAATCCAACAATGACAGGATCAGGGATAAATTTGATAACATTGCCCAGTTGAAGAATGCCCATGAGTATAAGTATGAAACCGGCTAACAGGGTGGCCAGCTGCAAGCCATCCACTCCATACTGGGCTGTGATATGCGCCAGGATGACGATGAACGCACCAGTTGGTCCTGCGATCTGAACCCGGCTTCCACCGAATACACCAACAAATAATGCCGCGATAATGGCGGTATAAAGTCCCTGTTCTGGTTTGACGCCGGAAGCAATGGCAAAGGCCATGGCCAGCGGCAGGGCAACCACGCCGACGATCAGACCGGCAAGAATGTTGGCCCACCAGTTTTTGGGTTGAAGCAATCCGGAACGATAGGCATCGAAAATTGCGATCATAAAATAATCCTTACTCCCACAGATTAATTTAAATGATGAATGCGGGAGCGTTATCTGAGCGTTGCTATCATAGCATGGTTTCGGTAGTTCAGGCAGATTTTTCCCTATCGCCGGACGGCACCGGACGTGATCCGGGATTGGCCGTTCTTAGATCCAAGTAATTAGTGCATTGTCCCGCGGCATCTGGAAAACATCCGCTGCCACTGTCTTTGTCACCTGGTCGCGGCCTTCGCGCCGGATGACGCTATCCGTTGCCGGGTTTAACAAGGTTATTTTTTTGGTTTTGCATTGAAGAGCGGAAGATATTTTCCGTATCCGCGCTTTTGTAAATCCTGTACGGGAATAAATTCAAGCGCAGCGGAGTTAATGCAATAACGTTTATAAGCAGGTGGAGGGCCATCATCAAAAAGATGGCCTAAATGGGATTTAGCGTGCATGGAGATTACTTCAATACGTTCCATGAATAAACTGTGATCCGGTTTCAGGATAATATTGCCCGGCTCGAGAGGCCTGGTAAAGCTTGGCCATCCGGTATGTGAGTTGTACTTGTCGAGAGAACTGAAAAGCGGTTCGCCGGAAACAATGTCGACGTAAATTCCGGGCTTTTCATTGTTCCAATAGGCATTGTCATAGGCTGGCTCGGTACCCTGTTCCTGAGTGACTTCATATTGCAGGGGAGTCAAGCGTTGTTTCAGGATTTCATCGCTGGGCTTCTGGTAAGTGTTGTCGGCGAAAAGCATCATTGAAAAAGCGGACAACAGAAGAATGATCACGCATTTTGCAATCGGTTCCATATCATGGACCTCACGGCATAGATTTGCGTTTCACATTATTATTATAATCTGGAATTCAACGGCAGGAACCATGTACGCTGATATAAATAAAAAAATACCAGCGGCATGATGCCGGTTGAATGGTTAGCCGCTTTAGCCTGATGGTCGTTTATTTTTCTTAGTTTATTCTTTGGATATTTATTTGATTATTGGCTGAATCATTTAACGCAAGTACCTGTAGTACTATCATAATGGTAGCCATATGGACAGGTTGGTTGTTGTTTGACTTTCGTTATGGTGGCGCTGGCAGCTACTGCATACCCGAAAATAAAAGCTATAACCAGTAAGGACTTGATCTTGTTCATACAAAATACCTCCAATTCAACAGTTGTCCTAATGAGTATAGTTTATGGTCAATAATTTGCCAATTCAGCGGGAAAGCAGGAAGTTTTTTAAATTCAATGAGTTGCAGTTCTGATTAAGAAAAAATGCTGGCCTGTATGCTATATTTAATTATATCTGTTAGCTATGGTCAGGGATGCACAGAGAGCCAGGAATGGCGTCCGATAACTAAAAATAAAAGCGGGGAGGTGCGATATGCTGGCGAAAGATGTAATGTCACGTAAACCTGAGTTTCTTCCTCCAAGCGCGACACTTAAACAGGCAGCTGATCAAATGCGAACACACGACTATGGATTTATTCCCATAGGTGAAAATGACCGATTGATTGGCGCACTGACCGACAGGGATATCGCAATTAAAGCTGTCGCTGAAGGGTGGGATCCAAACAAGAAAACCATCAAGGAAGCGATGCACAAGGGAATCTTTTATTGTTGGGAAAACGATTCAATTGAAAAAGTGATCAAACAAATGGAAAAGCTGCAGGTTCGCCGTCTCGTTGTGCTGAATAACGAAAAACGCATGACGGGTATCATTTCATTGGGTGATATCGCAACGAAATGTAAAAATGCGAAACTCTGTTTTGAGTTGACGGAAGCTGTTTCTCATCACTAGGAGGAACCGCGCCAGGCTCATCCCTGGCGCATCATTGCTGTTATTCATGAGCAACATTAATGTGAAAAGGAGATTTTGTCATGAATCAAATTAGCAAGCGTCCACCAATTGTTTCCAGTCTTGCTGAGCTGCAACAGACGATTAACCGATTGTTTGATCCGACGCTGATTGAGCAGGATTACGGAATCAGTAATTTATTAAACTCAGACTGGATTCCGTCCATTGATGTCAAGGATAATGGCTCACATTTTCTAATCACAGCGGATATTCCAGGTGTCGATCCCAAGAATATTGATGTCAGCATGGATAATAATATTCTTACCATTAAAGGAAGCAAGGAATCAAAAACGAAAGAAGAACGGAAAAATTATGTAAGATTCGAAAGATCAAAAGGAACATTTGTCCGTAGTATCAGTTTGCCGGAAATTGTTGATGCTGACAAAATTTCAGCGAAGACCAAGAATGGTGTTCTTGAAATTATTGCTCCAAAAAACAAAGGCGGCACAAAAAAGAACATCAAAATAAAAAAATAATAATCATGAACGGTGCTTAGTAACGCCTTGAAAAACGCGTTTTGCGCTCCTTCCTGACGAGGTTTGTGATTATTTTCAATAACATGTTAAAAGGCCTGGGAATGATATGATTCACGTCTGATGCATTTCTAAGAATTTCTTAATAATTATTTTGTATAGTGTGAATAACATCTTTTGATTCTCAGTAATCGCACCCAATATACAACATTTTTCTTTGTGCTTGATTATTTTCGATAAGGATATCGCTATGAATATGCGAAACGAAAATAAAAGGGATTATGCCAAGTGGATCGATATTATAATCAAATGTAATTTACTAGGTGTGCGCAAGCCAAGACTGGTTTTGCAGCAAATGCTAAATGATTTTCCCGGCAAGTCGGCTAATTCATCTTTTAATCGTTCATTTTTCAACCCGAATTCAGTTTCAGCGGATGAGATTCTGGCCAGAGAGATTTCCAGGATACTGGCCGATAGCGGTAACCCGAATCCGATTCCTGCTGTTTTGAAATATCTGAATGCCAACTATCGGAAATTAACTCCGCACGGCAGATTGACACCGCTTGTTGGTGCCTTTTTGTCTGTCTATGAGCATTATCGTAAATACATGCTTCCAGCCCTGAATAATATGCTGAACTGCCAGGATGTCTGGCAATCCGATGTGACAAGATATGTGGATGCGATTTTATTGTGTCTGAGCAGTGAATTGAGGCCGAATTTTCGTGAGGCCGCATTATCTGCAATTATGAATATTTCAGAATCGATGCCGCTGGAAAGCATGCGGACAGATATCATGAGGTCGCTTGTGGAATATATGAATAATTACCCCGGAAGACAAATCTGTCACGCCATTATCATGCTGAAAAGAATGATTCCGGATTCATTTCATGCCGATATCGTTGATAACCTGGCGATACAGATTCACAACCCGGACTCAGAGATTTGCATTGCGGCGATCGAGGCAATCGGCGAGTTATCGCGAATTGTTCCAGCGGAAAGTTTGGGGAAGATAGGTGATGACTTGCGTGAAATTATCATTAATTCACGTAAAAAACCCGCGATCAGAATCGCAGCCTTGCGAGTCTTGCGCACATTGCTGTGCGCGCTGCCATCTGATGCGCATGCGATCATGCTCAATGTGTTGCTGGATTCAATTTGCGATCCTCATCCTGAAATACGGCTTGAGGCAGGCATGTTTATCCGGCAGTATCAGGCTCAGATACCAGCTGAAAGTCTGAGGAAGAAAATCGACATGCTGCTGAGGAATCTGGCTTCGCGCAACATCAATTTGAGCAGCCATGTTCCTGCTGTTATTTGTTATCTCAGTGATTGTCTGGATAATGAAAGCATGGCTGTGATCATCGAGACATTTATGAATTTCATCACTGACAAGACAAGACTGGTGCAAATGCGTATGGAGGTGATGAATGCATTGATGCAATTATACGATAAACTGCCCGCCAATTCCCAAAAGCAATTGTATGGTTCTCTGCAGATTCTCATGCTTGATGAATCTGCCGACATCAGTCAGCTTGCCTGTCGTCACATCAGTGAACGCAAGGAATGGCTGTATGCGTATCCTGTTCGATTCACGGCGGCTGATATAGCGTTGAAATTGAGATCTCCGGAAGTTCAGGAGGTTATTCATGCGGGCAGGAAGCTTTCATTTCTGGGTTGTCTGCTGTTCACTGATCAGGTCAATGATGCTGTTGGCGCATTATTGTCCACGTTGATTGCAAACAAAAACAATGACCGCTTCGCGCAAATCTGCGATGTCTTAAATCTGTTACGAAATGTCATACCACAAAAAAAAATTTCCTCGATTATCGAGGTGCTGTTGTCAATTCTGTCTGATGCAGAGGTCAAGCCCGCAGTTATGATAATTGTTCTTAAAACCATGGCCGGATTTTATACGTATCTTGACTTGCCGTCGGCCAAGGCATGCCTCGAAGGATGTCAATCAATTATTTCTGATGTCAATCGCGATTTGGATATCCGTGTCGAGGCGCTGAACTGCCTGGGTCGGCTTAACCTCAACAGTGATGATGATCATCCAGAGTTGATGCGTGTCTTGCTTGAATGCGCGAATGACAAGTCTGAGACGGTCAGGTTGGCGGCTTTCACGGCCATGTCGAATCCGCGATTAAGGATATTCCAGGATAATTCCGGCCTTGCTGATTTCTTCGCTTCATGCCTTGCGATGAAGAATCCGGTGCAATGTATTTGCGAAATAATGACGTACCTCAAGACTGTATTGCCATACGATATTTCCAGTCTTTACCTAAATAAATTAATTTCCTTATTGAATGACCATGCCAAATGGGATCTGATGAAACCGGCAGAGAAAAGCAAATGCATCCATGTATTGTCCTTGTATGCGCCTCATATGAATTATATTCAGAAGCTGGCCGCAATGTGCCGTTTGCGGCAGCTTATCGCGAGCGAGGAAACCCTGCATGAATATAAGATTCTGTTTTTGAAGATATACGGTGAGTCCAGAAAAGACCTGATTTTCGATATGCTGAAGAAAATGCCAAACGAACAGAACATCGCGATCCCCAATGAAATGGTTGAACATGTCATGTCTATGACCTTATAGAATTTGTCTTGCAAAGCGGCATCTCGATCCTAGCAGCAGCTGTTGAGCGGTGGCCATTTGCCTGTCTTGATTGTGGAAGATTGAGACGGTATAAAATAGTAATCCGTCAAGTTTGTATACAGGTCTACAAAGAATGGAAAACCAGGCAGGGAAAATTTCAATTGCAGCTATCTTATTCGGTTTTCTACTTTTCTCCTGGTTTGCTCCTGCAGTGTTTGCGGATTCGACTCAGTCCGTCAATTTACAGTCTGGCCAATCCGGCATCGCACATTTTCTTGCGCTGGCCGATATTCATTTCGATCCATTCCTGAGTTGCAGGAACCGGATACCTTGTCCTTTAATTGAAAAGCTTCGCCGTGTGCCATCTAATCAGTGGTCTGCCTTGTTATCCAGGTATGATACCACACCGCCCCAATACAGGTTTGATACCAGTTATCCATTATTGACTTCCGCGCTGGATGCCTCAAGGAAAGCTGCCAGGGATGCCCATGCCAGATTTGTGCTGGTTCTTGGCGATTTTATAGGGCATGAATTCCGTTATTACTATCGACGCTACTCGACCGACATGACAATGGCTGGATATCAATCCTTCGTCCGCAAGACGATGGAGTTTTTAACCGGGGAGCTGGCGTCGAGATTTCCGGATATGGATATCTATTCGCTTGTTGGCAACAACGATTCCTATCAGGATGATTATGTCAGCAATCCCGGAGGGCAGTTTTTCAGGGACACCGCTGTGCTTTGGTCTAGACTGGTAAAAAATAAAGACAACCGCATGGCTTTGCAAAAAATGTTTGTACCGGCAGGTTATTACTCAGTGACTCTTCCCGAGCGGTCTGATGTGCGCCTCATCATTTTGAATACCAATTTATTTTCATATAAAGCGCAGGGGAGACTGATAGATAAAGCAGCGGTCAATGAATTAAACTGGCTGCACGATCAATTGCGGTCAGCAAAGGAGAATAACCAGAAGGTCTTGATTGCCATGCATATTCCGGAAGGCATTGATGTTTATGCGACGCTTCGTACCCGGTTATTCAGATTGATTGCATTATGGAAATCACAATACGCCGCACGTTTTCAATCCGAGTTGCAACAATATGCCTCCGAAATTGCGGGGATTCTTGTCGGCCATCTGCATTCGGACTGGTTTCAGATTCTGACGTTTGATAATTCAGATGAAATACCCATTACCGGGGTGCCCTCTATCAGCCCCATATTTGGAAATAATCCAGGATTCAAAATTTACACTTACGGACAGCAGCCATTACGGCTCAAGGACTTCACCACTTATTACTATCCGGTGAATGGCAAGAAATCCTGGGGCCTCGAGTATAATTTTAGCCGCGTCTATCAGGGTAATTGTCAGGACTGTTCCATTACGAGTCACATGCGCATGCTCAAACGGGCTGGTACATTGGCAGATTTTTATAAGGACCATTATTCGCTTGGTACACAAACTCAGCCGATTACGAGCAAGTGGTACCCATATTACTGGTGCGCTATCTGGGAAGTTGAACAGTCAGATTATAGGAAATGTATCAATCAGCCCTAGGTATGCAGCATCCCCTCTATATTGATCTAATATTGTTCAGATTTTGCCTGTTAGCCGTTTATCAGCCATTATTGTTTGTAACATGACAAGATTGTAATGTTTCTGTCATCTCTGTGACTGGTTCAGATACTTAAAATTGACAGTATTATCTCACTACATAGAACACTGATATAAACAATATAAACGAGGTTAATTATGAACAGTCATGCAGAAGTGGCAAGCACAATTGATGCGATACGAATGAAACAAAATTATTACGTGGATGTCGTATTGACAAGATTTATACATGAGAAATTGGATGCTATAGATGCACTTGCTCAAAAAATCAATCTGGATCCTGAAAAAACCATAAAGTTGAAAAACGCTTTTTTGAACAGGATTTCAGGTATCAATTTCATGGCTGCTTACGGAAACAAAGCTTTCCCTCGGCTTACACCCAATGGATTCGATCTTGATTATGCGAAATTTTCGCAATATGTGCTGAAGCAGATTCCGGATTTACAGGATTTGCAAGAATTCGCTGCTCAGGAATTGGGATACAAAAATAAAAAACGTGAAATATTGACTAGTATTGGCAGCATCAAAAAAGCGGTGAACGCTTATTCAGGCCAGAATAAAAAATCATTCATAGATAAATTCAATACAGAGGTAGATGATCTTTTGGTGTCATTAAAAGATATGCCTTTCCTGGAAGTGGATGCGGTTGCTGCCAATCGGACAAAGGTAGCGCTTGATAATCTGCAATCCAGGGAGTCAACCTACTACAACCAGTTCACGTTTTTTGCTGCTTCCAGAAAAGCGAACAGTACCTTGCAGCCAAAAATCAATGAAGCGTTTGGCTTGCTTGACAAGCTGGGCAAGCCGAATGGCGAGGCAGCAAGTCATGATGCCAAACCCAGAATAAGTCCGGTAAACTGACTCTCCATCCAGACAACTTGTCACTCAAACACTGGCATGCCGCGGACAGCTCCGGCATGTCAGCGTTTCATCCGCTGTTAAGACAAAGATTTGCTTGATATTTTTTTGTTGCGATACCATTATCTACGGAATCAATGGAGAGGTTTATTTGCTAAGGAGAGAGCAATGAAAAAGACAATGCTATTATCTTCCATTCCTGTGTTTCTGTTGGCAGCCACATCGGGATTTGCTAACGGCACGGTTTTTGATGGATTTTACTTCGGTGGATCAGCTGGAGGCGCTTTTGTTACTGCCGAGCCAAAGATTTCTGTATCGGATGTCTATACAAACAGGGATCAGGGCGGCCCCTTCAACACAGTGTTAAATGCAAATGATGTCCTGAAAAAAAATGCTTTCAAAGGCGGCATTTTCGCCGGATATGGAAAATCCTGGGATGTCTGGTATCTGGGTATGGAAGCATTTGTTAATTATGAAAACTTTACCGAGTCAGATACATTTAACTCAAACGGCAGCACGGAATTCTCAGAACCTAATCCAAGTTCTGCAATGTTCTACAACACGACAGTCTACACGAACACAACTATTGATCCTTTCCAGGTCGGTGTTGATGTGCGGCCTGGATTTCTGCTGACACCAACGACGCTGCTTTATATGCGTTTCGGTAGCGCTTTCAGCACCATCAAGATGAATACAGAAACGACATTTTATGGTGCATCGGTGAAATCGAACCCGGAAAGTTTTGCCACAACCCTGACAGATTCTCAAAGTAAATCGGTAATGGCATTAAGAGCCGGTGCCGGTCTTGAACAGCATCTTACCAATCAGTGGAGCATACGTGCTGACTATGTCTTCACATATTATGGAAAACTGAGTACGGACGGATTCACACCTGTAAAAGCACTGCCCAGTGGTAATACCTATCAATTAAGCAGTTCCACAAGTGGAAACAAGGTCATGGATAATGCGGTACTACTGAGTATTTCCTACGCTCTCCATTGTTAATCCGGGCTAGGCTATTCACCTGCCAGAAATCAGGCAGGTGAATACGCGTGCATGTAATTGAATTTTACTTAAACAATCCTGGATGTATTGGCAGGTTTATTGCCCCACGCATTAAAAATTTCTGTACATGGCAATGCGATTTAACATATTGTTAATCTGGTATAAAATTCCTGATAGTCAATAAACCAGGCTGTGTGATGGCACGGATATTATTAATATGGAATATGGGGAGAATCAATGAGCACGCCTCGAATAGCTAAAAATATAATCACTGCTGAACTGCTGGATACCGCGACAACCGGGTTGTTACGCGGTCTGGATACAGTAGAAGAAAATATACTCTCTGCTTCCAGAAAAAATAAAAAGAAGGAACTGGCGGATTCAGGGGACGCTTATAAAACGGAGCTGCAGCGTATTGTTGTCAGACTTAGAGAATTGGCTGTTTTGAATATCAGAAATATTGATATCACGCATGTCAAGACATATAAAAACAAGAGTGCAGTCCCGGATGATTATCAGAGCTATATGGATTCGTTACAGAATCTGTCTGATTTAATCCAGAAAGACATTGTCTTCCAGAAAAACACTGATCACGCGATATTGTGCATGGAGCGATGGGTGTACCTCTGGAAACTTTGTTATGAGGAAAATAATTATTTTGTTGCCGCGGCGATTATTTTTGCATTAACCAGCCAGCCAATTATACGTTCCAATCTGGAAGAAAAATTATCTGATGTCGGCAAGGCCATATTTGTCTACGCCCAGAAAATCTATACAAAACAGTCAACCATATTCACAATCCAGGGGCAACAATTCAGGAATGGCAAAAAAGTTATTCCCATGCTGTCTGCGTTGGCTGGCATGCTGGATGGCATTGCAAACCAGCCAGAAGATGACGAAGATGCGCAACAATATATCCAGATGATGTCTGAAAAATATATTAAAACATATGTAGGCATGCAGAAATCAGCCAATGATAAAGTTAAACGTGCACGCAAGAAAATTCATGCTGATCTGTCGCAAAGTCCAAATTCAGCCCTGTACCAGGATTATTATGATCAGGGAACAAGGGTCAGGACATCACTTGCCAAAAAAAAATATAAAATCAAGACATCCAAATTGATGAGTCAGATAAGCATGTATGGTGCTGCAGACTTGTATTATCTGCACAGAGCGAATATCGCCCAGCTTTCCAATGAGCTCAGTGATTATGCCAGCCGGCATAAAATCAACTCCATGAATGAGCAAATAATTGTCAATGTCAGGGTGATGCTGGCAAAGGATGTGATCACGCATCAAGCCAAGCTGGATGAGATAAACAGGATTCTGAGCGACAATAAGGGAGCAATCAATAAAAGCGTACTTAAAATTCTGGTTCAGATTCAGTCGGAGCTGACAGCGTTAGTTTCTTTAAGGCAAAAGGAGTTATCTCTTGAGCCTGTTGTGACCAATGATGCAGAGCCTGACAGTCGTGATCATGTTATGCCGAAAACAGATTCAAAGTCGGAAGCGGTTGTCATACTTTCAGAAAAAGAGGGTGATGTTACTCCTGTAGAATCCCTGGCGGGATCAATGCATGAGAGTCAGACTCTTTCTGACAAGGAGTCAGCTGATACATCATCCATTAAAGAGGATAGTGGAACTGAATTCAGCCTCCCGGTGTTGCAGGTCGAGTCTGAAAGCAAGAAGACAGGCAGCATGGATACCATTATTGAAGAATTTGTTGATGTGAGCACATCCTCTGAGTTGTCTTTGTCCGGATCAATGAATGAGGTTTTGACACCACGCGATAATGAGCAGGCTGATATTGAATCCATGAAAGAAGAAAGCGGGATTGAGTCAGGTGATATGGTACAGGTTTATGCAAGCAGTAACGCGAGTAATATCACTATATCGTCAGTATCCGAGAAACAGATTGATGCGTCCGTATCTGGCCGGAATGACTCAGTAGTGTTGACGGATAGATTTGATCTTTCCCGGCAGACCAGCAGGATACAGTCAACAATTGATGAATTTAACAAACGCACAATTCAACCAGTGAGTGCCAAGCCCGAGCTCGAGCGGCCGAAATTGGGAAGTGGCAAAATTGTTCGCAATCAATCTAGGCTAATCGATCTGGGTCTGTTCAGCCAATCAAAAGTCAAAGAACCAAATTCTGAAGTCAGTTTGGAAATGCATGCCTTGCTGTCAGCGCGGTATGTTTCATCTATCAGGAAAAAAATATCCGAAGCTGGAGCAGAGGGTGATACTCAGGCATCCTCGCAATTGCCAGCATTGGTTTCTCCGCGCCAGGATCAGAAAGCCAGAGAAATTGCAAAAGGGTTGGATGAAACCGATAGCAGTGACATCCGGCTGAAGTTGTTTGGCCAACAGCGAAGATATTCTGTAATTGCCTCGAAAATATCCGAGTCCAGGCAAAGTGAAAATGAAGAACGCCAGATCATTCCAGGCGCTTCGGTGTTAAAATGATAATGACATTATTTTATGATAAATTAGGGCTATTCAAATTTTGAAATAGGGGCACATATGGATATGCACAGGATAACCAAGACTGTTTTTTTTATCTCCGGTATTTGTATTTTTCAATCATTTGCCTGGGCGGATGAACCAATGGGACTCTATATGAATGGCCAGTGGGATCCTGCCTGCAGCAAATGTTGGCCTTCCCCACGAACAGACAAGAATAATCATTGCAAGCCTGCGGATTGCGCCTTGCAGGGTTATTATCATTGCAAGATGCAAAATCCGCCGCTCGCAATTGATGATGATCCGCGTCTTGTTTCATTGATCAAGTCCGGGGAATGTACTTATGCTCCACGGGAAGCTATGAATTCAGGCGAGGCAGCATATGTAGACAGTATGAAAGTGTGTACCAACGTCCTCGATAAGATGGCGGGCAGATTTAATTTCCCGCCTGATCAGGAAAATGTATCCAGGCAAAAGATTGATTTTTATGTCACCAACTTCAAGGCTTACGTGCTCGGCAGTGCCTATGCTCAGTTAAAGCTTGCGATTGACTATGATATTGGAATGGGGACACAGCAAAACCGGTCAAAAGCGAATGACCTATACAATAAGGCAGCGATGAGCGGTATACCGTTTGCCCAGTATGCGGTGGGCGCGCGCTATGCATATGGTATCTCTGTACCGCAAAATAAAACCCTGGCGATTAAATGGCTTAACAAGGCACTGAACAATAAGCCAGTGACGGAAGCAGATAAAAAAGCCCAGGCAATTGTCGCGCCATGTGCGATCAAGTTAATTGAGCACCTGACGCCGACATAAACAAACTGAAAATCCCTGACTGATTGTTGGGCGGCTCTCAAGCTGCCAGCGTCGCAGTTCAGGGATGCAAGCGCGCACGTTACATTTTTGTAGCACATAATTCTGAATTCTTCTCTGCAAGAATTATGTCAAGTCATAAATTTCCAGTGAATGAAAAAATAAAATCATAATGATTATCAGCTACATATATTATTATCTGCATGTTTGAAAAAGATTGGAGTAAAATAAAAACAAGGAAGAATAGGAGGAATGACTGTGCAAAGGACATGCCTTTCGAAACTTCTTTCAATAATGCTTCTTGCTGCCCCCCTTGCTGCAAAAGCTCAGATATATGAAATCAGTGGATCGCCATACGACACAGAAGGCGCGCCCTTGCCACAGTATATCAATACATCCGCTGAGAAAGTGATACTGGTCGATCCCAGGGAACATGCCTGGGGAGCGTATGAACGCAATGGCAAACTGAAACGCTGGGGAATTGCCACTGCCGGAGGCGCAAAATGTGATGACTCAGATGACTCCTGCCATACAAAAGCAGGTGTTTTTCGTATTTACTCATTGGGTAACAGCAACTGCGTTTCGAACAAGTATGAGGGCGCTCCCATGCCTTACTGTATGTACTTTAGCGGCGGTGAGGCAATACATGGATCAAGTGATGTCCAATTTGAAAATATCAGTCATGGATGCGTACGTGTTCATATCGATGATGCGAAATGGCTAAGGTATCATTTTGTGGAAGGGCCGACAATGATCAATCATTTTCGGGGTACCAAGGTCATTATTAAATCATATTAGGGGAATTCAACCTGGTTACAGGAAGTCACTGGCTATTATTCATGTAAATCTGCACTCATTTAATATTATCTTAATCTTGGTATGTTACCTCATAAAGAAATAATTCGATTTTATGTAGCTCTAACCTGTTCCGATAATGACCCGATTGCATATGGGGGTATTGAATGTCGTTACGATGGTTGTTTGATAGTTTCAAATCAAATGTTACAGTCCAGCCTTCCGCCATTAACGTGAAGGTTAATGATGAGGATTTTGTTGTTGTTCCAGCCGAAGAGTTTAATATTGAGCAGGAATTTGAGTTAATAGAACCTCATCCAGCCTATAGTCAACCGATAGAAAAACTTAAATATGAGAAGTCAGATCCTGGATTAAGAAATTCATCTCACAAGGTAGTTAAGGGCATAGACTCAACGAATGACACAGAGAATTTCATAAAATTCAATGACAAGGAAGCAATGCTCTACGCAGAAGCTTTCATGAACCATTTGTATAGTCTGTCACTTTTGTATGGCGTAGGACGCTGTTATGTGTGTTACGATGATTACGGCAAGCCCGTCGCACTTCGATCCAAGGCTATACCTGGATTTGCTACCTTTAAGGAACACAAGCTGACTGCGGAACAATTATCAAATCCTGCCTACCGGCATCGATTCATCCGCATATTAGCTGTTATGTTCCGCATGCATGAGGATGATGCGCACTCCGGAAATATCACGACCAACTTGCAAGTGTTTGACGCAGATTGTGCATTTTGGGATGCGACATTCAAAATCAAGGGCGGACGTCCTAATGTTGATAATCTCGGGACTTTGTTGAGCCGCAATCCTGAAACAGCATTTGCCCTGCATGAAGATGACATCACGCATTTTCCAAATATTACATATGCGCTTCCGTGGTACTTTCCCAGTCTTGACGCGGTTGCGACATCGTATTTCAGTAATAATCCTTTTACGCCGGAAGAAACCAGGCTGGTCAAGGAACTGGAAAAGCATCCGGAGACATTGCAGATCTGCCTAGTGGAATTTCTTGACTGGATGCTAGACCTTTCACAGCGCTTCCCCTATCTGATTGGGCTTACCATACCCAAAAATTGCAGTTACCAGGGCGAAAATCTGACTGAGCTATACTGCAAAAAGAACCGCGACATCAATGAAGAGTACTGGAAAATACTTCCGAAAATCCCGCAATTTCACGATTTTTTCAAGAAATCCTGCCTGACTATCACACAGGAACTCATGGTGAGATGCGAAATTCGAAATCGCCGTCTGGCAAATGACAAAAAAATTCACCCTGGTCATGATAATGAATTCGAGCAAGCCATGTTGGATACACATCTGATCATCAAGCAAATAAATGAACTCATTGGAATGATTAATAGCCAGCAGATATTGGCATTTTCATGTTATGCAAGTCACTCGATATTTGTTTCGGGACGATCGACAGCAATTGACGAAATTGATGAGCAGACAGCAAAGCGTATGCGCGAAACTGCCAAACGGGTGGCTGATGAAATGATGATTTCTGAAGCCTCGCACGGAATTGATTCATGGGAAATATTTGGTTACAAGCGTGAGATAGATGCATCAGGAGAGACTATCAACAAAACGGATAGGTTTATTAGTACCTTAAGCTGAATTGACTTTGCGGACCAGTCTTGCTGGCTGCAAATCGGATGATGTTTATCATGTAATCGAGCTATTTCAGGGTACAGTCATGCACGAAAGACGAGGCGGCAAAAATGATATACTCGCTTTCATTATCAAAAGCATGGGCTCCAATGCCTGGCCCTCGGACCCGATTTCAAATGATGAATCATCAGATATCGAGATGGAGTCGGAACAGCTGGTTAGTCTTCTCTATAGACAAATCCTAAGTTTGCGCATCAGTATTGACAAGCAGCACCAAATCCAATCCCGTATCATTCAGGGAAATATTTCCGGAAAAATCTGGGTGCGTTATGTGCGTCCAATGGAAACGTCTGGTTTTGAAATCAACAAGAAGAATATTACTGTATTCAATTATCTCAGAATTTTTTACGCCTATCTGCTGGCTGCGGTTGTGATATCCCGCATCCATCATTTTGATAATCAGGCAGTCATAAAATCGATTTATCATGTAAAACACATCATCTCGGATCTGTTTTATTCCATGCTGGATTCGACTGACGAAGATGTGATGTTGAGGATTCTTTCAGAAGGTAAAGGATATCTGGTGTTGGGCTTGCATGCTTTCAGTGAGGGACTGGATACAAAATCCATTAATCTGATGCTTGACCAGGCAAAAGACTGGGTAGCAATGGAAGAGCCGTCGATGCCTGTTGTGACGATGATTGAAACAGGCGAAATACTGCGCAAAAAGCGTATTGTCATTATTGATGAGCCCTGTGTTCAGCTGACTGATGAACAAAAAAACCAGTTTACGGATCTCGAAAGCAGGCAATGGTATCGTGATTTGGGCTCTTTCCATCAGAAACTGGTTTTGTATTACCGCAATCAGATTTTGGCAGGCAGTTGCGTCATACCAAGCCAGCTGCGCGCAATTATTCCCCTCTGCAAGAATGCGTATAAACAAACAGTGATGATTCAGGCAGACGGACAGGAATTCAAGGAATTGAATTCCTATTATCATTCGGCAACGGCAGCCTATGTGAGTCACAAAGACAACCAAATGACTGTTAATTTGACCCGATTGAATCTCTTACAGAAAAAAATGAATGCCAACGCAGACGCCATGGTAATGATTTGTTTGAATAGCCGCTACGGAGATAACATCGTCGGCACGTATGAATGGCTGGCTGGTCGTCAATATGTTGCTGATGATAGTGAAATTATCAGGCTTACCCAGGAGGCTGCAAGGCAACTGTCAGACGGCAGGATATACCATGCCAAGATTTGTCTGAATGGTTTCAGGATGCTTGAATACAACGATTACGCAGGCATCAACCAGTTGATTGAGTTCATGAAGGATAATGTGAGCCGGCTTGATCCCAGCCTGCCCAGCGTCGTTAAATTACAGGAATTAATTCGCAGAATCATGCAATATGAGTGGGAATTCACAGTGATCGATTACAATGTGAAAGGGCTGGATATCATTTTTAACCTGACCCAGGCTGCTTGCCTGAACAATCAGATTGTACAGGAATATCCTGATAGGGACTTAAAACGGTTGGCGGTCTGTTTTGGCTGTGCAAGTGGTGAAAACCGTACCGGCATTGCCTTTTATCATAATATTTGTCTATCCATTCTGGATTATTACCAGGATGAATCATCAAAAATGCAAGCTGATGCTTTGAGAAAATATGTCTTTGATCTGATTGCGTACTCACAGCACACATTGGTGATGACCGGTCATCAGGGAAATACATTCGGGACAGAAGGGATCAGGGATAAATCAAGCGGAACATTTAAAAAAGATCATCCAAAATGCCAGCTGGTGACCAAGTCATCGGATATAAAGGCGCTGCCTGCTACAGATGCCAACTTTAACCGGCTGATAAATTCCTTAAATATGGGAATGACTGTCGCGGAGAAAAATCCACTACTGAAAAATTTTTTATACTATTCTCGTCAGCTTGTACTGGAGGCGGAAAACCAGCGGGAAGGTATCATATTTATCGGAAATAAGGGCCGTCGTGCTTGTATCGATGTTTTAAGCGCAGTTTCTGATGTGTTAAAGCACTCTTCAGATAAAAACATGCTGGAGAATTTTTCTCTTCTCCAGGAAAAATTTTCAGCCCTGATGAACTCACATGAATCGCCTTTGCCAGATAGTTTTACTGTATTGAACACGCTATTGTCAAAACTGGCAGTGGAAGCCAACAATCTCAAAAAAATTTTCCTGACCGATGCATTGAAGACGCAGGGGATATTTAAATCTGACAGGCAGCCGGGAAATTCAGCAGCGTTACAGTCTCCTGTTGCTGCCGTACGGCCAGGCAACCCTGATCATATCATCAATGGATAAAGAGGCGAGCTACTCATTACTTCACCTGTACTTTTTTCATCTGTATAATGCAGGCATTTTAGCCCGCATATTAAGGATAGCGTAATGAAGGGAATGGAACCGCCGCACACACGGTCTGTCAGCGTACTTTGTTCTTTAGGACTATTCATTGCCGGTTATATTTTTTATAGTTCTTCCCTGATCGAGTCTTTTTACGCCAGCGAATTTCACCTGACAAGCTGGCAAATCGGGATGGCGCAATCATCAGTCCCGTTAGGTGCCATGCTGGGAGCGGTGCTGGCGGGCAGATTGGCAGATTTGGTCGGAAGGCACCGCCTGTTGGTCTCAAATTTCCTGATACTGGTCGTGACGGCGATTCTTGGCGCTTTATCATTTGATTTTTATTCGCTTTGTCTGTCGCGAATCATGAGTGGTTGTCTTGCGGGAACGCTTTATCCGCTATGTGCCGCATACCTCACAGAAATGACAGCAGAAGCTTCGGTTGCCCGTCAGTCCGCTATTTTGATGTTTATTAATTGCCTGGCGGCACCGGTGGCATGTATTGTGGCAATTATTTTGTCCTGCCTGTATCCGGAACATGTTTTATGGCGCATGATCACTATATGTTATGCGGTTCCATCTTTGGCAGCTTATCTGCTATCCAAAAAACTGCCTGAAAGCCGGGAGTGGCTTTCAGCTGCCGAAGAAAAAGCGTCTTGTGCAGGTTCCGGGACGAATCCGGTGCCGAATATTTCGGTCGGCTTGAAGATACTTTTTAGTCAATCATATCGAAACGTGACAGTTTGTTTGCTTGGTGCCTGGTTTTTAATGGACATCGCTTATTATGGAATTAATTTTTTTGTTCCCTATTTACTGCAAGTGATAGAGATCAAATCATTTTCTGCCAGTTTCAATCATCAGTTTCATTCTGTGTTAAGCAATGAGACGATATGGGGTACGTTTATCATCAATATTTTTTTCATGCTGGGTGCATTGAGTGCGATTTTCATTGTAGAAAAAGTAAATTTGATTCAGTTGCAAAAATATGGCTTTTTATTCGCGAGTATCAGTTTGTTCCTGCTGGCGGGATATTTCTACAGCGGCTTGCAATATAACTATGCAGTGATTGTTCTCTTTGTCGTATTTAATTTTGCGCTTAACCTTGGGCCGGATGTTACGACTTATTTGTTATCAGCAACATCGTACCCCGTCGAGATCCGGGGTTCGGGGCATGGCATGAATGCCGGTTTTGCGAAATTTGGTTCATTTCTTGGCGTTTTGTTATTGCCCAGGTTACAGGATCTCTGGGGATATCAGTTTGTTATTCTTCTTCTTTCCATGTTGTTATTCACAGCATATATTTTGAGTATTCAATTAGCCAAAGTGCTTTCAAGCGATGATAAAATGACGGAGGCAGCAGTTATTTATGAAACAAATTGAAGCGGTAATTTTTGATTGGGCAGGGACAACAGTTGATTATGGATGTATGGCGCCGATTCATGCCATGATTGAAGCATTCAAATCCAAGGAGGTGATAGTTACATTGGATGAAATTCGCAAACCAATGGGAATGCTTAAACTTGATCATATCGAGGCAGTGCTGAATATGGATAGAGTCAGGACACGATTTAATCAGGTCCATGGCAGGCAGTATGATCAAACTGATATTGAAATTATTTATAATTATTTTGAAAGCAAGATTTTTAAAATTTTGCACCAGCACACAAAGCTTATCGACGGCCTGCTTGAAGTGCAAACCCACTTGCGTAAACGGGATATAAAAATTGGCTCAACCACGGGATATACGACCGAAATGATAAAAATCGTCGCGGACGGTGCGGCAAGCCAGGGATATTTGCCTGACACGGTTGTTGCCGCGGATCAAGTCCAGCGCGGCCGGCCATACCCGTATATGATGTATCAAAATATGACGCTGCTTGAGGTTCAAAACATTAATCAGGTTGTCAAGGTTGGTGACACCATTGTGGATATCCAGGAAGGAATCAACGCGGGCTGCTGGTCAGTGGGTGTGGTGAAAGGCGGCAGTATGCTCGGAATGAGTGAGGAAGAAACGGCGAAAATGGAAGCAGGTGAACTTACTCAGAGAGTCAGGCAGATCAGATATGAAATGCTTGCCGCCGGTGCCGATTACGTGATTGATTCATTGCATGAATTGCCCTGGGTGATCGATCTTATTCAGCAAAAAATAAATCATTAACAAGGACAGGATATAAATATGTTACTTGAAGATATCGAGAATCCCTATATTTTATTGACACCCGGTCCGCTTTCCACCAGCCCATCCGTACGCGCGGCAATGTGGTATGACTCATGCACCTGGGACCATGATTAT
>Ga0070740_10002500_pt1 | contig 21437 bp, 17 predicted proteins | sample Coa_R2_FD_67286 | JGI IMG/M metagenome (GOLD analysis project Ga0070740, IMG submission 67286) | Surface soil microbial communities from Centralia Pennsylvania, which are recovering from an underground coalmine fire - Coalmine... | ecosystem: Environmental > Terrestrial > Soil > Unclassified ...
TGCAGGCGCGCGGCCTCCTCGAACATCATCTCCTCGCTGAGCCGGTCGCGGGAGCGGGTGATCGAATCCACGAGCGAGTGACCACCGGTGCGCAGGAAATCGACCACGCGATCCACTTCGTGCGCGTACTCCGCCGGGCCCACCACCTGCTGGCATGGGCGGAGGCACATGGCCATCTCGCCGTAAATGCAGCCGGGATGCGCAGGCGAAGGCGCGAAGTCCTCCTGGCAGCGGCGCATCTGGAACAAATCGAGGAACTGGGCTTCGAACCGCTCGGCCGAGGCGCGCGAGCGGAACGGGCCGAACCAGACGCCGCCGGACCGGCCCAGGTGCGTCGTGATGTGGCTGCGCGGGAATTCGTTGGAGAGGACGACCTTGACGTACGGCGGCAGGCGCAACCGGAGCGTTTCGGCATAGGTCTCCGGGAAGAGCCGGCGTGCCTGTTCGTATTGCACGATCGACGATTCCAGGGCGGAAGCCGTGAGGCGGTACTCGATGCGGGCCACCGTGTGGCGCAGGTTGAGAAGGCGAGAAGGTTTCTCTCGTGGGCTCAAGAGCCGGAGCAGCCGGCGGCGCAGCAGGCCGGTCTTCGAGAGATACGGGTCCCCCTCCTTTGGCCAGAGCACGAAGACGGCCGGCTGGTTGGGCAGGGCTTCGAGGGCACGGTCGAGCACCGCCAGATCGCCCGTGACTTCGATCGTTTCCATCACTCGTAGAAGCGCCGGTAATCGGCCGCGGCGGCCGGCGCGACGCGGCCCACGCCGAGATTCTCGAGCACGTGCTCGCGGCGTCCCATGCCGGCCAGCGCCACCGCGATTCCCGGCGTCGATCGCGTGAACTGGATGGCGCGCTGCGCATCGCTGGCGAGTCCGGGGAGCAGGTCTGCGACGGCGTCCGGCATGTGGCGCAGGACCTGGGTCTGCAGGAGGCTGGCGCTGGCCACTACGGCAATGCCGAGACGCGCGGCTTGCTGGAGCACGCTCTCGGGCTTTCCGAAATATGCTTCGACCATTCCGAGATTGAAGGGTAGCTGGATGAATCGGAAGTGATGGTCCGCGCCGCCCTCCGCGGCGGCGATTTCGGCGAGACGGGGCCGGCTGAGCTGGCCGGGCTTGCGAAAACCGTCCCACGTGGCGGCGCCGTACCAGCGGATCTTTTCGCTCTCGACGAGCTTTTCGAGACGGGCGAAGGCGCGATGGATGCGGGCGTCGAACTCCTCCCGGCGGACGAACCCGAGCTGTGTTTCCGGATTGTGGAGATAAAAAACGTCGATAGTGTCCACGCCCATGTTGGCGCGGCTGCGCTCAATCTGGTCTTCCAGGAAATCGGGCGCCATCGAGTGCATGCCGCCCGTGACGTCGCCGGGCGCGAGTCCGGCCGGGACCGCGCCGGGGGTGAGGAAGCCCGCCTTGGTGCTCACCACGATCTCATCGCGCTGGAGCTGCTTCAGTGCAGCGCCGATCTCGCGTTCGGACTGCTGGTGGCGATAATTGATGGCGGTATCGAAAAAATTGATGCCGCCTTCCGCGGCGGCCAGCAGCGCCTCGACGCTGGCGTTGAGATAGGTGCCGATCCCGAGCGTCGAAACGGCGAGATCGAAGACCGTACGGAAAAAGCCGGCGTCCCGAAGCTCGGGGTGCCGGTCGGCGAAGCGGAGGGTGCCGGTCGCGGTCGCGTACATAGGGGTAGGGCAGGACCATCGCCTGCCCCGGATCATTCCGAAACAGCTTTCGAATCGATCAGCTTCTGGATTTCGGCCAGGAATTCGGCCACGGGCTTGGCGCCCTGGTCCCCGTGCTTGCGGTTGCGCACCGCCACCTGCTGCTTCTCCTGCTCGCGATCGCCGACCACCAGCATGTACGGGATCTTCTGCAACTGCGCCTCGCGGATTTTGAGGTTCACTTTTTCGTTGCGGTCGTCGAGCGCGGCGCGGATGCCCGCATCTTCGAGCTGCTTGAGGACACCGCGGGCGTAATCCATCTGGCGGTCCGTAATCGGCAGCACCGTCGCCTGTATGGGCGCGAGCCACAGCGGAAAGGCGCCCGCATAAAGCTCGATCAGGTAGGAGATCATCCGCTCCATGGTGCTGACGATGGCGCGGTGGATCATCACCGGCCGATGCTCCTTGCCGTCGGCGCCGATGTACTTAAGCCCGAACTGGTTGGGCAGATGGAAATCGACCTGAATCGTCGAGTAGGTTTCCTCGTGGCCCATCACATCGGCGAGTTGAATATCGAGTTTGGGTCCGTAGAAGGCGGCTTCGCCGGGGGCGGCGACATAGGGCAGGCCAAGGGCCTCCATCGCCTCGCGCAGCACGCGCTCGCCGAGCGCCCACATCTCGGGGTTGTCTACGTACTTTTCCTTGTTGTTGGGGTCGCCGAGCGAAAGGCGGTAGCGGTATTTGGTGATACCGAGATCCTTGTAGGCCTGCTCGACCAGCCGCATCACGCCCGTGAACTCTTCCTTGATCTGGTCCGGAGTGCAGAAAATGTGGGCATCGTTGAGCGTCATGCAGCGGACGCGGCTCAGGCCGCTCAGCACGCCGGAGCGCTCGTAGCGGTACATGGTGCCGAGCTCGGCGATGCGCACCGGAAGGTCGCGGTAGCTGCGCTGCTTGGATTCGTAGATCAGGATGTGATGCGGACAATTCATGGGCCGCAGGACCATCTGCTCGGTTTCGAGGTCCATGGGCGGGAACATATCGTCTTTGTAGTGCGCCCAGTGGCCGGAGCGCTCGTAAAGCTCGACCTTGGCCAGGTCCGGCGTGTAGACGTGCTGGTAGCCGGCGTGCCGCTCCTTTTCGAGGATGTATTCTTCGAGCAGCCGGCGGACCGTCGCGCCCTTCGGCAGCCACAGCGGCAGGCCGGCGCCGACGGTTTCGTTTACCGTGAACAGCTCCAGCTCTTTGCCGAGCTTGCGGTGGTCGCGCTTTTTGGCCTCTTCCAGCCGGTTGAGGTAATCTTCGAGGTCCTTCTGGGTGAAAAAAGCGGTGCCGTAGATGCGTTGCAATTGCTTGTTTTTGGCGTCGCCCTTCCAGTAGGCGCCGGCGATCGAGAGCAGCTTGAAAGCTTTAATCTTGGAGGTGTTGGGCACGTGCGGGCCCCGGCAAAAATCGATGAAATGAGGACCCAGGGTGTACTCGCTGAAAACGTCGCCGGCGCGTTCGGAGATCAGCTCGCACTTCATCCAGGCGTCGGCGTATTTGCGCAGGCCCTCCTGTTTGGGAGTGTAGACGCGCTCGTAGGGGAGATGGCGCTGCTGGATCTCCCACATTTTCTTTTCGATCTTCTCCAGGTCTTCCGGGGTAAACGGAGTGGCGCGGTCGAAATCGTAGTAAAAGCCCGATTCGATCGGCGGGCCGATGCCGAGCTTGGTCTCGGGGTACAGTTCGAGCACGGCCGCGGCCAGCAGATGCGCGGTCGAGTGGCGGTAAACTTCGAGCGCTTCCGGATCGCGGGTGGTCAGAATTTGCAGCGTCGCATCCTGCTCGATCGGGCGCGTGAGATCGAACAACTCGCCGTTGACCTTGGCGACTATGGCGGCATCCGCGAGCCGCGGGCTGATCGATTTCGCGATCTCGATGGGCGGGGTCCCGGACGGGACGGATTGCCGGCTGCCGTCCGGCAGAGTGATCTGGATGTTGCTCATACTAGAAAATTTAGGTTAGCAAAAAGCGCAGTAGACACGCTGAAATGTAGAGGAACAGCAGAAGGGATTCTCAGCGTCTCTGTGTCTCTGCGTCAAAGGGAGTATCATGGAATCAACACCTGAATGCCCGTAACCAGCCAGAGCGGAACCGACGAGACCGTTCTCCTTGCGCAATCGCGCCAAGGGGACCGGCGCGCCTTCGCGGAACTGGTGCGGCGCTACGAGGGGAAAATCTTTCGTCTGGCGCAGCACATCACGAATAACCGCGAAGATGCCGAAGACGTGCTGCAAGAAACCTTCATGAAGGCCTACGAGCACCTTGACCAGTTCAAGGGGGACTCGAAGTTTTACACCTGGATTGTGCGGATTGCCGTGAACCAGGCCCTCATGAAGCTGCGCCGCCGGAAGACGGTCAAATCGGTGTCGCTCGATGAACAGATCGATACCGGTGAAGACACCGTGGTTCGGGAGATCGCGGCCTGGGACGAAAATCCCGAGCAGCAGTTCTCCCGTGAAGAACTCGGAGCGATCCTCGATCGGGCCATTCAGAGCCTGGACGCGCCATACCGGTCGGTGTTTGTGCTGCGCGACATCGATGAGTTGTCTACCGAGGAGACGGCCGAAGCCCTGGGTCTTTCCATCCCGGCGGTGAAGAGCCGGCTGCTCCGGGCGCGGCTGCAATTGCGCGAGAAACTGACGCGCTACTTCAAACGCAAGGGAGATGACGCCTTTGCTTACCTGTAAGGACTTCCTGCGCGAATTGAGCGACTATCTGGACGAATCGGTAGACCAGGAGGTTCGCGCGAAGATCGAAAAGCACATTTCCGAGTGCCCGAACTGCTGGGTGATCGCCGATACCACCCGGAAAACCATCCGGATCTACAAGGGAATGGATCCGCAGCCGCTTCCGGCGGATGTCGAAAGCCGGCTGATGCGGGCGCTCGAAAAGAAGCTGGCGGCGCGAAGCTAGTCGCGGCGCCGGTTTGCGCCGCCGCTGGAACGCGGCGCGCAAGGCGAACCCGATCCCTACTTTACTGCAATAGTCACTCCGGGCTGGCTGCGGCGCGACGTTGAGGCGCTGCCGATGGAGACTGTAATCGGAACGGCGGCCCCGGTGGGCACCGTCGGCGGCACAATGGCGTTGATCTGAACCAAGCCGGCCACCGCGCCGGGCGCCGCCCCTGCGTAAGTCACCACGGCCGGTTGCCCCGCGATATCCACCCGGGCGGTATTGTCAGCCAGCGTGATGGCGCTCGATGCCACCTCGCCATTGGCCGTTACGGGCGGTGAAGTCAGATCGCCCAATCCCGTCGCGTAAATCGAGATCGGCGAGCCGCGGGGCGCCGCGGATTTGGCCGAATTGATCGTGTAAGATCCGCTGGAACTATCGAAATTCAAGATGGCGCCCTGACCCTGGCCAAGACCCCCGAAGGCGAACACACCGGGATCTTCGCTGATTACGGTCAACGGGAAAGGGGCCGTGGAAGCAGTGCCGTTCGTAACCACCACCACGGCGTTGGGGCTTGGTTTGCCGATCTGGCTCGCCAGCTCGACGGGCACAATGCAGTTGATCTGGTTGCTGGAAGTGACGATCAGCGGCGCGGCAATCGTGGTTGGCGGGCTGCCATAGGTGAAAAGCACCTGGATGCCATTGGCGATGGTGGGATACGCGGCTGGCGAACCAGTGGGGCTGGTAGCAGTGACGGTGGCCGGACCGAGATTCTGGCCGAAGATAGAGATAATTTCGCGTGGTGAGACTGCCGTGGCATTGGCCGGCACCGGATTGGCTGCGGTACCGGTTTGGACGGCCGCCGGCAGGTAACTGGCGCTGTTTACGACGGACGTGATGCCCGGCATGGTCGGGTCCGTAATCGTCAGAAGTGTGGTCGCTGGGGCTTGCGACGGATTGTTCGGCGGCGCCGGATTGGTTACCGCCACCACCCAGGTAACCGGATAGCTGGCGCCTGGAGCCGCCGCAAAGTAGACCGCGTTGACGGTTGCCTGGAGCACCTGACGGCTCAGGAGCACGGACGGGACCGTAATCGCCGGATTCGAGCCTTGCTGAATCGTCACCACCGAAGTGCTGAAGAAATTGTCTCCGTAGATCGTGATCACCGGGTTGATGGCCGGGCCGGCGATGATACTCGAAGGAAAAATGGAGTGAAGCGTGGGCGGACCCGCCGAAACGACCAGGTTCACCGCGACCGTGGCCGATCCGTTCACGGGATTCGTTGCGGCGATCGTGATCAGCCCGGCATAACTTCCCGGATTCAGCGTATTGAGCGTGGCCGAGTCGAGCGTGATGGTGATCGGGACCGTGGAGCCGGAAAGGGCCACACCGCTGGTTTGCAGATTCGGCAATTGCCCGCTGCCGTTGACGCGCAGCCATACGGCGCTCGATCCGGAACCGGTCTTGCCGCTGCCGGCCGATGCCGTGACATTGAACGGGATGATATCGCCGCTCGAGGCCACGTCCAGTTCCGCGGAAGTGGGCAGAGCGCCAGCAGACCCGGTCGTATACGTGAACGTCAGAGTCGGAGTACTGCTGCCCGAGGGCGGGCTGTAATTGGGGGATGGGGATGTCACCATCAGCGTGGAAGGCGCGTTGGAAACCGAAAGCGAGACCGGAACCACGGCAGGGTTGCTGCTCGCCGGTACGGTGTCGATCGTGATGGTGCCGGAATAACTGCCCGGCGTTAGGGTGGTAGGGTTCACTGTGACCGATAGGGTCAGCGGGGAATGGCCGGAATTGGGGGTCACGGTCAGCCAGCCCTGCGGGTTCGAGGCCACCGTCACCGTCATGGGCAGTGCGCTGACCGGTGCAGGAAGCGAGGCGGTCAGCTTCGCCGGCGCGGGGAACGAACTGCTATTTACCTGGTAGCTGAAACTGAGCGAAGCCGGAGTCACCGAGGGGCCGGGGCTCTGGCCGGCCGCCAGGCCGGCGTAGAGAAGGAGCGGCATCAGGCGCTTCATACCCGTTTTATCGGCGGTACAGGCGGAGATCTGTAGGACCGGCTGAGCCTGCGCCGCCGTGAGGGCATGGTATTCTGGGTGCGATGTTCAGCCGCCAGCGTAAGGCACGTGTTTTGTTCGGTCTATCCGACGTTGTGCTGGCTGCGGCAGGGTTCGAGGCAGCCTACCAGACGCGCTCCTTCCTTCCCCTCGAGCACACGTTTTTCCTCAGTGTGGAAAAGAAGGCGCTCGTCCTCGGCTTCTCCCTCCTGGCATGGGTGGCGATCGGGCTGTGGCTGGGGGTCTACGAAAAGCTGGATTCCGGCCACCCGGGCATCATTCTGCGTGATTCCTTCCGGCAGTCGGCGTACGGCGCCATCTGCCTGGTGCTGTTCGAGTATGTCCTGCGGCTGGATCTGAGCCGCTTCTTCCTGGTCCTATTCTCCGTCTACGCGTGGATCCTGCTCCTGGCGTTCCGGCTGCTGGCCCGCCGGCTGATCGGTGTCATTCGCCGGGAATTCGCCGCGCCTCGGTACGTGATGGTGGTCGGCACGGGCCCGCGCGCCCTGGAACTGGCACGGCGCATCGAAGCCTCGGCGGAATACGGCATCCGGCTGGGGGGATTTTTGGCGGAAGTGCCGGGCGGCCCGTCGCATGTCGGGCTGGGGTCGGTATATGAGGTGCGGCCGGTCGCCGAACTGCCTTCGATCCTGCAGCGGCACGTGGTGGATGACATAATTTTTGCGGTGCCGAGCGAGAGCCTGGGCGAACTGGAGGAAATCTTCCTGCTGTGCGATGAGGAGGGCGTCCGCACTCACGTGGCGGTCGATTTTTTCCCGCACGTGAACAGCACGATCTCGCTCGACCGTTTCGGCACCACGCCCCTGCTCACGTTCTCGGCCGCTCCCTATGACGAAATCCGCCTCCTGATCAAGCGGCTGATCGATATCCTGGTCGCGGCGGCCGGTCTGATCGTGCTGGCGCCCGCGATGATGCTGATTGCGCTGCTCATCCGCCTGACTTCGCCCGGACCCGCCATTTTCCGCCAGGTGCGCTGCGGGCTGAACGGCCGCCGGTTTCTTTTCTACAAATTCCGCTCCATGTGCGAGAACGCCGAGGCGATGCAGGCCGCGGTCGCCCACCTCAACGCACGTGACGGCGCGGTCTTCAAGATCCCGCGCGACCCCCGCCTGACGCCCATTGGCCGCTACCTGCGCAAGTTCTCGATCGACGAATGGCCGCAGTTGTGGAACGTGCTGCGCGGAGACATGTCGCTGGTCGGGCCGCGCCCCGCCATTCCGAGCGAGGTCGAGCAATATCAGCGCTGGCAGCGGCGCCGTCTGCGCATGCGGCCCGGACTTACGTGCCTGTGGGCCATCAACGGACGGGACGCCGTCGGGTTCGAAACGTGGATGAAGCTCGACATGCAGTACATTGATAATTGGTCGCTGGCGCTCGATTGGAAGATCCTGTTGCGCACGATTCCGCGGGTCCTGACCGGACACGGGGCAAATTGATTCTTTTATGCATCTGATTCCCACGCAAGATGAAACCGTGGCTTTACTGCGCGAAACCGGCGCCCTGCGCGATGGCCATTTCGAATATCCCAGCGGGCTTCATTCCAACGAGTACCTTCAGGTGCCGCTCGCGATGCGACACTCGCAACACCAGCGCCTGCTCTCCGTCGGGCTGAGCCGGCGGCTGCGCGCCAATCCGGAAATCCGCGCCATCATACCGGAGCTTTCCGTCGTCGTACCCGCTACCGCCGGATTGCCGGTCGCCTATGGTTTGTGCGAAGCTCTGCGGGCCAAGCAGGTCTATTGGGCCGAGCGGGAACACGACAGCGAGCCGCTCCGGTTCCGGCAATACATTAAGCCGCACCCGGGCGAGCAGGTTGTGCTGGTGGACGATATTCTCCGCACCGGAAGCAAGTTGAGCGAGCTCAAAGCCCTGCTCGAGGCCGAAGACGCCACGGTGATCGGCCTGGCGGTCATCATCTATCAGCCCACCCCGAACACCGCCAGCTTCGGAAATTTACCGCTGTATTATCTCGCCAAGCTTGAGGCCAGCTACTACGCGGATAGTGAACACTGCGCCCTGTGTAAAGCCGGCCAGCCGCTGGAAAAGGTCTGGATTTAGGTAATTTTACCGGTACGGGAACGGACAAAATCCCGCAAAAGTACTGTCACTGCCGTCTGTAAGTTGCTGTTTTGGCAGGGAGATTCATCGCGAACGCGATCCTGCTGAAACCGTGTGCAAAATGTTACAGACATTCACAAAACAACGCTTTGAGACGTCGCCCGAATGTTTTCCACAGACTTTCCCACCGAACTGTGGAAAATTCGGGCCACCCCTCCGGTTAAGGATCGGCTGAAATCGGGTAATTATCCACTACGTCTATGCTAAATTGGACGTTCAAGTACGGGGAGCATGCGTAACTTTTGCCTCATTTTTTTCGCCAGCTTGGTCCCGCTGGCGGCGCAATCTGCCGATGAAAAACTGGCGCCGTACTATCCGACGCCCGAAACCATCGTGGAGCGGATGCTGCAACTGGGCGGGCTGAAGGCGGGCGAAAAGATGTTCGACCTGGGCAGCGGTGACGGGCGCATCGTCATCATGGCGGCCCAGAAGTTCCATGCCGAAGCCGTGGGGATCGAACTGATGCCGGACCTGTGCCGGCAGAGCATGGCGAGGATCCGCAAGCTCGGATTGGAAAAGACGGCCCACATCATCAACGGCGACCTGCTGCGGCAGAACTACAGCTCGGCGGACCTGGTGACGGTTTACCTTCTCCCGGAATCGATCGACAACAAGGTGCAGCCGCTGCTCGACCGCCAGCTCAAGAAGGGCGCCCGCGTAGTGGCGCACGATTTTGAATTCAAGGCCTGGACACCGGAGAAGGTGGAGAACATCGCCGATGACGGAGAGGGCCGCAGCCACACGCTGTATCTGTACCGGAAATAAGCCGTGTTTGCCGCCTCCTGGCTACGTTACATCGCCTGGGTGCGGGCCGCGCTGGCGGCCATCGCACTAGGGCTCAGCTTCGTTTATCCGCTGAGCTCGCCCGTGGTCGTCCGCAGCTTGTTCGGCGCGTTCCTGCTGTACACGGCTTTGGTCGCGCTGCGTTTCAAGGGCATGAAGGGGTTTTCGGGGCTGGTGGCGCTGTTGTTGGACGTGGCGTTTTTCCTGGCTCTGGCGACGTTCGGCGCCGAGCACCTCGTGTGGATGGCCTCGGTCTTTTTTCTGTATCTCCTCACCGAGGCGCTGGCGTTTTACACAGCGATCGAGTTGGTTGTGATCGCGGGGATCTGCGCGGTTTGCGCGGCGGTCCTGCCCAGCGCGTCCATTCGAATGCTGGAACCGACCGTTCTGGTCGCGGGCACGCTGGCCTGCGGCTTTGCCGTCAGCCAGCAGCGGCAGAAGCGCGCCGCCGAGGCCGCGGATCTGCGCGCCGCCGCCGCCGAGAAGGCGGTCGAAAAGTCGCGCGAAGAGGAGCGGCAACGCATCGCGTCGGATTTTCACGACGGGCCGCTGCAAAGCTTCATCAGCCTGCAGATGCGCCTGGAGATCCTGCGCAAGCTGATGGAGCGGGATGCGCACGCCGGAATGGAGGAGTTAAAAGAGCTGCAGGGGCTGGCGCAGACGCAGGTGCGCGACCTCCGCACATTCCTGCACAGCATGCGTCCGGTGGACGTGGACGGCGGAAATTTCGTCGCGGTAACGCGCCGCATGACCGAGAGCTTCCAGAAGGAGAGCGGAATTCCGGTGACCTTTCTCGGCACCAACTCGCCCGTGGGGCTGCCGCAGGAGACGGCGCTCGAGGTGCTGCAGATGCTCCGCGAATCGCTGCACAACGTGCAGAAGCACGCTGGGGCGACTCGGGTGGCGCTCTCCCTCGAAAAATCGGACAAGGGCCTGGAGATTTCGATCGACGACAACGGGCACGGTTTTCCGTTCGCCGGCAGCTACACGCTGGAGGAGCTGGAACTGCTGCGGCTGGGGCCTGCCAGCCTCAAGCGCCGCGCGCGGGCACTGAATGCGGAGCTGACACTCGAATCGCGGCCAGGGCGGGGCGCGAGCCTGAAGTACCGGATACCGCTGCAATGAGGCGGGGGTCGGGGGCTGGGGATTGGGGGCTGGGGAGCACGGTCCTCGTCTTCGCCCTGGCTGCTTCCGGGTGCGTCCGGTATGGTGAGTTTACGCTGCCGCCGCTTGGCGGTGGAAATCCGAATATCCGGTTCACATTCGAGGAGCGGCCGGAGCCGGTCGTGCGCCGTGGCGCGTGGCGGGATGTGCTGAACCCCGCGACGGTCGGGCCGGACGTTTATTATTCCGCCTGGGACGGGCGGACTTGGCGCACGGCGCACTACCGCAACGGCATCGACCTCGGCGTGGTGCTGGCGCCCGATCCGCGCACCTGGGAGGGGTCGTACATCGCGGCCAATGGTTCGGCGCTGAATGTCGATGGCGCGGTGTGGTATTGGTACGTCGCGGGGCCGCGCGAGCGGCCGGCGATCGGACTGGCGCGCGACTGGCGCAAGGAGCCGCGCCCCGTGCTGGATCCGGGGCCGTACATGAGCTGGGACGAGCGGGGCGTCGCCGACCCGTGCGTCGTCCGCCTCGGCTCCGAATTCTACATGTACTTCCTCGGCGAGGATCGCGCGGCGCGGCAGCGCATCGGCGTGGCCCGGTCGAGCGACGGCATCCATTGGCAGAAGCTGACCTCGAATCCGGTCCTGGAGATCGGCGAGCCGGGCGCGTTCGACGAAAACGGGCTTGGCGAGCCCGCGGTCTGGCAGGCGCGCGGGTATTACTGGATGCTGTACACGGGGCGCGGCGCGGGCGAGGTGCGGCGGCTGGGCATTGCGCGGTCGTCCGATGGTGTGCATTGGACGAAGCTGCCGGAGGTGTTTGCGGGCGCATCGGCGTGGGATTCGAAAGTTCTGTGCGATCCTAGCGTGGAGGCGGCCGGCGATTCGGCGGTCGGGGTGTGGTTCGGCGGCGGCGATATCGCGCGGCCGGACGAAAACCTCAACGGACAGATCGGCTACGGCGTGCTCCACATGACGGCGCAATGAACATCGGAATCACCTGCTACCCCACTTACGGCGGCAGCGGCATCGTGGCGACGGAGCTGGGGCTGGAGCTCGCGGCGCGCGGCCATCACGTCCATTTCATCAGTTATGCCAACCCCATCCGCCTCGATCCGGGGCTGCCGCGCATTCACTATCACGAGGTCGAGGTTTCGACTTACCCGCTTTTTCAATATCCGCCTTACTGCCTGGCACTGGCTTCGCGCATGGCGGAGGTGGCGGAGGCGTACCGGCTCGACCTGTTGCACGTTCATTACGCGATCCCGCATTCCATCGCGGCGCTGTTGGCGCAGCAGATGCTGGAGGCATCCCGCGATCACTCGCGCCGCGTTCCGTTCATGACGACGCTGCACGGAACCGATATTACCCTGGTGGGCGCGGAGCCCTCGTATTTTCCGATCACCAAATTCTCGATCGAAAAGTCGGACGGTATTACTTCGATCAGCGAATATCTGCGGCAGCGGACGGTGGACGTTTTCGGTGTGCCCAACGAGATCCGCGTCATCCCGAATTTCGTCAACTGCGAGTTGTACCATCCGGACGATGAGAAGAAGGGCGCGGCGGAGTATGCGCCAACTGGCGAGAAGCTGCTGATCCACCTCTCGAATTTCCGGCCGGTGAAGCGCGTGCAGGACTGCATCCGCATTCTTGCGGAAGTACGCAAGACGGCGCCGGCCCACCTCCTGATGGTGGGAGATGGCCCCGAGCGCGGCCCGGCCGAGCACCTGGCGCGCGAGTTGCACGTCGAGCGGCACGTTTCCTTCCTGGGCAAGCAGAACCACGTGGAGCGGCTGATTCCGCTGGCGCATGTGCTGCTGATGCCGAGCGAGATGGAAGCGTTCGGGCTGGTGGCGCTCGAAGCAATGGCCTGCGGGGTGGTACCTGTGGCGACGCGCGTCGGCGGTGTGCCGGAGCTGATCGCGAATGGCGAGAACGGGTTCCTCGAGGCCGCGGGCGATATCGCCGCGCAGGCCGCGCGCGTGGCCGCGCTGCTCCGCGACGATGCGCTGCACTACCGCATGGCGAAGGCCGGACGCTGGCACGCGGCGGAGCGGTTCTGCACGGATAAGATCATTCCGCAGTACGAGCAGTATTACGAGCAGACCTTGGAAGCCCGAGAATTAGGAGCGAGGCCGTAAGGGCGCCTTCGGCCTCCCTACCCCTCGAACCCCGGCGGCCGCTCGCCCGCCACGTTCCAGGCGCGTTCGAACGCCAGGCCGGCGCGGCCGAGCGTGCCTTCGTCCAACAGGCGGCCGATCAGCGTCACGCCGTGCGGCACGCGGCGCGGCGGCGAGAACCGCGGGAGCGGATGCGCGGGATCGGGGGCCCAGTCGCTGCGCGCTTCCGAGACGGTCACAAAGCCGGCGCGCAGCGTCAGCGAGGGGTGGCCGGTGTGGTTGCTGATGGTCAGCATTTCGTCGCGGAGCGAGGGCACCAGGAGCACGTCGACATCGCTGAAGATCCGTGCCATTTCCTGCGCCACCGCCCGGCGCAGGCGGGTGGCCTGGACGAAATCGACGGCAGCGAGAAAGCGCGCCTGGCGGAAGAGGTTGGGCCACGCGTCCGGGACCTGCGCCTTGAGCTGGGCCAGGCCGCCGGAGAGCGTCAGCTCTTCGAAGGCCGCGGCGGCTTCGGCGAACAGGATCAGGTCGAGCGAACTGTAGGGCCAGTCCGGCAGGTGCACCTCCACTGGTGTCATGCCGAGCCGGCGCGCGGTGTCGAGAGCGGCGCGGTCCACGTCCGTGGCGGGCGGCTCCTTCATCCAGTTCGGAAAATAGCCGATACGCAGGCCGGCGGCTGGCGCGGCCGCATCGAAATCGAGCCGGCTCGGCACGCTGGCGGTGTCGCCCGCATCCGGCCCGGAGATCGCCTGCAGGACCAACAGCGTGTCTTCGACGCCGCGGCACATGGGCCCGAGCTTATCCAGGGACCAGCAAAGCGTCATGGCCCCGGTACGCGGCACGCGGCCATACGTCGGGCGGAGGCCGGTGACCCCGCAGCGCATCGAAGGGCTGACGATGCTGCCTCCCGTCTCGCTGCCGATGGAGAAGCCGACCAGCGCGGCGGCGGTCGCGGCCCCCGGCCCGGCGCTCGAACCCGAGGCGCCTTCCTCGAGCAGCCACGGGTTCATGGTCTGGCCGCCGAACCAGATATCGTTGAGGGCGAGCGCTCCCAGGCTCAGCTTGGCGATCAGCACCGCGCCGGCATCGTGGAGGCGCTTGACCACCGCCGCATCCGCGGAGGGGAGGCGGTTGCGGTAGGGCTCAGCGCCCCAGGTGGTCGGGATACCGGCCGTGTCGAGCAGATCCTTGGCGCCCCAGGGAATGCCGTGCAGCGGGCCGCGATAATGGCCGGCTGCGATCTCACGGTCGGCCTGGCGCGCCTGCAGCAGCGCGAGCTCGCGGGTGATGGTGATGGCGCAGCGCAGCTTGGGATCGTGTCGGTCGAGCCGGTCCAGATAGATCGTGGTGAGCCGCTCGGAGGTAAGCTGGCGGTTTTCGATCCATCGCGCGAGGTGGGTGAGCGGCGCGAAGGCGATGTCGGCATCGTTCGAGGGAAGGGGATCGGGGGCGGCGGGCGTGCGGACGAAACGGTCGCGCGATGCGGCGGCGGATTGGCCGGGCAGCATCGGATTCCAGCACGAGGCTGGCGCGAGCGAATCCGGCGGAATGAACTTCTTCGGGCCTACGCGGCGCTCGTAGAGCGGCGCCATCGTCCTGCGCCAACTGGCGGCGGCCATGGCGCGCTCGGGCGGCGAAAGCGGGAATTGCACGAGCTTCTCGGCCTCGGCGAAGGTGGAAGCCGATACCGGCGGGCCGACCTCCTGTGCCGTCCCGAAGGCCGGCGGCGCGCCGGGCGGCTGCGCCCCAGAGCCGGGAACGGAGCGGCGGCAGGCGGCAGCGAAGGCCGCGAGGGCGGCGGAGGCGCGGCTGAGAAACTGGCGGCGGTTCGACATGTATTCCGCCCCACATTGTATACGCCTGTTGCGCGTTGGCGAGCGGATTGCAATCGCAATTACCGTGATTCGGACGATTCCATGCTGGGTGCTTCTACTCGCGGTTCTTGGGTTCGGCCAGACGCAGCCGGCGCGGATGGTGCGGATCGACGAACACATCTATCGAGGGCACCAGCCGGGGCGGGAAGATTACGACAAACTGGCGCAGGCGGGAATCCGCACCATTCTGGACCTGCGCGGCGGATCGATCCACAAGCCGCATGAGGAGAAGATGGCGAAAGCCGCCGGCCTCGACTACATCAGCATCCGGCTTTCGGGATTCTGGGAGCCGCACGACTGGCAGATGGCGCGGGTCCTCTCCGTTATGGAGGATCCTGCGCGATGGCCCATTTTCCTTCACTGCCGGCGGGGCGACGACCGCGTGGGAATGGTGATCGCCTGCTACCGGATCGCGCACGACCACTGGACCAACGCCGAAGCGCTCGCGGAGGCGCGCCATAACGGGCTGTTTCCGCTCGAGCTGCTGATGCGGCGCTACGTGCTGCACTTCCAGGCCGACCGGGCGATGCAGGCGCAGAGCCGGTAAGCGGCCGCGCAGCACGCTATCATAATCGCTAGTCCTCCCCATGTGGATCGTCCAACTCGCGCTTCGCCGGCCCTATACCTTCGTGATCATGGCGCTTCTCATCGTGATCCTGGGAGCGCTGGCGATCGTGCGCATGCCGACCGATATCTTCCCGGATATCGACATTCCGGTGGTCAGCGTCATCTGGAGTTATACCGGCGTTTCCCCGGAAGAGATGGCCGAGATCATCACGGTGCGTTCGGAGCGCGCGTTCACGACGCAGGTGAATGACATCGAGCACATCGAGTCGCAGTCCTTGCCTGGTGTGGCCGTGATCCGCGTTTTCTTCCACGCGGGCGCGAGCGTGGACGCCGCGGTGGCGCAATTGGCCGCCTCCTCGCAGTCGGTGCTGCACTCGCTCCCCACGGGCATCACACCTCCGAATATTCTCCGGTATAACGCGTCGACCGTCCCGATCCTGCAACTCGGCATTTCGAGCGACACGCTCCCCGAGCAGCAGCTCTACGACCTCGGCTACAACTTCATCCGCACCCAGCTCTCCAACGTGCAGGGCGCGAGTTTCCCGCTCCCTTACGGAGGCCGGCCGCGACAGGTTTCCGTGGATCTCAACCCGCGCGCTCTCTACGCGCAGGGTCTCTCGGCTGAGGATGTAGTGAACGCCATCAACAACCAGAGCCTGGTCCTTCCCTCCGGGAGCGTCAAGATCGGCGGACAGGAATACACGGTCCGGCTAAACAGCGAGCCCGAGCTGGCGACCGCCTTCAACCGGCTGCCGGTGCGGCAATCGGGCGGCACCACGGTCTACGTGGGCGACGTGGCCCACGTGCGCGACGGTTACGCGGTGCAGACCAACATTGTGCGGCATAACGGCGCGCGAGCCGCGCTCCTCACGGTGCTCAAGAACGGCGGCTCTTCCACGCTCGAAATCGTCGACAAGCTCAAAGCGATGCTGCCGCGCGTGCGCTCCACGCTACCTCCGGCGCTCAACCTCCGCCTGATGTTCGATCAGTCCATTTTTGTGCGGGACGCGATTCGAGGCGTGGTGCGCGAGGCGATCATCGCGGCCGGGCTCACGGGCCTGATGATCCTCCTGTTCCTCGGAAGCTGGCGCAGCACGATCATCGTCTGCATCTCGATTCCGCTCTCAATTCTTACGTCGCTCGCCGTGCTTCACCTGATGGGGCAGACGATCAATGTGATGACCCTCGGCGGGCTGGCGCTGGCGGTCGGCATCCTGGTGGACGACGCGACGGTCGAGATCGAGAACATCCACCGCAATTTCGGGCTCGGCAAACCGATCGTCAAGGCGATTCTCGATGGCGCCATGCAGATCGCCGTTCCGGCCTTTGTCTCCACGCTCTGCATCTGCATCGTGTTCGTCCCGGTCATTTTCCTGACCGGGGCCGCGCGGTATCTGTTCGCGCCCCTGGCGCTGGCGGTGGTGCTGGCGATGATGGCGTCCTACCTGCTTTCGCGGACGCTGGTGCCGACCATGGTGCGATACCTCCTGGCGGGGGAAGCGGGCGGGCACGGCGGCGCGCCACGTGCGTTCGAGCGCTGGTTCGAGCGCTTTCGCGAAGGCTACCGGAACGTGCTGGCAGCCGCGCTCGCGCACCGCCCGCTGGTTGCGCTCTCGTTTTTTCTGATCTGCGCCGCGTGTCTCTCGCTCGGTCCGTTCCTCGGCCAGGATTTCTTCCCGCAAGTGGACGCGGGTCAGATCCGGCTGCACGTCCGCGCCCCCGCGGGCACGCGCATCGAGGAGACGGAGCAGTATTTCGCCCGCGTGGAAAGCGCTTTGCGCCGCGTGATTCCCGCCGACGAGCTGACCGACATCGTGGACAATATCGGCCTGCCGTACTCGGGGCTGAATATCGCGATGAGCGACAGCGCTACGATCGGCACGTTCGATGGCGAAATCCTGATCTCCCTGCGCGAGGGGCGGCACGCTTCCACCTGGGACTACGTGCGCCAGCTTCGCGCCCGCCTCGGCCGGGAGTTCCCCGAACTGGAATTCTTCTTCCAGCCGGCCGATATCGTCGGCCAGATTCTGAATTTCGGACTGCCGGCGCCCATCGATATTCAGGTGGTCGGTCCACTCGCCAACGCGCGGGCCAATTATGCGATCGCGCGGCAGATCGAGGCGCGCCTGGCGCGGATTCCCGGCACGGCGGACGTCCATACGCACCAGGTGGTGGACGTTCCCGAGCTGCTGTTCCAGGTGGATCGCACGCGCGCCCAGCAGCTCGGGCTGACGCAGAGGGATGTCGCGGACAGCCTGCTGATCTCGCTCTCATCGAGCACACAGATTGCGCCGAACTACTGGATCGATCCGCGCAATAGCGTCGATTACCCGATCTCTGTGATGACGCCGCAGTACCGCGTCGATTCCACCGCCGAGCTGCTGCGAACGCCGATCCATGCGGCGGGCAAGCCCGTTCCGCAGTTGCTGACCAATATCGGCGCGCTACAGCGCGACACCACGGCTTCGGTCGTAAACCATTACAACGTGCAGCCGCTCTATGACGTTTACGCCAACGTGCAGGACCGGGACCTCGGCGCCGTGGCGGCCGAAGTGGACCGGGTGCTGGCCGAATCCGGGCGCAAGCTGCCCAAGGGTAGTTTCCTCGAAACGCGCGGCCAGGTTTCCACGATGCGCAGCTCCTTCCGCGGTCTGGCGATCGGTCTGGTGTTCGCGATCGTGCTGGTGTACTTCGTGATGGTGGTGAATTTCCAGTCCTGGCTCGATCCCTTCATTATTCTGATGGCGCTGCCGGGCGCTCTTTCGGGGATCGTGCTGATGCTGTTCGTGACGCAGACCACGCTCAACGTGCCCTCCATGATGGGCGCGATCATGAGCATCGGGGTGGCGACGGCGAACAGTATCCTGCTGGTGAATTTTGCCAATGATGTGCGCGAGACCGGCTCGGACGCGATCGCGGCGGCGCTCGAAGCCGGCTACACGCGCCTGCGGCCGGTGGTGATGACGGCGCTCGCGATGATCGTCGGCATGCTGCCCATGGCGCTCGGCTTCGGCGAAGGCGGCGAGCAGAATGCGCCGCTCGGCCGCGCGGTTATCGGCGGGCTTCTGCTCGCCACAGTTGCTACTCTATTCTTTGTGCCGGTGGTGTATTCGTTCCTCCGGCGGACGCCGCCGCGCTACGGGCGGAGCTCGGAAACCGGCCTCTCATGATGGCACAGCAGACAACCCGGATGGCGCCCCCATCGAAGCCCGGCAGGCGGCCCGTGGTCGTGTTTTTCGCGGTACTGGGGCTCGTGGTCGCGGCGGCGATCGTACTGGGTCTGCTGCCGCGGCTGTCGCGCCAGAAGGGATTGCTGGCTGCGTCCGAGCAGGTGGCGGCGCGCAAGCCCGTGGTGCTGGCCTCGGCCGCGCATTTCGGCACGAACCAGAACACGGTCGATCTGCCGGCTGATCTGGTGGCCATGATCGAATCGCCGATCTTCGCGCGCGCCGACGGATACCTGAAATCGCGGCTGGTGGACTACGGCTGGCACGTGAAGGCGGGCCAGACGATGGCCGAAATCGAGACGCCGGAGCTCGACCAGCAGATCAGCCAGGCGCGGGCGAACCTGGAGCAGTCGCAGGCCGCTATCAAGGAACTGGAGTCCGATATCGACTTGGCGCGGGCCAACCTGCAGCTCGCGCATGTCACGTACGACCGTTGGCAGCGCCTGGAGCAGCAGGGTGTGGTTTCGCGCCAGGACCGCGATGAGCGCCAGGCCGACCTGGCCGTGAAAGAGGCCACTCTGCGGAAGGCGGAGAGCGCGCTCGCGACCGCGCAGAACACGATTCGCGCCAATCAGGCGAACCTGCAGCGGCTCGAGCAGTTGAAGTCATTCGACCGCATTACCGCGCCATTCGATGGCGTCGTGACGGCCCGGGACGTGGATGTCGGCACGCTGATCAATGCCGGCTCCAAGGAGCTTTTCAAAGTCGCGCAGATCGATCCGATCCGGATCTTCGTCAACGTGCCGCAGGCGTACGTGGCCTCGATCGCGCAGGGCCAGACCGCGGAGGTACGGGTGCAGGAGCGCCCGGGCGAGGTGTGGAACGCCAAGGTAACGGGGATTTCACCCTCGCTCGACCCGAATTCGCGGGCCATGCTGGCAATTCTGCGGGCTGCCAATCCGCAGGGAACGCTCTATCCCGGAATGTACGCGCAGGTGCGGTTCCACATCGAACAGTCCAAACCCATGCTGCGCATTCCGGGCGACGCGCTGATCCTGGGAAAGAGTGGCGCGCGCGTGGCGGTCGCCGGCGCGGGCGGCATCGTACATTTCCGCGCAGTGACGATCGGACAGGATTTGGGATCGGAGGTCGAGATCACGTCCGGCCTGGAGCCCGGCGATCTGGTCATTTCCAATCCGACCGATGCGGTGACCGAGGGCGCGGTGGTCGAAGTGCGCAAGCGATAGCGGGTACCTCCGCCACAGGTGGCGCGCCGCTCAAGAAATCCCGTCCTTTCCCGATAAGAACAGCAAAGGACAATATGCTCAGAATCAATCTCACTCGTTGTATGATTGCTGCGTCTGCGCTTGCGGCCGCGGCCGGCGCCGCATCGGCGCAAACATATCAAACCAATATCCCGGTTTCCTTTCAGGTTGGGGCCACGAACATGGCGCCCGGGGACTATCGCGTGGCTGTTTCGAACTCCTCGGGCGCTACGGTCGTGGAGCTCTTCAACCTGCAGACGCATCAGTCGGGCATGGTCATGGCCGGCATCAAGGCCGATCCGCCGAAGACGTGGCCCATCGAGGGCAGGCCGGTGCTCACGCTCGCCTGCGATGGCGGCGCCTGTGCGCTGAAGGCATTATGGGACGGCAGCGAATCCTTCGTGTACCGATTCTCCGCGCCGAAGCTCGTTAAAGACGAAACGCCCGGCGCGGCACTCAGGCTGCCGCTCAGGAAAGGCGACTAACGGCGAAAGGGGGCAGGCCGCCCTGCCCTCTACCACGCCCTCTGATATTGCACCGGGACCGGCGGCTCCGCCCCGAGTTTCTTCGCCGCGTGCTGGACCCAGTACGGGTTGCGCAGGAACTCGCGGGCGACCAGGACCACATCGGCCTTGCCGGAAGCGACGATCTCTTCGGCCTGCTCCGCCTTCGTGATGAGGCCGACGGCGCCGGTCATCACATCCGCGTCGTGCCGGATGCGCTCGGCGAACGGCACCTGGTAACCCGGCCCGAGCTCGATCTTCTGATCGAGCGTCAGGCCGCCCGAGGAGCAGTCGATCAGGTCCACCCCGAGCCCGCGCACGCGCTTCGCCAGTTCGACGGAATCGTCGAGCGCCCAGCCGCCCGGCGCCCAATCGGTGGCCGAAATCCGGAGCCATAGCGGCAGCTCTTCGGGCCACGCGGCGCGCACGGCCTCGACCACCTCCAGCGCGAAACGGATGCGCTTTTCGAAGCTCCCGCCGTACTGGTCTGCGCGGCGGTTGCTTAGCGGCGAGAGGAATTCGTGGATCAAGTAACCGTGTGCGCCGTGGATCTCGACCACCTGGAAACCGGCCGCGAGCGCGCGGCGCGCGGCAGCCGCGAAGGCATCTACCAGGCTGCGGATCTCGGCCGCGGTCAGCTCGTGCGGCGCGGGATCGTGCGGGTGAAACGGCAGCGCGCTTGGCGCGGCCGGCAGCCATCCGCCATTGGATTCCGCAATGCAACCGCCGCCCTGCCACGGTGGGCGCGTGCTGGCCTTTCGGCCGGCGTGCGCCAATTGGATGGCGGCAACCGTTCCCTGCCGCTTCAGAAACGCCGCAATGCGCGCGAGGAAATCGATGTGGGCATCTTTCCAGATGCCTTGATCGGCCGGCGAGATGCGGCCGCCCGGAGTCACGGCGGTGGCCTCCATCATGACCAGGCCCGCGCCGCCCACAGCACGCGATCCGAGGTGCACCAGGTGCCAGTCGTTGGCGAAGCCGTCCTCGCTTGAATACTGGCACATCGGAGAAACGCAAATGCGATTGCGCAGCTCGACGGAGCGAATCTGCATGGGCGCGAAGAGGCACGGGGAGGACATAATCTCAGTATCGTGCAGCGAGGCGGAATTATAGCGGTAGCTCCGCCGGGGTGGGGAAGCCGTGTTGTCCGCGGCCGACCTCGCCGTCGTATTTCATGCCGGTCTTGAAGAGCTCGTAACGGCCATCGGCGGCATCTTCGCGGACCTGATCGCGCAGGCGCTGCATCG
>Ga0070740_10002501_pt1 | contig 21437 bp, 17 predicted proteins | sample Coa_R2_FD_67286 | JGI IMG/M metagenome (GOLD analysis project Ga0070740, IMG submission 67286) | Surface soil microbial communities from Centralia Pennsylvania, which are recovering from an underground coalmine fire - Coalmine... | ecosystem: Environmental > Terrestrial > Soil > Unclassified ...
CTCACGCTCAGCCAGTCGTGCATGCAAGCGTTTGATTTGAATCTGTGCAATCATCTTGATTTGTTCTTTATCAAGCGGATGGAAGACAACGATTTCATCAATACGGTTAATAAATTCCGGGCGGAAGTGTTTACCAACCACACCCATTACCGCTTCCTTCATTTCGAAATAATCACCGTGTCTGGAAATATCCTGTATGAGTTCAGAGCCAAGGTTGGAGGTCATGACAATGACTGTGTTCTTGAAATCAACCGTACGTCCCTGGCTGTCTGTCAAACGGCCGTCATCCAGTATTTGCAACAATACATTAAAGACATCAGGATGTGCTTTTTCCATTTCATCCAGCAAAATCACAGAATAAGGTTTACGTCGCACCTGTTCGGTCAGATAACCACCCTCTTCATATCCTACATAACCGGGAGGTGCGCCCAGTATGCGTGACACCGAATGTTTTTCCATGAATTCAGACATATCAAGACGAATCATGGCTTCTTCCGTATCAAATAAGAATTCAGCCAGCGATTTGCAAAGCTCCGTTTTTCCTACACCCGTCGGACCCAGGAACAAAAACGACCCGATAGGCTTGTTAGGGTCGCCTAATCCCGCACGTGAGCGGCGAATCGCATTACAGACCGCTGTCACCGCCTGGCTTTGACCTACAATGCGTTTATGCAGCGCTTCTTCCATTTTCAGTAATTTGGATTTTTCACTCTCAAGCATTTTCGAAACAGGAATGTGTGTCCATTTGGAAACAACTTCGGCAATTTCTTCATCGGTAACCTTGTTGCGTAACAGCTGCTTTTCTTTTTTCTGACCGCCCGTCGTTGCCTCAGCCAACTGCTTTTCCAGCTCGGGAATACGGGCATATTGCAATTCTGCCATACGGGTCAAATCACTCGCACGCCGTGCATTATCAAATTCCATGCGTGCTCTTTCCAGTTCGGTTTTTATTGCCTGCGTATCCTGCAAGGATCCCTTCTCTGCTTTCCAGACAGATTCCAGCTGCTTGTACTCCTGTTCCAGCTTATGCAAATCTGCTTCGAGCTTTTCCAGGTGCTTCCTGGATCCCTCATCGGATTCTTTCTTTAATGCTTCGCGTTCAATCTTAAGCTGTATGATGCGGCGTTCCAGATTGTCCATTATTTCCGGTTTGGAATCGATCTCCATACGGATGTTGCTTCCCGCCTCATCAATCAGGTCAATAGCTTTATCAGGCAGGTTACGGTCTGTGATATAACGATGCGACAAAGTTGCGGCAGCCACAATCGCCGCATCCGTAATTTCCACACCATGATGTACTTCATAGCGTTCTTTCAAGCCACGCAAAATTGCAATCGTATCTGGTACCGATGGTTCATCCACCAACACACGCTGGAAACGGCGCTCCAATGCTGCGTCTTTTTCCACATATTTTCGGTATTCATCCAGCGTGGTCGCACCAACGCAGTGCAATTCACCGCGAGCCAAAGCCGGTTTCAGCATGTTCCCAGCATCCATGGAACCTTCAGCCTTGCCGGCACCAACCATGGTATGCAACTCATCGATGAATAAGATAATCTGGCCTTCCTGTTTGGACAATTCCTTTAAGACTGCCTTTAGCCGCTCTTCAAATTCACCACGGAATTTCGCACCCGCAATCAATGCACCCAGATCAAGCGCAAGCAATCGCTTGTCACGCAAGCCTTCAGGTACTTCTCCATTAACAATGCGCTGGGCAAGACCTTCAACAATTGCTGTTTTACCTACGCCTGGCTCACCGATTAGCACCGGATTATTCTTGGTCCTGCGCTGCAATACCTGTATTGTGCGACGGATTTCCGCATCCCTTCCAATCACGGGATCCAGCTTCCCCTGGCCAGCAAGCGCCGTGAGATCCACCGTATATTTGGCAAGTGCATTGCGCTGGTCTTCTGCATTTGGGTCCTCGACCGTCTGTCCACCGCGCTCTTCCTCAATGGCTTTTTCGATAGAGGCTTTTGTTGCGCCGCACTTGCGCAGGATATCGCCTAATGTTCCATTGTCTTCAATGCCCGCAAGCAGGAAAAGTTCGCTGGAAATGTACTGGTCTTTACGTTTTTGCGCGAGTTTGTCAGTGAGATTTAATATCCGGGTCAGTTCATTGGAAACATGCACTTCACCGCCTGTGCCCTCCACTTTTGGCAAACGTTTAATGGCGGTATCCAGCTCGGAACGTAATTTGGGCAGGTTGGCATTCGCTTTCGCGAGTATCGAAGATATACTGCCGCCTTCCTGGTCAAGCAACACTTTCATCACGTGTACCGGTTCAATCACAGCATGATCATTGCCCAGGGCAAGTGATTGGGCATCCGCTAACGCCATCTGAAATTTGCTGGTTAATTTATCCATGCGCATGTTTACTGGCCTCTCTTTTGTATTCTATTTCTTTAAGATGAGGGCAGTTTGAACGAGTTCAAGTAAATTAATTTATTATTTTTTAAAGCGTAAGTCGATGAATATTAATACTATTGTGTAATTAAGACTGGGTCGTCTGCGATTCGAACGCAGGACCAACAGGTTAAAAGCCTGCTGCTCTACCGACTGAGCTAACGACCCATTTGACAAGACAAGCAATCATGTCCAGCAGAGCCGCATATATTACTGATTCTCAGGAAAATATCAACGCCTGGATGCAGTCAGAACGCATATGACATCACCCGGGCATCGGTACACGCTCATTTACACAGGCTGTACGACAACCCAGACAGTATTTGCATTGGATAGACCAGATCATTTGTTGCTGAATGATAGCTTGATTTGCTAACAGAATATGCACATCTTCACGCTTCATCGTCGGTTCGAGGCCTTGTCGGCCGCTTAATAGCAACACCTCTGAACAGGATATGATTCAGCAATGACGAGTTCGGATTGATTCGCAGTCTCTTATGCCAGAAAACCGCCATCAAGGGCAATCGCCTGTCCGGTCAAGCCAGCTGCAGCTTCTGATGCCACGAGAAAATATGCCAGATCCGCCACTTCCTGCGGCTCGATAAATCTTCCCAGCGGAACAGATTTTTGAAGATTCGATTCAGAAATTCCGATCTCCTGCATGCGCGTAAGTGCCATATCGGTGCGGACCCAGCCTGGGCAGATAGCATTCACGGTAATGTGCCGTTTGGCGGCATCATGCGCCAATGCCCTGGTAAATCCCACCACCCCATGCTTGGCTGCACAGTAGGCAGCTGCATCAGGGACCCCTTTCAGGCCCAGAACAGAGGAAATATTAACAATGCGGCCGGAATAATCTGGCAAATAAGGAAGAGCATGCTTGCTGACATAGTACGTGCCATTGAGATTGATATTAATGACACGATGCCATTCAGAATCATCGTCCGGATTCAAGGAATAGCCGCCAGCCACGCCCGCATTATTTATCACTGCATCCAAACGGCCAAATGTCCGGATCACAGACTGTATGGTTTGTCCGACCTGTACCGAGTTGCCAACATCGCAGACCAAACCAAGATCAGAACCGCCCGCCTGAACTCCCTGAGCTGATGTTGAACAGGCAGCGACTACCCACCCATGCGATTGAAATTTTTCGATTATGGCTTTCCCTATGCCGCGAGAACCGCCAGTGACAAACAATACCGGCTTCTGAGAACGCTGATTGGCATTCATTGTGCTATAAAACCTCCATCAACAGGAATAACCGCGCCAGTCATGAATGACGCGGCATCCGAAGCCAAAAAGACCATCGCCCAGGCGATTTCCATTGGATTGGCGAATCGCTTTAAAGGTACGCCATCCTTATAAAATGATTCGGAATTCGTGGGAAAGCTTTGCGGATAGCGACTATGCAGTTCATTGATGACGCGTCTCAGCATTGATGTATCTGTGCTCCCCGGCGCGACACAGTTTACACGTATGCCTTGCGGTCCGAAGTCCAGCGCCGCACTCTTGGTTAACTGGGCGATTGCAGCCTTGCTGGCACCATAAACAGCAGAATACCGCTTGCCTATGAACGCCTGATCGCTGGCATTATTGACAATGGCTCCCTTTTTTCGCGCCAGCATGTAAGGCAATACTGCCTTTATCAAAAAAAACGGGGCTTTGAAATTGACATCAAGAACGTTATCTATATCGTTTATACTGGATTCGAGAATATCGCCAAGCAACGTGACACCCGCATTATTGATCAGTATATCGATGCTCCCGCCTTCCATTTTCGCGACATCATCAACATAAGACTGGATGCGTGCTGTCTCCGATAAATCGATTTCCGGCAAATCAAACCCATGCACGCGCGCGCCCATATCTTGTAATAACTTGTAAACTGCGGCCCCGATTCCCGATTTATGGCCGGTTACAATCGCGACTTTATCTTTGATTCCGGGTAACTGATATTCCATTGTCTTCACCTCGCATGCTTCGCCGTGCGCTTTATCTTCCCGCTACATCACCCCATAAGTACTTGTGCAACTGTATCTGAAGACGAACAGGCAATTGATCCCGCAAAATCCAGTCCGCAAGCTCGCCAGGATTGATCTGCTGGTAACTTGGAGAAAGCAGGATCTGGCAAATGTCCGGCAACTGATACTGGCGCATGATTTGTTTTGTCCACTCATAATCATGCTGATCACAGATAACGAATTTGATTTGATCGTGTGGCAGCAGGTAACGAATATTGTCCCAATGATTTTTTCCTGTTTCCAATGAACCTGGTGTTTTGATATCCATCACTTTAACCACCCTTGGATCCACCTGGGATACCGGCAATGCACCGCTGGTTTCAAGAGACACCTCATATCCCTCATCGCACAGACGTGAAAGCAGGGACAAACACGCTTTTTGTGCCAACGGCTCACCTCCAGTGACTGTCACATAATGTGCGTTATATTTTTTAACTTCGGCAAGTATGGTATCAAGCTCTATCCAGTTTCCTCCATGGAAGGCATAAGCCGTGTCGCAATATTGACATCGTAAAGGGCAGCCTGTTAAACGCACAAAGACAGTTGGGAGGCCAACTGTCCTTGTTTCACCTTGCAGGGAAAAGAAAATTTCAGAAACGCGTAGTCGTTCCACTAATGGCCCGCTTGCTTTATCTGCTTCAGCTGTTCTGCAGCCAGTCTCGCAGATGCCGTACCTGGGTAATGATTGATGACTTTCTTGAGAGCAGCCTTTGCATCCGGCCATTTAAGCTGTGAAGCCAGAATCAGAGCCACTTTCAATTGTGCATCAGATACACGCGGACTATCCGGGAATGTTTTCACTACTGAATTGAATTCAGACAGCGCGAGATCATTTTTGCCCAGCAATCCATATAACTCACCCAGCCAATAATGCGCATTTGATGCAAACTGACCAGATGGGTATTTCTTCAACATACCCTGGAGTGCAGTGACAGCTTCATTGTATTTTTTGGCTTTGATCAGGTTATATGCCGTCTGGTAAATCTGCTGCTCTTCGGCAACATTTGGCTGCGAATTACTGGCAGCATCGGCAGGTTTGTTGACCGGAGTCGCGGTTAAAGATTTGGTTGTTGACTTGGCAGCCGTTGATTTGACAGGCTTGACGGGTGCCGGAGCAGATGTATCATCATCCGCATTTCCTGCATTAGTCGCTGTACCAGTGGCTGCACTCACCGCTGCAGCTGCCTGCTGCTGGGTTTGATTGGCCGCCAACTGGGATAACTGCTTGTCCAGGTCTGTATACATGTTCTTTTGCTGGTTCTGGAGCTGTTCAAGCTGATGGGTTAACTGTTCCACCTGTCCACGCAGTGCCTGTACCTGGTCCTGAAGTGAATCAACACGTGTGTTTGGATCATTGGTTTGCATATTGTCTATGCGCTGTTCAATACGGCGCATGCGCTGATCCAGAGTTGACTGTGTCATTTGAGGAGCTGGCGGCGGCTCAACAGATACTTGAGGAGTCTGCCCGGGAACAAATGCTCCGCTCTCCTGGCCTGGCGGTGGTGGAGGCGGCAAGTCCTGAGACTGATCGGAAGCCTGATTATCATCTGGCTGCATGGTATCAGCATCAAAAACCGGAGCTGACTCAGCATAAACAGGTATAGCAACGCTCAAACACATTGCTATACCAAGGATTTTGACCAAGCGTGATATGTTTTGCATATGTTATCGCTTAAGAATAACAAGAACAGCACGGCGATCTAACTGGTACGCTGACTCATCATGACCCAGTGCCGCCAATTTTTCAGCGCCATAACTCACAACGCGTATCTGGGATGGATTGACACCTTTGGAGGTAAGCAGTTCAGCAACTGACTTCGCGCGGCGTTCACCCAGGCCGATGTTGTATTCACGGCTGCCGCGAGGATCGGTATGACCTTCCAGCAGGATTTTTGCTTTCGGATGAGCAGCCAGATAATTGGCGTTTGCGATAATAGCCGGCTTATCTTCATCATGTACAACATTGCTGTCGAAATCGAAGTAGTAAACACGCTTAGCCAGTAACTTTTCACGGCCGTTTCCATTTGCCTGATCGCCAAAACCGGATTCATCACCGAGACCGGAAGCCTGAGCACCATCGTTGCTGCTGTACGCGGCATTGGCTTCGTTTACGGCGGACTGATCCTGATTTTTATGTGCAGAGGAGCAAGCGGCAAGAGTAATGATACTGCTGCTTACCAAAATAACCTTTATCCATTTTTTAAGATTCATAATCTCCCCCTTCCCCCATGAAAAATTGAATTTAATGCCAAAGTATACCCTGAAATTGCGAGTTATCAACTAGGGGTTATTGACAAATTTTTTCCATGTCCGCCAGAAAACTGTGTGCATTCTGGCCAGACATGGTAAACGGTCAAACTGTCCCCGATATTCTAAAGCCGTACGACTACCAGGTTTTCAGAATTTATCCCAGATAAGGTGACCATGCTGGATCTTGTGCCTCTCCATTGCGCGCGGGCAAACGCAACTGGATCCGGCCATCTGATGAAACCATGCCCAACACATTTCTGCCGCCATAAACAGTATCATAAAGAATCATGCTGCCATTGGGTGCAACACTAGGTGAAGAACTATCGCCAGCTGAGCTGTTAAGAACCCGCATGTTTCCTGAATCCAGATCAAGAATGGCGATATTATATACTCCGGAGACACGGTGTATCATGGCAACATATTTTCCATCCGACGTATATGAGGCCCTGGCATTGTAATCACCATCGTATGAAACACGCGAAATGGACCCACCGGCCAGCTTAACCTGATAAATTTGTGGACCGCCACTACGGTTGGAAGTGTAAAGCAAGGATCTACCGTCTGGCGACCATGCCGGTTCAGTATTGATATAAAAATCGTTCGTCACCTGTGTCAGGCGTCCTGAGGCAATGTCCATGACATAAATGTTTGGTGAACCACTTTTCGAAAGAACAAGAGCCAGCTTGCGGCCATCCGGCGACCAGGCAGGTGCGCCATTAATACCAGGGAAGTTACTTAACAAGCGTCTACCGCCGGTTGCGACATCTTCGAGATAAATCCCCGCTCTCTGGTTTTCAAATGATACATACGCAATCTGTTTACCGTTTGGCGACCACGAGGGTGACATGATAGGCTCAGGTGAATTCAGCAAAGGTCTTGGATTATATCCATCCTGATCCGCAACCTCTAGAATGTAGCGCTGGGGTGCATTTTGATAACGCTGGACGACAACATAGGCAATCTTGGTTGAAAAAATACCGCGGGTGCCCGTAATTTGCTGATAAACAAGATCACTGATGTGGTGTGCAAGCTTGCGCATCTCACCGCCGGAGACAGTGAATTTTTTATTTAGCACAACACCGGCCGCGCCGCTGCCGCGATACATGTCCAACAGCTGGAAGCTGACCTGATAACTGTTCCCGCCAAGCGACGTAACCTTGCCGACGACCACATTGTCCGTACCCAGACTCCGAAAATAGTCAGTTGATACATTTGCTGCATCATTAGGAAACTGATTCAGCGCATTACGACCATAGACTTTGAACCGTCCACTGTTTTGCAAATCGGCAGTCACTATCCCGGAGACATCCTGTGGAGCGTCAGCCTGGCTTGCGAATGGCACAATTGCGATCGGAATCGCACCAGACACTCCGCGTGTCAATTCCATGCTTAAAATGGCAAATGCTGAATACGGTACTATTAATGTGTATGTGAATAATAAAAGGCTGATAAGTTTGCGCATAATGCACCTCACCTCTTAGAAATTGTCAACTTTATATCATATCTTTATCCGGGAGGCTAATGCTGCTTCCCCCTTCTTTGGCATTTGCCGGGGGACAGGTTCTATTTTGTGACCATCTTTTCGACCACTTCCTTTTCGGATATCTGAGTTCCGATCAACCTGCCCTGCATAAGGTTACAGCCCAATCCTTTCCAGATCAGGGCCTGGTGATCTGAATCAATTCCCTTGATAACGAGCTCAGCATGCAAACTTTTTGACAGCTGAATCAGTGACTTTGCCAGATCTACGCTCTGTTCATTCTGTTCAATATCATCAAGCAGATTTTGATCCAGCTTTAGATAGTTGACATGAGAGTGCTTGATATCACGCAATGAAAACGGTCCAGCCCCGAAATCATCGATAGCAATCTTGATATTGAGGTACTTGATCATATTGAATGCCTTTTCCAGCACATCGAATGATATTTGCGATATGTTTTCCCGGATCTCGAGCAGCAGCCACTCCGGATTAAAATCCAGCTCCTGCAACACCTGTGATATTCGATAAACGAAATGACTGTTCTCCAACTGGCGGATGGACATTGATATTCCCAGGAAATCAGGATAAAAATTCAGCGTACGCCAGTAGGTAAATTGCCGGCAGGCATTTTTTAACAGCCATTCGGAAATGACATTCAACTTGCCCTGTTTTTCTGCATAGGCAACCAGTTCAGCGGGAGCAATCAGGCCTAACTCGGGATGCTGCCAATGCAGCAGTGCTTCCATACAAAATATTTTTTCATTCAGCATGTTTTTGATGGGCTGATAAAAGATCAGAAATTCACTTGGGAGCGAATCGCGCTTAATTCCCGTTGACAAGGCCAGTTCACGCTGGCTGTTAATAAAGATTTTTTCCTGGAAGAACTGATAAATCTGATTGCCCTTTTTCTTGGCCATGCGCAATGCATGATCAGCGCTTCTAAACAGCGTCGCTGCATCCTGCCCATCAGACGGATAAATCGAAATGCCTATGCATGCGGTCAAGTAAAGGTGATGCTCATTTACCTGCACAGGCTGCGCCAGGGCTTGCAGCATGCGTTGCGCAACAATCGCGGCGGTTTCCGGCTTACCCAGCTGTGTCAGCAGCACAGCAAATGTGTCTTTCGCAAATCGGCTGATGCTGTCAACCTGCCGTATGCAGGATTTCAGGCGTACTGATAGTTCCCGCAAGACTGCATTTCCCACTTCGTTTCCCAGGGCATCATTGATGACTTTGAAGTCATCAATATCTATGTACAAGATCCCCATGGTTAATTGATAGCGCGCACCTTCCACAATCGACTGATTGACCCGATCCTCAAATAATTGCCAGCCTGGCAGTCCGGTTACCGGATCTTCAATGGCATGACGCAATTTGGTTTTTAATGTGCTTAATTCGTAGCGCAGCGTCTGCTCGCTGTTGCGGAGCTTGAGTAATTCTGATTCATTGGCCGTAGCGGCTGATTTTAATTTTTTTGCCTGATGCCTGCATTGCAGCAATGCAAATACGGAAAAAATTAAGCCAATGCTGATTACTGCCAGTATGAACACCACTGTAACCATCTCCATATGGAAAAGTTGGCGTCATTGCGAGACGCAATGACAACGGATACCATTGATAGAATACAATATTTACGCAGCTGTTCCTAGAACCCGTTTTAAAACCGCCAGTATTGCATGAATGCTTCCCTGGGTTGTCATTGCACAATACTGGTGGCTTTAGCCAGGCCCCATGCCGCCATCCGCTGCCAGGATGTTTTCCGGTTTAACTTTCAGGACAAACTGACGGAAAGCCGCAAAGGCATCGGGATCCGAAGGTACTGGTAACGGTGACGCCTTGAGAACCGCAGAACGCGCAGAACTGTCAAGGGAAGGATCACCGCTAGTACGGGTTACCTGCACATCCAGCACCATGCCGCCTGGCGCAAGTCTGATCATCAGTTCACAATACAACTTTCGGTTGGCCTGAGTCGGCACTATCCAGTGCTCACTGATGGCCTGCAGAATGAGCGCCTTGTATTTGTTCACCTCACCCTGGGATTGACGCGACTGCATGCCTTGTAACTTGATTTCCTCATTTAATAATTGCTGCCGCAATGACTGCTCGGCCTGTTCGCGCAAGGTTTTCTGGAATTGTGCCTGTAATTGCTTTTGCTTTATTTTTTTCTGCTTGTCAGACTGCTTCTTGATATCCGCCAACAAGTCATTGGCAAACAGATTACGCTGCTTCAAGACTTCCAGCGCTTTTTGTGCCGCAAGCTTCTTTTTATCGTCCGCTTTCTTTAAAGCTATCACATCCTTCTTAATTTCCGCCTGTTTGACGGGCTGCGGTGCAGGCTCTATTTTCGGTTTGGGCAACGGCGTGACCTGACGCTGGGCCCGCGGCTGCGATGCAGGTTGCTTGGGTAAAATCCTGCTCTTTGCAGAATCACCCAGTATGACTGCACTGATGACATCATTTTTATTCGTGTTTTCGATCACTGGCATGGTTGATGAAAAATCAAAACCAAGCACCAGCACCAGCAAGACACCGATATGAAAAACAATCGATGTTAAAAAAAAATTATTCATCGGGGTTACCCCGCGGCTTGCCACGGGATTGTCTGCGCGATGGGGTTTCTCAAGAGGAGAATCGCGAGTCTCCCCTTGAGTCGATACGCGGGGATTTACTCCTCGCGTGTCGAAATTAGATTGAGTTTCCTGGGGCGCCGCCATGATACCTCAGCCAACATTTTTGTCAGGAGCCGGCTGCGTAATCAGCCCAACGCTTTTCGCACCAGCCTGTTGCAGCAACACCATCGCCTCCACGACTTTTCCATAATTGACATTTTTGTCTCCACGTACCAGCACAGGCCGCTGCTCCGCACCTTGCTTGGATAACTGACTGGTAACCAGATAACTCAATGTACGCGCAGTAATCGGCTGATTGGGTTTGTCCGCAAGATTCAGGTAGAAGTTTCCTGCTGAATCAACTGTAACAATCAGTGGTTCTTTCTGCTGATCATCAATTGCCTTCGCTGCTGTTTTGGGTAAATCAACCTTCACACCCTGTGTCAGCAAAGGCGCAGTAATCATGAAGATCACCAGCAATACCAACATGACATCAATAAATGGAACGACATTGATGTCAGACATTGGCCGCCGTGATCCGGGTTGATGCATGTGCGCCATAGTTGATTACTCCGCAGTTTCCAGTCTCACCGTGTTCTGTTGTGACTGGCGGATGAGAATATTGGTGAATTCTTCTTCGAACGCACTGAAGCGATTCATCAGCCTGCCGATGTCCGTGATAAATCGGTTATAGGCAATCACAGCCGGGATAGCGGCGAAAAGACCCAGCGCAGTTGCGATAAGCGCTTCGGCGATACCGGGTGCCACCATGGAAATCGTAGCCTGCTGCACATTAGCCAATGCACGAAACGCTTGCATGATTCCCCAGACCGTACCGAATAAACCAACATAGGGACTGGTTGAACCGACAATAGCGAGAAACGGCAAATGAGTTTCCAGTTTGTCCTGCTCCCGCATTTGCGCAACACGCATCGCACGTCTGGTATTTTCCATGATGAGGTCCATGCTCGCGCCAGCCTGTTTGCGAAAACGCAGAAATTCCTTGAAACCGGCATAAAAAACAGCTTCGAGTCCTTCGCGTGACTCTCTATGCTTGCTGCCTTCCGAATACAGGGTTGCAAGATCCTCGCCCGACCAGAATGCATTCTCGAATTTACTGGCGGATTTGCTGATATCCTTCAGATAAAAGCCCCGTTGCAGGATATAAGCCCAGGAGAAAATGGATGCGCCAATCAAGATCAGCATGACGCATTTCACCACCAAACTGGCATGTAAAAAATACCCGATTAAACTGGCATCGTAATTCACGTTTTTATTCTCCCAATCTTTTCATAAAAAGTTTCAGGTAATGCAGCAGGTTGTATGTTTTTATCGACACAAACAACCTTGATTTCCGCCTTGCATAATATTTTATCGGGCTGTCCGGCCAAGCGCAAATGCTGAGCGAAAATAATGCTGGCAGGCTTGAGTGTCTTGATGACACTGACCACTTCCACATATTCATGTACGCGCGCCGGTTTCAGGAATTGAATAGCAGCAGAGTGAATGACAAAGAGCAGCTCGTGCTCTTTCTGCCAGGCGATGCCCATCCCCAGGTTCTCTATCCATTCTGAACGTGCCCGCTCCATGAAATTGAAATAATTGGCATGAAAAACCAGCCCCGTACAGTCAGTATCCTCTATATGAACCCGCAATGGATAAACAAACTCCAGCTGTTCCTGCGAAATGCCGGCTGCCAATTATTCGACTCCTTCAAACAGGCTTACATTTTGCGCAGTATGCAGCTTTTCAGGCGCCTTTAATCCAAAATGCTGATATGCGTGTTTTGTAGCCATTCGGCCGCGCGGTGTGCGCAGCATAAATCCCTGCTGGATAAGAAAAGGTTCAATCACATCTTCAATCGTGCCTTTCTCTTCATTGATGAAAGCAGCCAGGCTTTCGAGGCCGACCGGTCCGCCGCTGAATTTTTCCATCAATGCCAATAATAATTTCTGGTCCATGACATCGAAACCCTGACTGTCTACCTTGAGGAAATCAAGCGCACTTCGGACTATCGATTCTGTTACCTGACCGTTTGCCTTGACTTGCGCATAATCACGCACGCGCCGCAGCAGCCGGTTGGCAATACGCGGCGTACCGCGCGAACGCCGTGCAACTTCTTCCGCACCGGACAAATCAAAGGCAACATTCAGGATATTCGCTGAGCGCAGTACAATCTGGGTTAAATCCCTGGTCTGATAAAACTCCAGCCGCTGCACGATGCCGAACCGGTCGCGCAGAGGTGAAGTAAGCAATCCCGCGCGGGTGGTTGCTCCGATGAGAGTAAATTTTGGCAAATCCAGTTTGATGGAGCGTGCTGCCGGTCCTTCTCCAATCATGATATCAATCTGGTAATCTTCCATTGCCGGATAAAGGACTTCTTCCACGACCGGACTCAAGCGGTGAATTTCATCGATAAACAAGACATCGCCTGCCTGCAGATTGGTCAGTATCGCCGCGACATCCCCCGGACGTTCAAGCACAGGGCCTGATGTCTGTTTCAGGCCGACGCCCAGTTCATTGGCGATAATATTCGCGAGTGTGGTTTTACCCAAGCCCGGCGGCCCAAAAATCAGGACATGGTCGAGCGCATCCTGCCGTCCTTTCGCTGCCTGGATAAAGATATCCATTTGATCGCGCACGGATTCCTGTCCGATATAATCCTGCAAATACTTTGGGCGTAAGGCACGATCAACCGGATCATTTTCCAATTGTTCAGGGGTAATAATTCTATCTGCTTGCATAAGAACCTCGCATCACTTGCCTATTTACCAGGAGAGCGGAACTGACCTTACATCATTTCCCTTAAAGCCCGGCGTATGAGTTCTTCACTGCCAGCTGCGCCGTCATCAATTTTGGTCACGGTGCGGCTTGCTTCCTGTTGCTTGTATCCTAACGTAATCAGGGCTGCTATCGCATCCTGTAAAATCTGATGACGGCCCTGATTTTCCTGCTTGACCAGTGACGCGCCTTCCACAGGCGCACCCTGGTACCAGTCAGATAATTTGTCACGCATTTCAATGACCAGGCGTTCAGCTGTTTTCTTTCCGATTCCTGGAAGCCGAACCAGACTTGCCGTATCATTATTCAGCACACAGCGCACAAATTCTTCCGGCGCTGTACTTGATAAAATTGTCAGCGCCAATCTTGGACCAACACCGTTAACTTTCAACAAGGTACGAAACAACAGACGCTCATCGCGTGTGTAAAAGCCATAAAGATGCTGCGCATCCTCACGTACCACGAAGTGTGTGAATAAAGTCACTTCCTGGCCAATGTCTGGCAATTGGTAAAACGTGCTCATCGGAGCATCAATTTCATAACCTATGCCATGCACATCCACGAGTAACAAAGGAGGTTGCTTTTCGAGAATAATGCCACGTACCTGCCCAATCATGCCGAAATCCTTGCCAAAAAATGCTTGTTACGCTCAATGATATAGCCTGTGGAGGAGTTTTCAATCATTACTTTACTGTCTTGCATACCACACCTCGAGTGCTCAATATACGAACAAAATGATTTTCGTGATACAATCATCGCCATCTAAAAATACAAAATGCTTTTTTCAGTAACATACGAGGAGCCATCCATGATTATTGTGGTTTATTATCCTGATTCAACTTCACACATCGCGATAGGATTGACTGGTCTTGGGAAAGAAAAAAATATTTACATCAGTTTTTTTCCCGGAAATGAAAAGTCTATCGCCGGTTTTCGCCTGCACGAACTGAATCACGACAGGTTCAAGGAGAATCATCAGAATCGCGCAGCCACAGTGGTGATCCTGCCAACCGAAGAAAGCTGCGGTTATGGTCTTTCGGAAAACGCCATTTACCACTGGTGGAAAAACGAATTTCATCCGGGCAGAGAGAGCTTTAACTGGTTTACCAATAATTGTTCCTCGATTGTTTACAGGGCCTTATGCGTCGGTCAGATCCATTCACATACATTAAACAAGACATCGCTCGAGAAGGATTTCTGGCTCTGCTCACCAGGAAAAATCCTTTCTTACGCGATTGACCTTGCGGATGCCATGTATGCAGACAAAACCATAGAGGGGGACCTGTTCCTGAAATTCTCGGAATTGAAAACGATATGCGAATTGGGCAAATTGAAAAATCCTTATTGTCAGGTATTAGCCCTCTACACGCGAATCAGTCAATTTAACACGGACAATTACAGTCTTATCCTCAATAAACCTTTTTGCGACATGATTAAAAACGTACTGGTTGAATTCAGTAACAAGCTTGCTGATTCATCCGGAACAGACTGCGAACAGCTTCGTTTACTTGCATCACTGAACAGTGATGAATTCTCGACAGTCAATCCGGATTTATTTTTTGAAAAACTGAAAAATCTGATGGAGCACATTCTGGCATTTGACAACAGCAAGGTGCTCGCCAAACACGGCATCAAGGAAGGCCCGGAATTTATCAGAAGCCAGTTGTTACAGCACGCATTGCAAGTCCTGCAAACCACCATTGCAAATCAGTTATTGACGCCAATGAGCGCCTATATCGATCAATTCGTTCCGCATGTATTTCAGCAGCGCGCGAATATCATCAAGGCACTGGACGGTTTCGCGGAAAATCTGGACGCTAACAATAATCCTCATAAAAAATACGTCCAGAAATCCGAACCCATCCCTCAGGAATTCCGGAATATCAGCTTCGGCCGTGTGATGTGAACTCCCGCATTCGCCGCATCGCACTCTGATGGCGGCGGATGCCTGTTTCAAACAGCTGGTTGAAGGCACATCAACAGGGCGCTGAAAACAGACAGACTCCCGGAACAATACGTAAACATTTCAGATCGTGCGTCGCTGCACGGCCTGCAATTTTTCCAGCGGCTCTTTTATTTTTGCCATGCATTGCCTGAACTTGCATTGAGGATTGTTCCTGTCCTGCTCATTGCCCTTGTATATCCGGTTATAATCCTTATCAAACAGGCCAAGAAAAACATGCGATGCTTTTTTCAGCTGTTCTGAATTTTTTTTCTCCGGCCCTGCGCTGGCAAGCACCGTATCCACATGCTCCCGATAGCGAAGTGCGAAATCCATTTTTTTGGTTCCGAGTGTACTGATATCCAGCTTGTTCAATACCCCGTAATAGAAGCGCCTGAAGCCGGTATGGTTCTTTTTAATAAATTCATCGAGATTTTTCTTGATCTCGATCAAGGGATCCATGATATCCCTGACCTGGTTATTTTCAATATAGCGTGTATATGCCATGGCCATTAGCTCGCATTTGTCCTTGTATGATCCATCTATATTCGCGATATCTTTCAGCGCCAGAAATTCAGCTTTCTGTGCGTCATTCGCAAGCGTCAATGCGTAGGCCTCCATCTTCTTCAATAATTCCTCGAACTTTGCTTTCCAAATCCGGTTTTCCTCAAAGGTATCTTTCGCCGTCAGATTTTCAGTCATTATCTTTGCGGTTTCTTCGCTTGCGTCAAGACCTTCAAGATCAATGAACGCCACGGTTTCATTATGTCTTGCCTGTTCGGCAACCGGAGGACCAGATGGCGATGCCATTTCGGGCAATTCCTGGGATTTTGTCTCTTCTTCCAATCCCGGCAAATAGGCATCGAAACGCAAACTCATCGCTGCCAGCTCTTTCGCAAAATTTTCCGCCTTGGTGACCGTCGCTGGCTTGCGGAGCAGGTTCATCATGGTTAACTTGGTCACAGCTTCATGATAGTTTTCTGCCACGGGGACGATGGCATCAGCCAACGCCTGAAAAGTGGTCGTCGCCCGTACCTTGTCTTTGGCTGCTTCCAGCATCGCCAGGTTTGGCGATTTGCCATTTTTGCCTTGCTTTTCGATTTCCTGTTTCAGCCAGCTGACCAATTCTCTCTGCTTGTCAATAAGCTTGTCCTGGGCATCTCTTTTAAATATCGCCTTGTAAAGATCGCTGTTCAGGGAATATGTCCTGGGCAGCTGCTTGAGTATTTCATTCCAGCGCGTTTTATCTGCATGCAGTTGATCGACAATATAGTCGCAATAGGGTGCCGTATTGCCGATTGATTTCAAATTCCTGGCCGCATAATGGGAAAAGACACTCAGCAAATCCTGGTTCTTGTTTGCCTTCAGGATTTCATTTACCTCGATTCTGAATGCTTTGAGTTTCGCAATCTGGTCTGGCGTGAGATCAAAAACTGTTTTCCTGTCCGTCAAGAGGACATCAAGTTTTTGCATTGGTATCATCAATAATAATGAAACAGGATTATCGCTGCTTAAACTGATCGCTTCCTCTTTATGGATCTCCAGATATTCTCTTGTCTGCGCTTCACTTTTTGCCATTAATTCATCAGCCATTTCCTGGGCCTTCCCAAAACTCTGTGAACTAATGCCTCCAACAAACAATGGCACATTACGCTGGCCGAAATCGGTGGCAATCTGCTTCAGGCCCCGCGCTTTTGCCTCCGTATTTTTGACAGGAGTTTTCACCTTGGCGAGTACTCTTGGCAGCAGGTTGCGATAAATTCGTTCGAATAAATTGGGCGCATAGAAATCGTGATCATCAAAGGCAGTGTATCCAAGATAAGGTGATTGATAGGTTTCCGGTGCAGGCGGCGTGGTCTCCCTGGATACCTGTGCCCTGGCTTCCTGAGAAGCAGATGGCTGGGGTAATTCCGCATAAGGGGTTTTTGTCGTTTCATCAAAAATAAATGCAAGTGTCTGTAAATTTTGGCCTTGCTCGCCAAGATTCATACCCAGTTCTTTTTCCTGCCGCGAATCAACCGTGGAAACAGGGATATTATCGAGCAGGCCGCCATCGACGAAAACACCATCGCCTCGTTCCGCATAAATACCCAGAACTTCTTTTTTAATTGCCACTGGCGCCAAAAGAACAGGCAATGATGCCGAAGCGCGGCAAGCCAGGGCGATTTCAAGGTTCTCGGTATTTTCATTGTTTAAAATATACAGCTCGCCAGTTTCTCTGTTGACAGAGGTGACCGACAGGCTTTTAAACGCACCATCAATTCCGGTTACCTGATTGAATTGCCGCAATGTATTGAGCGCCTTGAAACTGATATCACTGATCTCAATCTGATTTTCAGCAAGTAATTTCAATGTATTGGGTAACTCATCCAATAGCGCATCCAAACCCTTTGTTTTATCCGGATCACCCAGAAGATGATGAATAATGCTTTTATCATTATCTGACAAATGCTGATAGACAGCTGTCATCTCCTGTCTGTCGCCCCGTTGCAGGGTGGTGAGAATACTGATTGCGATATGCTTTCTGAGAAATGCGAGAATGGGCTCGCCGGTTTTTTGGAGATGTCCCGATCCCAGTAATTCGGCAAAATTCTGTTCTTTTGTTATCTTTTTGAATGTATCGCCGGTGATACCCGCAGCATAAAGAGCCGCTGTAATTGCACCAATGGATGAACCGGCAACATGTTTGATTTTCTGGCCTTCCAGGGCCTTGATGACACCAGGATAAACGGCACCCTTGGCGCCGCCTCCGCTAAACACGACATTTTCTATCGGCGGAGCACTGGAGATATAAACATATTTTTTCTGGTTATTGGCAAACGTGGTTTCAATTAACGCGGTGTCCGTATCAACATCAACCTGCACCATAACAGGAGTGGTGGTTTGCGACATATGTTACCCTGCCTGAAGACCATTCATTTTATTATAGACAATTTCAATCTTTCCAGCAGGCTATTGTTTGTATTGACAATGATATCGTGACTGATGCCATCGGTCGCCTGAAGCGGCGCAGGCAATACCGGATATCAGCGAAAATGGATCCCCAGGTTACGCAAGTTACGTGCGTGCGCATGACAAAGCGCGACAGCCAATGCATCCGCTGCATCGGGCTGCAAATTGCCGCTTAAATTCAGCAGCCGCTTGACCATGAATTGAACCTGGTCTTTGTTGGCAGCGCCATGGCCCACAACCGATTTCTTGACCTGGCGCGCCGAATATTCCGCAACCGGCATATCCAGTGCGACAATTGCCGCTCCGCGTGCCTGCCCCAGCTTGAGTGCTGAATTGGCATTTTCCTGCATGAAAACCTGCTCGATTGCAGCTTCATGCGGCTGGTATGTCTGAATCACGGTTTGCAGGCCTAAAAAAATTTGCCGCAGCCTTTCAGAAACTGGATAGGAGGTTAGGTCAAGATATCCGCTTGCGAGATAAATGTGCCGATTTCCTTCAAGACGGATAATGCCATATCCGGTACGGCGTGATCCTGGATCTATCCCTATGATCACTGTCATATGTTCTGTTTCCGTTTTAAACCCAAGCACATTGTTTCTCTCCTTCACAAGGCTGAAAGAGAGATAAAGGAAAGGATATAAGAATCCTTCCCCGTCTTAATCCTTTCTTCCTGTGCCATGCAGTAAACCCACACATAGGAAGAAAGAAACTGCATTGTTATCAAGACAGTTTATTCAGAATTTCTTCCGCGATATCCGCATTTGAATAAACTGATTGCACGTCATCCAGGTCTTCCAGCGTGTCTATCAGTGTCACGACTTTTTCAGCCGTTTCCTTGTCCGTGATGGAAACATTCGTTGCAGCACGCATAGTTACATCCGCCTGTTCTGGGCGAAAACCAGACTTGACCAATGCATCTTTAATCGGGATAAAGTTTTCCGGTGTGGTGATCACATCGATACTTTTGTCTTCATTTGAAATCACATCCTCAACTCCAAGCTCCAAAGCGTGTTCCATCAACCGCTCCTCGTCCACGCCCGGAGCGAAAGTAAGCAGCCCCTCTTTTTTGAACAAGTAGGCGACGGAACCATCCGTGCCAAGATTGCCGCCGCTCTTGGTGAATGCATGCCTGACTTCAGCAACCGTGCGATTACGATTATTTGTCATGCAATCGACCATCACGGCAATGCCGCCCGGGCCATAACCTTCATAACGGACTTCTTCAACATTCTCACCTTCCATGCCACCGACCCCGCGCTTGATTGCGCGCTCGATGACATCTTTCGTCATATTGGCTTCCTGAGCTTTATCCAACGCAGCTCGCAACCGTGGATTGGAACCGGGATCACCACCGCCCATCTTGGCGGAAACAGTGACTTCACGAATGATTTTGGTGTAGAGCTTGCCGCGTTTAGCATCAACTTTTGCTTTATGCCGCTTGATATTAGCCCACTTGCTGTGTCCTGCCATTTTCGCACCCTAAATTGTGAATTTATTTTTTCTCTGCCACTTTTTCCTCAGAAACTCCCGCATTTTCCTTGGCTTTGATTGCGATGCGTATGCCCAGTTCAATCAACTGCTCAGGCTCAACCGGTGCCGGCGCATCCATCAGCGGACAGCTGGCTGTCTGTGTTTTCGGGAAAGCAATCACATCACGAATTGAACTTGCGCCGGTCATTAACATGACAAGCCTGTCGAGACCAAACGCGATACCACCGTGCGGGGGACAGCCTAAACGCATCGCCGTGAGTAAATGTCCGAATTTTTCTTCAGCTTCCTCATCGTTGATATTGAGAATGTTAAACACCGCCTTTTGTATTGCTGAAGAATTGATACGCACAGAACCGCCGCCAATTTCACTGCCATTCAACACCATGTCGTATGCACGCGCCAGCATGTTGTGAGGATCTTTCATCAACTCTTCCACCGTATCCGCCTTTGGAGACGTAAATGGATGATGGCATGCAGAAAGCCTTCCCTCCCCTTTTTCAAACATGGGGAAATCAACCACCCATAAAATGCGCCAGCCTGATTCAACGAGACCGCGATCATGACCAACCTTGAGCCTTAACGCGCCAAGTGATTCATTTACGATAGCGGTTTTGTCAGCACCAAAGAAAATAATGTCACCGACTTTAGCCTGGGTACGCTCGAGAATGGCGTTAACGACTGACTCCGGCAGGAATTTCAATATCGGTGATTGCAATCCTTCCTTGCCTTCAGCATTAATCTTGATGTACGCAAGACCGCGGGCGCCAAAAACACTGATATAACTGGTGTAATCATCAATTTCCTTGCGGCTGATGGCGGCGCCGCCAGGTACACGCAACGCGGCAACGCGACCATGTGGATCTTTTGCAGGTTCTGCGAAAACCTTGAATTCCACGTCTTTCATGAGATCGCCGACATCGATAATTTCCAGGGGAATACGCAGATCAGGTTTATCAGACCCATAACGATTCATGGCTTCTGCATAGGTCATGCGCGGAAACGGATTGGGTAATTTGACATCCAGTAATTCAGCAAACAAACCACGTATCATTTCTTCCATGATGGCCTGGATTTCAAATTCCGTCAGGAAGGAGGTTTCGATATCTAACTGGGTAAATTCAGGCTGACGGTCAGCACGCAAGTCTTCATCACGGAAACAGCGCACGATTTGATAATAACGGTCGATGCCGGACATCATCAGCAACTGCTTGAATTGCTGCGGCGATTGCGGCAAGGCAAAGAAACTGCCTGGCTTGGTGCGGCTTGGAACAAGATAATCACGCGCACCTTCAGGCGTGGCACGAGTCAGACAGGGTGTTTCAACATCAATAAATCCTTGCTCATCCAGATAACGCCGCAGATAACGCGCAATCCGGGCGCGAGTTTTCAGCCGCTCCAGCATTTCAGGGCGGCGGATATCGAGATATCGATATTTAAGGCGCGCCTCTTCACCAACGTCATGAAATTCATCATCAATTGGAAACGGCAATGGATCAGAGCGA
>Ga0070740_10002502_pt1 | contig 21430 bp, 23 predicted proteins | sample Coa_R2_FD_67286 | JGI IMG/M metagenome (GOLD analysis project Ga0070740, IMG submission 67286) | Surface soil microbial communities from Centralia Pennsylvania, which are recovering from an underground coalmine fire - Coalmine... | ecosystem: Environmental > Terrestrial > Soil > Unclassified ...
GCCTGCACAATTTCGTAACAATGATTAAGAATTGGCAACCGGATGAATGCGACAAAGATAAAATTCCGTGGCAACAGACAAGAGCAATTGGTGATGAGAAAGATGTTCGAGTTTTGTTTGGGCTGTCTCATCCGAAAAATGGCCACATAGAACGATGGCCGAGTGATAAACAAGAGTGGATAAGCGATCAGTTTTACATAGTTGCTGATGAAAAAGAATGCTTAGTGCAAGATGTGCTGCACCTTTCTACAGATCCTGCGACTCGCGGAAACGTAGTTGGCAGACATATAGCAATGCATGGAATACTTCGTGATCGTGGTATTTACACCATTTCAGCAAAACCAGATTCAAAAAGAATTAGTTGGCATTATACTAACGGAATGGGTATTTAAATTTCTACAATGTTGATTTTCAAGAAGCGGTACTTATCGTGCCGCTTTTTTTATTACACTGATTATTTCTAACATATCTGTTCAAGAGATTCCGCTATGATTAAATATTTTGGTTTCATGTTACTCTTTTCTACTATGGTATATGCAGCGCAAAAAAATGAGATAAAAGCTAATAAAATGCTCCAATCACCGGCGCATCAACAATTGCTTACTAGTTTATGTTCACAGATCGTAATGCAATGGGAAGAATGGAATACCACCGGCAAGCCTTCATGGGAGCTGAAGAAAGAAATTGGCGATCAAAAGCTCGTTAAAGCATTATTAGAATTACCCCATGCATGCGGCGGAAAATCAGACAAAATAGAAAAAAGTAATTGCATTTGGTTAAGAAGTACCTGCTCTATGAATGTGAATGATAATCCTGCCATTGAAGTTGAAGATGTTCTGCATGTTTCTAAAGTTGCAGATGCAAGCGGAAGTTTGCCAGTGGTTGGCAGACACATTTGGATGAAGAGACCATTTGCCGATGAAAAAGGCCTTCTCGGGGGACCAAAATATGGGGTCAGTGCTGATGTAAATTCCAAAGCTGTTTCATGGACTTATCTAAATGGTATGTTGATGATTTAATAATCTTTTTGCCCATTTACAGAATCTGTCTTTTTTTTGTATAGTGCCTCAAAAAAAGGAATAAGATGAAGAAAATTATTATATGTATTATAGGCACCATAAACATGATTAGTGGTGCGCAGGATGGAAAATCGCAACTGCGTTCATCCCAGAAAGTTTCGAAACAAACTACATCTCTAACCGTAAAAGCAATGTACGAAGGTAAATTGCTAGATCGTGCTATTAGAGACAATTCTTTCTTGCTGAAATTGGGTGTTGAGCAGGATTATGCAATGCGGCGACAAATTTTGTCTGGAGCAGCACAACAATTATTGGCAGTAGCTATTTCACCCGAAGTATATACTATTCCAGTTTCAGGCATAGATAAAAATGATAAAAGCAAGGTGTATTCAGCCAGGGTAACGCCAAGCTACAAGGATGGCATCTGCTCGAGTAAACACTATTTTTTAGAAAATGTTAATGGTAAAGATATTATGTGCACAGCATGCGGATCTGGCATAGGTGAGGCCTTAATAGTTTCATTTTGCAGACATAAGCCAACTAAAAAAACTGAGCAATAAATTCTTTCTATCTATTAATCTGATTTTTTGTATTAAATTCAATCGTGTTTTTGTTATAATAATTACAAATTTATTGTTAAAAAAAATGGATCATTAGAATAGACATAAGGACTTAACATGTTTTTTTTAATAACAATATTTGTCTTCATTTCAGCTATCTCTTTAAATGCATCTGAATCAAAAAATAAAGTTAAAAGCACCCGTGAGTTAGTATCAGAAGCTCTAGAGGCAAAAGATGAAAGTGTGTTTATTGGAAAATTGATTGAGGTTGAGCATAATCAGCGTTCCCGGCGCGGTAGCAAGATCTGTAAGTTGCGCTATGAATCTTTATCTGAGAAAGGATTAGAGTTTCCTCTTCCCGATGATGCATTAAAGTTTGATGAATGCATTGTAAGATACACAAGAGATGTGCTGGTGGCAGATCAGAAGCTTGAAACAACGGTTACTGCATTTTCAATTCCAGGCAAAGGATCTCATTTAAAGTTATATCTTATACCTAATATTCCGGCACAAACCGATGTACAGTCACAACAAAATACTGCTCAACAAATAATATTGGGCAGAAATCTTATTTCCTTATATTCTTCAATGAGTGTTTGCCTTGATAAAGGTTCTCAGTTAACCTCATTGGTGCCTGGTGAATGATACTAGATAAATAAGCAATTTAAATCTACCAGTCGACACGAAATTTATTAATCACTGTGATTAAGCTTGAAATTAGGAGCGATATGAAAAAAATATACAAAGCATTGATTGTTTTAATGACTCTTCCGCTTTTTGCCGCAGAAAAAAAAGCTGCCCCTAAGATTGAAGCCAAAAGAACGCGGGATATTGTTCAAGAAGCATTGAAGGCAGAAGCTGAATCAACTTTTGCCACAAAATTGATAGAGGCAAGCTTCTATTGCAGTGTAAAAGGTGGCCGCAGAGGAAGTGCTATTTCTTCAGATGATGGATCTAAACTTGTGGATAAAGCATTCACGTTTACTGGTGCTCATGATACAGCGCAAACAAGAGCCGTCTTGCCATTTACCCTCAATAATCAAGAAGTGCGGGCAACGGTAGTGCATACCCCAAGCACTAGGCGTTATTTAATACCGTCATTAAAATAACACTGGTAAAACCCGATAGTCCGTTCATTTTTCTCGTCGATAGTGATGATTAGTGAGAGTTTATTTACCCACACAGAATTCTCTAAATACTGCATCCATACCTTGTTCACTAATCGTTTTTCCCGTGAGTTCGGTCAGTTGAGCGATTGCTTCGTTCAAATGATATGCAAGGATTTCATATTCAACAATCCCTTCAAACATGGTCAGAACATTGTTTAATTTTTGCTCTAGACCAATGAGAAGGTTGTATTGTCTTTGATTAAGAAGAAATGGCGCATCCGATTGCGCAAGCAAGTGCGCTATTTTTTCTTCAATAAGATGTTCTAGCTCTTCGATGTTGTTTCTTGATGTACTTGAAACAGTAATAGAAGCTTTTAATGATAAGTGATGAGTTAAAACAGAAGGAATATCTGCTTTGTTTAAAACCACAATAATTTTGTGTGAATAGCGGTTTATGAGATCTTCATAAACCATTCGTTCTTGATCTATCATTGCTCGCGCTTGATCAACTACCAGGAGAATTATATCGGCTTGATGCGCTTCTGCGTGTGATCGGATAATTCCTTCTTGCTCAATAGCATCATCGGTTTGGCGTAACCCGGCGGTGTCGACGAGTGTCCAATAATTATTGGTTTTATAAATGCCCGCCTCAATGGCATCCCTCGTGGTGCCGGCAATGTTGGTAACGATTGCTCTTTTTTTATTGAGTATTGCATTAAATAATGAGGACTTGCCTGCATTAACTGCACCAATAAGTGCTATGCGAAAGCCTTGCCTAATATGCTGTTGTTGGGTGAATGTACGTTTTATTGATCCAATGGTGTTAATTACATCTAAGATGATTAATTTAATTTGCGGACCAAATTCCATTTCTTCATCAATGAATTCAAAACTTGCTTGGGTAAAAGCAAATGCTTTAATCAAGTCTTTTTCAATATTCAAGATCCAAGAAGAAAATGATCCTTCCAATTGTGATAACGATTGTTTTAATGCCTGTTGAGTATTGGCATTGATCAATTCGTTGATTGCTTCTGCTTGGAGTAAATCAATTTTATTATTTTGTACGGCTCTCTTGGTGAACTCACCTTCCTGTGCTAATCGAGCACCGGCAATAATTGCCTGTACAATGATAGCTTCAATTATGAAAGGATTATTATGACAGGTAATCTCCACCGTGTGTTGACCAGTAAAGGTTCTTGGAGCACGCATAACGATAAACATAACTTGATCAATCGGTTTGCGCTGATCATCAAGAACAAACCCATAATGGACCGTATGAGTTGGCTGATCATACAGTGGTTTACCCGATGCAAGTTTGCTGATCTTATCAGCGATACCTACTGCATCAGTGCCAGAAATGCGCAACAATGCGAGTGCCCCAGTCCCTTTTGGAGTGCATTGAGCTATGATTGTTTGTTCATCATGTGCAATATTCATTTACTGCTGTTTAAGATTACTTTAAATCCCCTAAAGCCTTTTTTGAATTTATTGCGCAATGATTGCATAATCAAATGGGCAAAACTTCTGAAAACGATTTTTTCTCTTTCAGAGTCTTCAAAAAGGGGCTGATCAAAGTTGATTTTAAGGTAATAATTTTTGACTTCAACAGAAAATGTCTTGCTGCCAAGGTTCATAAGTTGCAGATTCTCGCTTACCCAAGATTCTACAGCATTAACCATGTCTGGTGACCAGGTTTCTCGTGGAGATTGTTCCTTACGTTCTTCGCGACGAGGTTCTTCATGCGTTTTTTCTTGGCGAGTAACTTCTGGTGTTTGAGTTTGAAATGGTTTTTGCCGTTGTGGTTTTTGTGGTTGTCTTTGTTCTCGTTGTTTTGAGAGATCTTTTTTTTCTGTTCTTTCTGTTCTAGTGGCAGTACCGACTTTATCGCCAAAAAAAATGGCAATTTTTGCAGATTTGGTGGTCATACCAAGGAAATTTTTTTGCTCAGTTTCAAAAACTTTAACCGAAAATTCTTGAGGTTTGCCGGCCTGAACCCATCCCTTTTCTATGGCCTTCATTACCGAAGATGCTTCTTCAACTATAGATTTCATGTAGAACCTTCTATCAGTTATGGTAACTATTGTATCCCAATATTGTTTCTTATTTTAATTGGTTGTTCCTTCTCAGCAGTATGTCCTAGCACCAGTCATTTATATATAAGGGTAGGATTTATAGTAGGAAGGAATGGTATTATCGACTTTACCACAACCGTTTTAATTTACAAACCTGTATCTGTTACTTGTTTTCCTGTTTTTTGATCTCGCCTTTCTTTTGGCGATTAATGGAGCGGGAAACGGGATTCGAACCCGCGACCTTTGCCTTGGCAAGGCAACGCTCTACCAGCTGAGCTATTCCCGCGAATTTTCAATGAAGTGATGTGTAAAATGTATCATGCAGGCTGCATTTGTCAATTAAAAAGAGGGGAAAAAGTCACGGTTTTACCTTGCCTATCTGTTTAATTTATGGGTACCATAAGGTAAATCTCATGAAAGGATCGTTTTATGCTTAATTATATCAATGGAACTATCAAATCAATCGACGAAAAACAGGTGGTGATGGATTTAGGTCCCATCGCCCTTTCAGTTCAAGTTCCCAGTGAACGAGCATTTAGCTTGGGGCAGCAGATGATTCTGCACACGTATTTGCATTGGAACCAAGAACAAGGGCCCACTCTTTTTGGGTTTGCAAGCGAATTGGAGCGAACTGTTTTTCTGCTCGTTATCAGTTGTTCCGGCATAGGCCCCAAAATTGCATTAGCAGTATTGGATCAGTTGGGCCCTAAACTATTTTTAGATGCGGTGCAAACGGGTAATGAGGCTGCCTTGAGCAATGTAAGTGGCATAGGTCAAAAAAAGGCGGAACAGATAATAGTTCAGCTTCGGCATAAAGTAGCTAAGTTGCTCAAATCGGGTGTTGAAATTGAAGAAACGGGCGCTGCTACTCAATGGCATAATGTTTCGCAGGTGCTTGCCTCATTAAATTATTCACGTCCAGAGATTAATCAGGTAATGAAGTATTTGGGAGACAATTATGCTGGCCAGAATGTGCCATTTGATCAATTGATGCGCCATGCGCTCTCATATTTATCAAAACGAGTTTAAACTTTAAACTTTAACAAACTTTTGCAGATGTTGCAGTTTTGCCTGTGCTTGCAACGTTACCATCTGGGCATATTGCGCCTTTTCAGTTTCTAGGCGCTTTTGATCGTCTGCTGTTTTAGCATTTTTTTCCAAAAATGCTATTTGAGCTTGATGTTGCATTATGAGCTCATCATTAAGCTTTAATTTATGCAAGTTATCGTCAGCTGCAAGTGAAGCTACCGTTTTTTTTATTTGAGTATTTAAATTAATGGTTTCCTGATCGTGAAAAATGTGGGGAAAATAATGATGGCCCAATTTCTTTAAAATGGTCAGTCCAGTAAATGCAGCAAACTGATGCAACCCAGCTTTTGCGCCATGCACGATAGTATCAAACCAGCCGAGATTGCCCATATAGCCTGATTGGCCATCCACATACCAGTTATTCGTAATTGTCTGTCCATGAAACTGCGCCCCAAAACGATCAACTCGATCAAAAAAAACATCAGTGCGTAGAGGGTGAGTATTGGCGGCAGTAAGAAATGATGCGGCGAATATACACACAAACAAAAGCAGTGTCTTGTGCATGCTACCTCCTTTAAAATAATCATAAGACTATTTTAAGTGGAGGATCAAAACAAGCGCAAGGTTATTCCGCTTGAGCTGGAATAACTTCTGGGTTTGGCTCAGGTGTAGCCTGATTAGTTTTCGGTTCAACGTGCATCAACTTGCCAACATTCTGAACATGTTGACGGGCAATTCCAGCGCACAAAGCAAGCATTTCTGGATCTTGTTTGAATAACGGCGCCATAGATAATACATTTCTGACTAGACCATCTTGTGCTTGAAGCAGGTTTGTGTGCGCAATGTTTTTTTGGAATTCTTTGTTGGCCTCTTTTTCTTTTGTTTCTCTGATTCCATTTCCCCATCGATCTTTTACTTTTTGTTTGATCAACTGATAGCCTTCACCCATAAGATCTCCGGTGATAGAAACAATACCACCAGCTAAACCATTGGTAACTCCTAGTATTGCACCATCCGCCATAGCATTGGGTAATTGTTGCAGGATTGAAGGTCTAGTTGCTTGCTCAATCTCGAGTATGAAACGTTTTTCCGCAATCCGATGATTTTTTGTTATTCCATGTCTTTCTTGTTGCTCTTGGGGCGTTTCTTGGCAAGCCAATTCTAAAGCACGTTCGCGAAGTCGTGCTTGTTGTGCTCTTTGCTGCGTTGCTTCTGCCTGTCTTGTAAAAAATTCATTAACTTGTCCAGCGAAGATATGTTCACTTTCTAGTTTTCTAAGTCTTTCTTCTCTAGATAACTTATGATCATCTTCGGTATCAGCAGACGCTTGAGCTGCTTTTTTTTGAGCTCTTCTCGTTCTAGAAAAAAAATCAGTCAATTCAGCTTCAGACATTTGTAATGTTGCATCAGGTTGCTCAGCCGCTCCACCAATAACAAAAACATTTGGACTGCCTACGCCAAAACCTTCTCCAGCACCGCCTGTTTGAAAGCCAGATCTTTCAAAAAAAGATCTTGGGCCTTTTTGATCGTCTCTTCTGGAGTCAGCCGATGCTGCTTGTATAGAATTAAATAATATTAAGCAGGTGGCCACAATAAGAAATTTTAAGGTAAAATGTTTATTCATGAAAACCTCATCGATGTTATGGAGAAACATTAATGTTACGTAATTTTATTATCGCATAGCCTGCATCTGAAGACAAGAAAATACCATTGCATTAGGTATTTAGGTCAACAGCGATTGGTTGTTTTCAATATGCTTGGCCGTTAATTTTAGTATTTGTTCACAACGTGCTTTATTTGAAATTTGCCAACGGTCGGCATGAGTTTTTAATCGTTCATAATCCGGATCAGATGAAGGTATTGATGCAACTATTTTTTTGAATCGGCCTAGTTGCTCAGTATCATTATTTATTTCGTTTTGAAGATCCGAAATAGTTTGTGCCTGCTTACTTGCTTTCAACAATTTCAGATCAGACTCGGGAATAACGCTATTTTCTGACTTGACAATGTGTTTGTGGAAATAATCAGCAAGTAAAAAACCTGTACGAACTGCTACACCGGCCATGGCAAAGCCTATATATTTTCTAAATCCTGATTCTGTAGGTGAAATGTGGGCAGTTGCACCTTTTTCAGACGCAACTGCTGATAATGAAAGCAAACTCAACAATAGAATACATTTATGCATAGTTGGTTTTTATCAAGCGCTAGCTGGTTGTGGTTGTGCTAATGGATGTGGTTTTGGAGCGCCAAGCATAGAGGCGATTTTTGCGGTGCGTTTAGTTTGTTCTTCAGCTTGTTTTTTTACCACTTCTTGTTCATAGTCAGTATCACTTTTTGCAATATCATATATTGCTTTTAGACGCTGAAACGATTCGCTTTTTTGATCCATCGAAACCAATATTTTATTAGACTGATCTAATGCATAATAACGTTCATTTATGGCTGCAATATTTTTATTTAATATAGCGGCATATTTTTGTCTTTCTGCTTCAGCTTTTTCGTATCTTCTTCTTGCTGTTGCCTCATCTGTTTTTTTTCTAAAAGCAGGATCTAGTTGATATTTTATATTGAAATGTACCATTCTGCAGGCAGGAATAATTCCTTCCAACGCCATATTAAATAACGAAGGTATCACAAAAGGTGCCAACCAACTGGTGTAGCGAATCAAAGCAGACCTATTATCTACCGGATTAATAAGTTGTTCAAATTGATGCTCAATACGCTCCAATCTTTGTTCGATTTGAATTTGACTACCTTGAGCGGGAGCTGGCTGAGCTTGCTGTACGTGACTTGCCTCTCTTGCAATAGCTATGCAAGATGCGTACGGACCTTGTCTAGTTTGGACGTCTGATGAACTTTCTGAAGCGCTTGCCTCATTACTAAATCCAATTACCAAAAGAACGATTAAAAGAATAGATTTGCTATTCATTGATGCACCCCTAAAAATAAATATACTGCGTAAAATAGTAGTAAAAATCAGTGTAATGGATTGCGCAAATAGCTCAAGAACTTTAAACCCCCGAGTTTTAACTCGGGGGAAATTAATTTCATAAAATAGGTTTAATGAGCATGCCCGCCATGTGCGTGTCCATGTCCGCATGCGGGCGAATGCTGATGCTGATGAGGCAATTGAATCTTCTTGGCAAGAGGCTGAGGAGTTGGTTTGGTAGCAATAGGTGTATTAGCATGGGATGGTCTTGAAAGTTTAGAGCGATTTTGCATTGCATCATCAAAAAGTTCCTGATGTTGCTTAGTGGCCTTATCCCTGGATTGTTTGGTTAAATCTGTTAATTTGCGTAGCGCTTCCAGCTCTTGATTTAGTTGTGTGTGTTGAGCTGAACCAGCAGAAGAAGTTTTCAGTTTTTCCAGTAACAAAGCTTCCTCATCTTTTAGTTCAGTTACTTTTGTATTCCAAAGTTTTGCTTGGGTTTCTGCATGTTCCAATAAGGTTACCTGCAGAGCTGCATTGAATTCATGATCATGTGTGCGAGAATGTTTTGGGGAATGGCCTAAAAAGGTTGATTTAAACCAAGAAACGCCAGGAATACCAGAAATACCTTCACTAGCAATTAATTGGCTTAGTCTAGTAATTGCTATTAATTGAACAGCATAGCCTGTCCAGGTGTAATTGAAAAAGTGATACGGGCTTCTTAGAGTTTGTCTCCAAGAAGATTGATTGTAATCTTCATGCAAATTGGCACCGGAATCAACCCTGCTTATTGGTGCACCGTGACTGTGGCCATGTTCTGATTCGGACCCAATAAGATTAGAGCAGATTAATGATAATGATAATACTAATGTTTGTATCTTCATGATTGTATTTTCCAAAAAATGATATAAAAAAAGCCGGCTATTAAAGCCGGCAATTATTAACTAGTTATGTTCTTCTAAGTCTAATTCATCATGCTCATGGTCACAGCAGTTAACTTTTTTGATGTTTCTATTGCTGTGGCATTTTGCATAGCTTGGTCCCCAGTAACGTTCTTTGAGTCTGCTTAACATTGCGGCACCTTCTTCGTTCCAGAAATGCAGTACTGGTCCCAATACTACCGCTCCAACCACATATCCTTGCCAGGATGAGGTGAGCCAGAAACTAGATGCAGGGTTTGCTGCCTGATGAGTTGCATGTGAAGAACAGCCCGCATGAGCAAAAGCTGAATTAGAGCTAATTCCAAGAGTTATTGCCAAGATTAAGATTGTTTTTTTCAGATTCATATATCTCCAAATAATGTGAATAAATGAGTAATACCGATGTGATCTGATAATCAATATAATCAATTTTGATGGCAGCGGCAAACTCTAAACTTTTTTCAATTTACGTAAAATAGACATCTCTAGCTTGAACATCACCTTATAATCTTCATCTTTAATATGATCATACCCAAGTAAATGGCAAACCCCATGCACCAAAAGGCGACGCATACGTTGCTCAAAGGTTACGCCGAGTCGCTTAGCATCTGCCTTAATATATTCAGGAGCAAGAATTAAATCCCCCAAATTTTTTTCATCAGCGGTTGTTGCTTGAATGCGCTCTCCAGCTTTCAAATCTGGATAATTAGGAAATGATAATATATCTGTTGGTTTATCTTTGTGTCTGTAGGTTAGGTTGTATTCATGAATAGTTTTGTTAGTGGTGAACCAGATGCCAAGATCAAAATCATCATAACCCAAGATATCAAGAATATCTTGGGCTGTTTGCTTGATCTTTTTTGTATTAAGTTTAACCGTGCGTTGTGTATTTTTTATTAATATCATTGTTGCTCTAATGCTACTTGTGTATGCCAGGAGCCATTATGTTCTTGTATATTTGTCTCACCGTTGCCTACAACAACTTCAATATGTTCTGCTTGGCTTACCCCTTTGATTAATGTCAGCTGTGATTGTATTGCTGCCTGCATTTGTGCATCCGGCACAAAAATCTTGAAGGTAGTTAGAGCAGTTTTTAAAGACAATTGCCGTTCTGTTTTTAGGCGGCGCATGTTTGCAATGATCATATTTACGTGATGCATCGTTTGTGCACTTGCTTGAAAAATATATGGTTCTTGTATTGCTGCAAAACGTGTCTGGTGCACTGATTTGGTACCAATTGTTTTTTGATACACAAGACCATAAATGGTTTCGGTTATGTGTGGTAGGTAAGGTGCATACAGTTGCAAAATGCGCATACCAACCGTATGCAAGGTCCAACGTGTTGCAAGAACTTCATGTGCGCTGTAAGAACCAGGATTGAATAATTGATTCTTAATTAGTTCTAGATAATTATCACAAAATGTGTTCCAAAAAAATTTCTCAGCAACGTTGAGTGCAAGTCCAAATTCATGGTTTTCAAAATAATTTTGATACTGCTCAAAGCATACTGAAGCTTCATGCAGCAACCATTCATTGTATGCACCAAGGTTGGTAGGTTTTTCTTCAGGATTGACTGATTCGATATGTTCTTTAACAAATCGGAATGCATTCCACAATTTAGTAACGAGACGTTGACCAATTTTGAGTTGATTTTCTGAAAATGCAATATCCTGACCTAGACCTCCTGATGCGGTCCAATAACGAATTACATCAGCAGGATATTGTTCAAGCAATGTCTCTGGTGCTAATTTATTATTTTCTTTTGATTTAGAAATTTTTTCTTTTGCATCGCTGAGTACGTGACCAGAAATGACAATCTCTTTCCATGGAATTGTTTTATGATGCATCCATGCTTTTACGATAGTATAGAATGCCCATGTGCGGATAATATCATGTGCCTGTGGACGCATACCCATCGGGATAAAGTCTGGTGCAGTATCATTGGAAAATGGTGATGGTGCTTTTGGCTGATAAAATTCAAAGCATATGTATGGAGTTAATGATGATGTGTTCCATGTATCCATTACATCAGTATCAGGCACTATATTTTTACTAGAGCAGTTATTACATGCCTTATTATATGGAGTTTCTTGTGGATCGATTGGCAGATCTTTTACATCAGCCAAGATTACGGTATCACAATCTTTGCAATGCCAAACAGGAAACGGAATACCAAAATAGCGTTGACGTGATAAGCACCAGTCCCAACTGATATTTTCTACCCAGTTTTTGTAGCGCGCTTTCATGAATGAAGGATACCATTCAATTTCATCTGCCTGAGCCAAGAAAGTATCTTTATATTCCAAAATTTTTAAAAACCATTGCGAGAGCGCCATGTATTCAATTTCAGTTTTGCAGCGTTCATGCACATTTACCGCGTGCATGATTGGTTGTTGTCTGATCAATAAATTTTTTTCACGCAATAATTCTAACATTTTGGTACGTGCAGCATGCACCTTCAAACCTGCGAGTGGGCCGGTTATCTCAGTGAATTTGCCATCAAAACCGATTGCTTGTTTGTATGGCAATTTAAACTTTTTAAACCAAGCAATATCGGTTTTGTCGCCGAATGTGCAGCACATAACAAGTCCTGTGCCCTTTTCAATATTTACTTGTTCATCGGCTAATACGGGAACTTTAAAATCAAAAATAGGTACGGTAGCATGAGTGCCATGCAAATATTTGTACCGATCATCATTAGGGTTATAAAGTAGTGCCACGCATGCTGGAAGCAATTCTGGGCGCGTAGTACCAATAATAAGATCATTACCTTGATTGTCTTGGAATACAATATCATTGAACATTGAAGGTTTTTCAATATCGTCAAGTTCTGCCTGAGCAACTGAAGTGCGGCAGGTTGTGCAGTACAGTGCCGGCTCATACGCACGATAGATGTATCCTTTTTTATACAGATCAATAAATGATTCCTGCGATAATTTGCGAGTGGAATCAGAAATAGTTGAATAACATTTATCCCAATCGACTGAAAGTCCCATGCGTTGCCAAAGATGTTTGAATTGGTGCTCAACCTCTTTGGTTTCTTTCAAGCACAGTTTAATAAATTCTGATCTACCTAATGCATAAGAGCTAACTTGTAACTTCTTTTCAACAAAACGTTCAGTTGGCAAGCCATTATCGTCAAAACCAAATGGATAAAAGACTGAAAATCCATTCATCCGTTTATAACGAGCAGAAATATCGGTTTGGGTATAAGAGAATATATGCCCTATATGTAAAGATCCCGAAACGGTTGGTGGAGGGGTATCAATACTATAGAGTTTGCCGGGGTTGTGGCCGGCAATATAGGTTTTTTCTTGTTCCCATTTTTGCTGGGCTTGCGGCTCAGCTTGCTTTGGTTCGTATTGTTTTTCCATGTTTTTTATCAATAATTGAGGGTTTGCAATATACAAAAGATACTGGTAATTAGGGATTCGGTCAAAAAAGGAGGCTATTAACCTGTCTTTAGCAGACTTCCAGGAAATCTGATCTAAATGGGCAGAAAGCTCTTTTTTATAAAATTCCCCCATAAACTCATGATTTTCAAAGTTTATCAATTCTATCAATAAGTTTTTCGGGTATTGATAAAAGTATTGATTTTACAGGTTTAATTTATCTATAATTTCATATAGAAAGTATAGTTAACCTATAACCTAGGATAAGGAGAAAGTAATGAAGAAATTCCTTAATGTATTAGTTGCAGCTTTGGTTCTTTTCGGAGCAGACATGGCGTTTGCTAAATATAAGAAACAAGGCAAAGAAATGGCTGGCGAAGAAATGCCTAACAAAATGAAAACTAAAGGCAAATTCAAAAAATGTGCTGGCGGTGCTTGCCAACGTTATGTAAGAAAAGGTGATCTTGCTCGTGGACCTCGTGGTCATATGAGAAAAGATTCTAAGCAAACTGAAATGGGCTGCGTTGGTACCTGCAAAAAGAATGCAAAGAAAACAAGACACCATGCAAGACACCATGTAAATAAATAAGGAAAAACATGAAATTAAGAAATTTAGGGTTAGTAATTGCTGCTGCGTTGATGTTGCTTCAAGGTGATATGGCTTTTGCTGGTTGCCGTAGTGGCAGATGTGGCAAAAAAGTAGTTGCTAAGAAATGTGCTGGCGGCACTTGCCAACGTTATGCAAGAAAATCAAAAGTTGTTCATGCTAAACGTGCACATATGAGTAGAAACGCAAATCCACGCCGCAAAGGCTGTGTGGGAACATGCGCTCGCAAAGCAATGGCAAATAAAGCAGCAGGTCGTAAACATTACCATAAACATAATACCCGTATGCATCGCACCCATCATCATGTAAGAAAAGGTGGTTGCAAAGGTGGCGCGTGCAGACGCGGATAATTTAATCTAATCAGTAATAAGGGGGCACCATGAAGAAAATCTTAGTATTAGCGGTTTTAACTGCTATAAGTATGCCAGTAATTGGTGCCTCTATTCCTAAAACAATAAAACAACCGCGAAAAGAATTTACCACCCAACCAAACTGGGGAGAAATTCAAAATGCTATGTACGATTTTGATTTATATTTAATTGGTCAGGGTGTTAGTAAACCATTATCAGATTTCGAAGCGCTGCCAGTAAAAAAGAGAAGAGAATATGTTTTCTTGTGGCTATTTCACTATATTGGTGATCCAAGACCTGAAAAAGGTCATTTAACCAAACCAGAAAATAAAAAAAAATTTAGAGCGGCGTATGAAATGCTCAAGAGATTTAGTAACCCAGCAAAATTATCTGACCCAAATTATGAAGAAGCAATGGCTCCTTTAATTGAAGCAGAGGTTTATATTGGCTTGTATAATCCAGAGATACGCCAATGGTTTGAGCAACTAACCAATAATTGGGTTCAAGCATCATTGACCAAAAAAATAGCTAGACCCGCAAAAAAATTGGCCCGCAAGCCTGCCGCCAAGAAGAAAGCGCCTGCCAAAAAAGAAAGAAAATTAGTTCCCAAAGCAAAAGAAAAAAGAGTAGTTATCAGAGAGGCAGCAAAGGCTGTTGAAGCTGGTATTAGAGTTCCTGCACCAGGAGCTCGAGTAAAAGCAAAAATAAAGCGGGGATCGGCTAAAAAGCCAATAAAATCGGTAAAAAAAGTTTCTAAGTACAAATCTAAAAAGACTGTAAAAAAACGAGTTACCTCAAAACGGCCTATCAGTAAAAAAAGAAAATCGCGGAGATAAGAATGAAGTTGCTCAAAAATATAGTTGTTGTGATGATTTGTTTGCTTTCATTTTCAGTCGATGCAGCTGGAGTAAAACAACGACCAACAACAAAAGGTGGCGCTGCTGCTCCGTTAGCACCACTGCCTCAATTAGACCAATTTAGATCAATAAGTGAGTTAACAAAACTTAAATTGGCTCTTCAAGCAAAAAGGTCGGAACTATCTCCTGCTCAGCAAAGACAGATTGATGCACAGATTGAGCAGCTTGATTCAGAAATCACAAAACGGCGCACAGCTGAAGCAGCACCAAAAAAGCCAGCAGCAAAAGTAGAGACTCCAAAGGTAGCAGCACAAAAGAATATTGCTGCAAAATATGAACCAGGCAAAAAAGTTTCTGCTGCGCAAGAACTGAAACAGGCAAGAGGAGCTGAAAAACAATTTTCACAGAAGTTTCTAAAGCCAGCTGAAGTGCCAGCTTCCAAAGCTGCGGCACCTAAAGTTGCAGTTGCGCCAGCTCAACCTAAACAAGTGAAAAATATTTCTCAACTGCAAGAACAAGCAATTGAACAAGCGAACAAAGAAATTGCTTCAGTTGAAGTTAAAAGTGGAGGCCTAGAAGAACCAGTTGAGAAGCAAATGTTTGAAGAAGTGCAAAAAGCATTTCCTGATGAAAATGCGCCAAAAATTTTAGAAAGTATGAGCGCTCAATTAGAGGACGAGATTGCGCTTAAATTTGCCGACCTATTGGATTTACTCGGAGAAAAACAAGAGATGATACCTAAGAAAAGAGAATTTATTAAGAAAAAACAGGCACTTCAACAACTATATAGAAAAATGGCTTTCCAGATGTTTGACTCTCTGATAAATAAGATCCGCCCAATAAGGAATACATTCTTCCAAAATTATCCGGGTACCCAGCTTGAAAAAGAAGAAGCATGGCAAAAAGTAGTTATGCCAATAAGAGTCAAACTTGAAGATTAAATAAATTCAATAAGGAGTAATAAATGAAACTCTTAAGAAATGTTATTTGTATAATGTTAGTGAATGGGTTTGCAGTATCTTTACATGCAGCTGAACCGCGAAAAGTAATTTGTCCAGTAAGACCGATTGCTGCAAAAAAAGCATGTGAAGCTTCCCTTGCACAACAGGCGGCACATGAAGCGAAAAGAAGACATACTATCGCCGTAACACCGGTTAAGAAAGCTGGAGCGGGAATTGGGATGATACCTCCTTTAGCACCAATGTCTAGTTTTCCTACGGTAGAATCTTTACTTATCCTAAAAGATCAAAAACAAAATCTGCTCACGCAAGCAACTGCAGAGCAAAAAAAAGTTTTGCATAACCAAATTGCTCAAATTGATGCAGAGCTGAAAAATAGGCAGCCAGCGGTAATAGCCGGTAGACCAGCTTTAAAACGAGTAATAAAACAAGCTGAAGTTCCATTAATGCCATTACCTCCATTAAGAGCTATTCCATTCAAAGCGGGGTTGATTAAATTGAAATTGGAACTCGCCGTAAAACGTGGGGAATTAAAATCTGATGCGCAAAAAAAACAAATTGATGCACAAATTGCGCAGATAGATGCAGAGCTCAAAAGACGTAGAGGCGTATCCAAAATAACTGCAGCGCCAAAACCTAAATTGGCAATAAAAGTCACCGAGGCAGCACAAATAAAGCTTCTGGAAAATGAATTTACAGCATTGAGCGGTACTATGATGGACGAGTTGAAATCAGCAGGTCTTTTAATGATAGTACATCTTGCAGCAAAGTATTCTGATGAAGAAAAAGTTAGGGTAATGACAGAAATAATTTTGGACAATAATCAAAGTTATGTTGAAGCGAAAATGAATGAATTTATGGTTGCCATTGGTTTGCCTCCTGAAAAAATAGAGCCGAAAGTTAAAGTGGCATTGCCACAAGAGGTAGAACCAATTGAGGCTTCTTTTAAACAACAAATTGGTGAAGCTATAGACAAATTAATTAAAACTGCGCTCGCAATAAAAGCAAAATTTTTAGAAGACTATCCAGGAACTGCGCAAGATAAAGAAAATGTATGGGCAATGATTGTAAATAAACTTGAAATGGATTAAGGCAAAAATGATGAAGTTTATAAAAAATATTGTTCTAACATTACTATTTATTTTGCCATCTTTGTATGCAGCTGAAGCAAAAAAGCGTGCTGCCACATTGGCTAAAGAAGCCGTTAAAGTAAGGGCAACTATCGCACCATCTGGAGCAAAAGTTCCCGCTGAAATATCTCAAGCTGAAATGGAACAACAGAAAAAAATAATTGAAGACTTGTACTATGGCGCTGTACAACAAGAGCATGAGATAGTTGAGGCTATAGCAATCAGTGCGGCGAAAGCTGCAGATACAGAGCTTGAAAAACGTAAAGCACAAATCTTGGAAAACATGGTTATAAAAGTGCAATATTATTGGATAGTACAAGGACTGGATATTACTGATGCTTTCAATAAGGCAATAACAAGCATTTCCAATAAAGTGATTGTTAAAATTAAGCAAAAAGAAATTGAGTCATGGTCGCGATTTGCTCCAGGTATATCAATAGAGTTAGGCTTGAGTCCAAAACTAATTCAAGAGCGTAGATGGATTAGACCACGTGCGAAAAGGCAGATTTAATTAAAGTGTCCCCAAAATTAGCGCAATAGTGTTATAACCGTTTTAATTAGACTCGCGTTCCAATTGTGCAAGTGTTTGCGTGGCAGTAATTTTAATTTTTTCTGGCAGTTGTGGGAGTTTCAATAAATCGATTAACTCTTTTCGGGCTTGCAGTGGCTGATTTAACTGTTCATAGCAACGTGCAATGCGCAAATAGAGCTGCGGTAAATCTTTCTTTTGGGAGGCAGCTTTTAAAAAACAGTCTAATGCTTTTGTAGTTTCCTTACGGCTAAAATATGCTTCTGCCAAATTAAACCAGCCGCGCATTTGATGCGGCTCAATGATTACAAGCTGTTTGTAGATAACGATTGCGGCATCTTGTTGACCATGCAAGTAATATGCATTGCCGAGATTGAATAAGGTATCAGGATTCTTTGGATTGAATTCCAATGTTTTTTTAAATCCGCTAATTGCATCATCAAATTTATTTAATGCCAAGCTGGTTTTAGCATAAAGAGAAAATCCATCTTCAGTATCCAAATCAGCTTGCATACACGCTTTTTTGAAATATACCCACGCTTTTTCAATCTTATTTTGTTCAAGATAAATTCGCCCTAAATTAATATATGCTTTTCCATAATATGGGCGTAATTTCAATGCTTTATGCAAAGCGTGCTCAGCCTGCGTATATTCTTTATTACATATCAAAAATAATGCTAAGTTATTATACCCTTCTGGGTAATAAGGATTTATTTTTATACACGTTTTCAAAGCTTGCAGAGCATGATCACTGCTGCCGATAACTCCGTAAGCAATAGCAATGTTATTATACGGATCTGGATAGTTGGGATCCAAGTCTATTGCTTTCTGGAAATAGGGAATCGCCTCTTTAAATTTTTGATGCTGTGATAGCGCAGCACCATAATTGTTGTAGGCTCTCGCTTTGCCCGGAGCATTTTGCAAAATATTGCCCCAAAACGCTAACCCTGAATGCCAAACTTTATTGCGCTCAATCGTAAACCAGCCGAGGGGTAACGCTAGTAATAGTGCAACTATGGTTCCCTGCCGATGAGTTATGAGAAAAAATTGCGCCAAATTAAGCCGTTGATACGCCAGTAGACTTAATTTAATTATTGCAGCGGCCAATAATAATAACCATCCAAATGAAGCTGTATATGTTTTATAATCGGCCAATAGTTCTGTTGAAGGGATAATGCTTGCTCGCGGCAATATGCACAAAAAAAACCAGAATAATGGAAAAACTGCAATGTTAGCCCAGTCTTTTTTAAGTAAATAGAGCAAAAGTGCGCCAATAGCGAGTAAAATAAGCAGAGGTGCTATACAATCGAATGCAAACAAATTTTTTGCCACTAACCAATCATATTCAACGCTTATGCCAAGCGGCCAGATAAAAATCCATAAATAATGGAGAATTACCTTGAACTGAGAAATAAAGAAAACATAAGGGGTAATTGTTGTTTTTGGATCATGCGTAATTATGTTACCAATATTATTAACCGCTATCTTCTGGAAACCAAAAATTTCTGCAAAAAAAGCTGGCTTTAATAACCAGAGATAGATGCTGACCATGATCAAGGTAATTGCGCTATGCAATAATAAACGAGACTTTAAAGCTTGCGCATCACCCTGAGTTAAGAAGAACCAATCAAATACAATAAGCAGTATTGGTGCAATGATAGCAATTTCTTTTGTGCCGCAACTTAATGCCGCCAAGATACATAAAGAAAAGGTCAGGCCTATTTTGGGCAGCAAAGTTTTTGCACGAGCGAGCATGAGCAAGCATACACACATACTCAAGATAAACAGCGTAGCCAATCCTTCAAGCTGCCCTTGGATAACATATGAAACTGTTTGCGTTTGCACGGGATGGAGTGCAAAAAGTAAAGAAGTTAATAAGGCGATCGCAAAAGCATTCGTTTTAAAAAATGAAAGCCTTTTTAAGTGAGATAACCCATACAGTAATATGAAAAAGATAAGTGTTGCATTGGTAATATGCAATACAACATTACCAACTCGGTATGCGAACGGATCGAATCTGCCAATTTTATAATAGAGAGCATTGAGCCAATAACTAATCCATCGGGTGTTATGAAAAAAAAGATCAGAGAAGGTATTATGCCTAATATTAAATTGCTGAGGAATATTGGCAATGTCGTCAAATTGAAAATCATAATGGAGTGATGGGAAATAAATAATGAAGGTACAAGCGGCTATCAACAAAGGCGGAACAGTTGTCTGTAGCCATGTAATGGTTAATGGCCCTTGTTCAATTAACTTATTGTTACTTTTTTTACTTGCTTTCATACACCTTCCTTGAGCGTCAAACATGGAAGGCATAGTCTATCCACCGATCTTTTGTTTGACAATTGTACTCCGTAACAGTATGCGATTTGACCTATTGTGTATTTGATCTTACACTTGAAAGATAAAATTTAGGCTCATTACCGGGTTTATATCTATGTTACTTGGACTAAAAAATGCTCAGGCGCTTGTTGGCCTTATCACCATTTTCCTTTCATACTTAATTACTATTGCCCTAGCAGGTTATTTTCGTGCCTGGGTGGCTAAAAAGATGGGAGATGAAACTGCTGAAGATTTGGGGTTTCTTACTTTAAATCCCTTAGTACACATAGATCTATTTGGGGTATTGGTATTGCTTCTTTTCTCTAATCCGCGGTACTTTTATGGATTTGGATGGGGTAAGCATATTCCTATCAATCCTGCCCACATCAATGGCCCCCGTAGATGGTTAAAACTTTCCTGTGCCTTTTTCTCAGATTCATTCGCCCATTTTATCATTGCGACCGTGGCATTAACGAGCATGTCGATAATTTTTGGAAAACAAGCAGTAGCTATGGCAAGTGTGCATCAAGTATCTTCATTCAACTTAGTTATTTTTCAGTTATTGTTCGCCTTTATAGGCTTGAACATTGCCTTAGTATTAGTTCAGGCAGTTATTAATGGCGTGCTTTTAGTGGCGTTATATATGACTGAAAATGGTCAAGTGAGTCAGCATCTTTATTATTTTGTTTTACTAGCCCCTATTATAATTTTATTGTTATTTGGATCAGAATTGCAGCTTATGCTCTATTATGGCATTTCAGCAATTGAGAGTGCAGTTGCGGGCATATTATAATCATTAGGTTCTTTCATGGATGTTAAATCTATTTTAGCGCAATTAAAACGTGGTACGGTTCAGATTTTGCCAGAAGATGAATTGCTTAAAAAATTATCTAAAGGCAAACCATTAAAAATTAAATTGGGAATGGATCCTACATCAACAGATCTTCATTTGGGACATGCAGTAGTGCTTTCCAAAATGAAGCAATTTCAGGATCTTGGTCACGATATTATCTTTTTAATTGGCGATTTTACGGCACGTATTGGCGATCCCACCGGCAGATCAAAAACAAGACCTCCGCTGACTGAAGAGGAAATTGCCCATAATACTAAAACCTATTTTGATCAGGTTAGCAAAATTTTAGATCCCAAAAAAATTACGGTTCGTTATAATTCCGAATGGCTTGATGCGCTTACTATGAAGGAAATGGTCAAGCTTTGTGGTAAAGTAACATTAGCTCGTTTGACTGAGCGAGAAGATTTTGCAAAACGTATTGCTGAGAACCAAACTATTGGATTCCACGAACTTCTGTATCCTTTATTTCAAGGATATGATTCAATCGCATTACATGCAGATATAGAACTTGGCGGAACCGATCAAACATTCAATTTATTAATGGGACGCTTCTTACAAGAGCATTACGGACAAGAAGGTCAGGTTATTATTACCGTGCCTTTACTTGAAGGTCTTGATGGTCATGCAAAAATGTCTAAATCACTCGGCAATGCCGTGGGAATTGCCGAGCCAGCAGATCAAGCATTTGGTAAATTAATGTCGATGCCTGATGCACTTATGTGGCGTTATTTCCATCTTCTGCTTGATAAAGATCAAGACGAAATTAGTCAAATGCAAGAGCGTATTGCTG
>Ga0070740_10002503_pt1 | contig 21409 bp, 30 predicted proteins | sample Coa_R2_FD_67286 | JGI IMG/M metagenome (GOLD analysis project Ga0070740, IMG submission 67286) | Surface soil microbial communities from Centralia Pennsylvania, which are recovering from an underground coalmine fire - Coalmine... | ecosystem: Environmental > Terrestrial > Soil > Unclassified ...
ATTTGCCTCGCGCTGTTGGGTAATGCGAGAATGAATTTGACGGCCTCTCGAACGCATGGATTAACGAGCACCGGAATCTCGTCATGCGTTTGCGACCTGTCAAGCGGAGGGTCGGAAGCAAGCTCCGGTGGCGCAGCTCGAGACCGCCCACGGTCCTGAAGAGAGAGGATAGGGACCGTCTAAAAGAAATGGATATGGAACAATATCGCCAAAGTAATATATTGGTCCGAAAGTGCGGGGAAGGGACTCGCGTAATGACACCGGAACGTAAAGCGGAAGTGAATCGGCTGCTGGCGGAATTGGATGGCTGGAGCTTTTGTAGAACAGGGCCGGGAGATGATGGATTCTGGCAGAAGTGTTCTGACTCAAGCATAGGCAAATGTTATAACCTTCCCGACTATACCGCCGATCTCAATGCGTTGGCGCGGCTGGAAAAAAATCTGCCGCGGCATTGGTGGCAGATCGATCTAACAGGAGACCTACCAGATATTCAGGCCTCCTTGCACATACGTTTCAGCCTCAGTTTTTTCGAGTTTGGTCCTACCGAGGCCGAAGCCCGCGCCGAAGCCATCGCGAAGTATCTGAAATGGAGCAAAGATCAGACGCGCGTCCAACCGGAATAAGGCTTGGAACTGCGAATCAATAAGTATTCGGCGCCCCGTCAGGAGAAAAGACCGTGATCGCGGAAATCTTTATTGGCCTTTGGTTCTTCACGGCTCGCAACGGGGGACAGACCTCGTTTGCCTATATCAGCCCGCCATACCGGACCCAGACCGAATGCGAAGCGGCCCGGCTTGAATTTCCCGCCGACTCAAATCCTTGCGAACAGCGCTTCGTGTGGGTGACCTACGACAGTTCGCGCCAAAAATAGCGCGGCTATTTTCTTGACGTGAAATAAAAGCGGGGCCATCATGGCCCAGCAGGGATTGATACCCAATATGGCCGACTGGCTCGATAGACTTCCCATTGGAGTTTATATCAGCGCGCCGGTGGCATGCCGCTGCTGCGGATTCCGCCAGTTGATGGAAATGACTAAGATACGGCGCGGCACGCTCGAAGTATTAAGCCCGCATCTGGACGCATGTCCCGGCTGCGGAGCTGGCGTGGTCGATGTCCAAATCCAAATCGAGGGCCTATGTTAACCGTCTACTTTGAGCGCGATAGGGTAGAATTCAGCGGCAGCGCCGAGGACTTAAAGGCGCTGGCCAGCGTCATCAGCAATGCGGCGCGGCCTCAGCAAGCCAAGCCCACAACTATCCGCGCGGCGGTGGAAGGAATCAACGGCCGCCATGTGCTGTTGATGTTTCAGCAGGGAAAGTCGGCGCCGGCGCTCTGAAAGCGATTTCTGGACATAACCCCGCGGCGCCTGATAGTAGATGATTCCGAGGCCGTATTGCCCGCGAAATAAAGCAGGGAGACATCTATCATGCCCGGATCAGCAGAAAAGGCGCTGAAAAAGCTTTATGAGGAAGAAGTGTCCGCAACCCCGGTGAAACCGGATTTTGTCGGCGCGGATATCGCCAACGAACCGGAACCCGATTCCAGGAAGTCTTTAATCCTCCGCGACTTCGGAACGCCCGAAGTGGCGATCGGACATTTGGTCAGCGAGGTCGGATTTCGCGACCTGCCCAAAAATCTGACCTACGATGATTTTTCCCTGCTGCTCCAAGGAGTGGGAAAACTCAAGCAGGCTATGGTCTGGATGGCCGGCGACCTGTTGCTGGCGTGTTCCGACCGGATCGGCGAAGCCTATTCGCAGATTGCCGACCTGTGCGGCTACGACGACCAGATGATGCAGGTGGCCGAAAGTCTGGCGCGGTCCTATCCCTACGAGTATCGCCATCCCAAGTTGGAATGGACTTTCCACCAGGTGGTAAAGGCGCTGGCGCCCGGGTGCCGCGAGCACTTGAGCCGGCCTCTGCCGGATTGTCCTAAATGCGCGCCCGGACTGGCGGAGCGCGAGGACTGGCTGATTCAATGCGAGGAACACGGTTGGAGCCGCGAGGATCTGCGCGAGCGGCTGCGCAAAGCCCAGGGACGGGAAAAGCGAGGACCGGGAAGGCCGCGCAATCCCGATTCCAAAACGCCGCCGCGGGCAAAAAAGATGGACGAAAAGGCCGTCGCGGCGCTGCTTAGCGATAAAGTCGAACCGAAACTGAAGGCCGCCATCAAGCTGGGAAGGACATTTCTGGAGCGGGCGCAGACCATGCAAGAAAATCTGACATTGAATGGTCAGACCAGCCCCGCGGAAGCTCAAAGAATTGCGGCGGCGGCGGAGAAGCTGGGCGAGGAGGCGATGGAAGTGGCGCGCTCCATGCTGGAGCTGCGCAGGCATGCGCTGGTTTTGGCAAGCTATGTCCCGCCGCCCCGGCAGCAAAAAACAAAGACGGAAAAACCGCCGATACAGTCCAAACAAAAACGCCGCAAACGCCGGCTGGAAGGCGATCCTATCCCGGCTGCATAGGCGCGGTAATAGCCTGCTATTTCAGGGGCCGGAAGACTCCGGCCCTTTTTCTTTGTCTAGTCATAAAAATTAGTCCGCCTTAAACTTGGACGTATGAATACCGCGCCCACCATTATCCGCAAAGCCAAGCCGGGCTTGTTTCCACAAGCCTGCGACCATATCCGGAAACTGTTGGACCTGCTGGCGGCGCGCAACGCCAATCAGCTTGTGATTGATAAATGGTGCATCAAATGCGCGCGGATCGGCGCCGTTTTGCATGTAGAAAAGAACCGCTGCGACTGTGAATGCCATGCGGCGCGCCGCTTCCTCGCCGAACAGGAAGAATCATGAAAAAGAAAGCAATCTATATCGGCGGGGCGCTGTGCGCCGTGCTGGCGGTCGGGATCGTGTTGGCGGCCGGAACTCCAACCAGGAATCCGCCGTTTTCCACCTTGGGAAGCTTTGAGAACCGGGTCCGCATGATCATGGGAATGCCGCTGCCGACCGGAAATGAAAGCGCGGCCTATGAGGGCGCCCATTCGTTCAATACCTGCGTGAACGGCGCCGCCGGATCCAACTGCACCGCGAGTCTGGAAGGCGTCTGCGTGAGCATGCATACCGCGGCGCTGCGGCATCTGATGATCCTGGACGCGGCTTCCGTACCGGCGGACGGCGCGCTCGGCAGCTGCGCAAACACGAATCCTCCGTGCGTTGCGAAATGCATGGAGGGTTGGAGCCAGTCCACCGACCCGGCTGAAAGCTTCCGCTGCATCGATTGGGCAAACCATCCCATTCGGATAACGACGGGGCTTGTCGTTGAGTTATCGACTTCAACCAGCGGCTGCGCGACGCTGGCGAAGGACGGGAACAACGACTGGATTCAGGCTGATTTCAACGTTCCTTGAAATAGCCCGCTATTGCGCAACTGCGCATCGAAGAGCGCATGGAACCTGAATGCGATATAGAACCCGAAGACGGCGCTCGGCCGTCATGCCGCGTTTGTGAAAGCGAGCATCGGCAAGAAGCGGATGTGCTCTTTTTGCGCGGCTATCGGACGGATCAGGTGCGCGATGCGCTTCAAGGCAGCGGCCTCGATATGCGCGCGCTGCGCAACCATCTGTTTCAGGGGCATGTTGTAGCGGACGCCAGTTCGCTCAGCACCGTTGTAATTCAGATGGCGCAGGAGGTGCGCGCGCATGCGGAGCGCTATGACGCTTTGGCGTCAGAGCCGGACGGCCGCTATCATCCGGATAGTCCGCGGTCGCGATTCAAGGAGCCAATGACCAAATCGATGCGTCCGGGAACAACGCGGCGCGGCCAGATGGTCCATGCCTATTTCCGCGATTACATGGCCATGCAGGCGCGGCTGGTGGAAATGCTGGGGCGTTTGAGCGGCGCGGTTTTGAAGAAAGATGACAAGAGCAACCCGGCGCAGGTCACTAACAACACGCTGAATCTGATCATGCAGGGCGACCCCGATATGGTAACGCGAATAGCGCGGACCCAGCTTGAAAAGCTGGGCTACGAAGTCAAACCGAAAATAGCCGCGCTATTGTCTGAACAGAAAAAAACGGATGCCGCTTGAGCATGAATTTCTGCTGGCGGGCCGCGACGATCTCGCCGCTTACGCCGTGGCGCAATACCCTTGGTACGAAGTCGCGCGGCATCACCGTGTGATAATCGATCATCTGGAGGCGCTGGAGCGCGGGGAATTCCTGAAACTGGCCATCTTCACGCCGCCGCAACATTCAAAAACGAGCACGGCAAGCGAACTGTTTCCGGCGTGGTATCTGGGCCGCCATCCGGATGCCCGGGTAATCGTGGTGTCCTACGGACAGGACCGCGCCGACGATTTCGGCGAACATATCCGCGCCTTGCTTTCGACCGACTATCACAAGGCCATCTTTCCCGACTGCCGGCTTAGCCCAACAACGAAGAGCAAAAATGACTTTGAATTGATTCCCGTATTTGGGAAACCCGCCGGCGCTTGCCGCGCGGCAGGGCGGGAAGCCAGCATCACCGGGCTTCCGGCGGACCTGATAGTTTTGGACGACCTCCAAAAGGACGAGACGGAAGCGCGCTCCGAGGCGGTCCAGATACAGTTGCGGTCTCTGATGAATACGGTAATCGATGCCCGTATGCATCCGAACAGCCGTTTGCTGTTCATTATGACTCGCTGGGACCCGAACGACATTGCGGGTTGGGAGCTGGAGAATCATCCCAAGGGATGGAAAGTGCTGTCGCTGCCGAATTTGGGCCATTGGATTGAGGACATGGACGACAGCCGCCGCGCCGCGCTGAAGCCGGAAGAACGCATATTATTGCGTCTGCCGGATTCTCAAAACGGTACGGCGTTATGGCCGGAACGCTATCCAACGCAATGGGTGAAAGAGAACAAGCGCGACCGGCTGCTGCCTTCGCAGTGGATGGCGCTGCATCAACAGGTGCCCAACGTCGGCGGCGAGACTCAGACTTTCAATCCCGCATGGCATAAAACCATATCGGCGGCGCAGCTTCAGGACCACGACTGGCTGCGCCATCTGAAACTCTACATGGTCGTGGACCCGGCCAATTCCAAGCACAAGAAAAGCGACTATACCGTGATGCTTGTCGTGGGTCTCGCGATCGATCGAAACTGGTACGTAATCGACGGCATCAGGGACAGGATGAATCAGGCGGAGCGGTGTGACGCGGCATTCGATATGGTCTGCAAATGGACGCCGGTAAGCCGCATCCGCTGCGTAGGCTGGGAACATTACGGACTTCAGACCGATCTCGAATATATCAGCGACAAGATGAAAAAGCGCAATTACCGGTTTCGCATCGAGCCGCTGGGCGGGAATGTGCGAAAAGAGGACCGGATCAACGGCCTGACCGGCCTTTATTTTGACGGTCAGATACACTGGGTGGACAACATCCCGTGCGTGACTTCGGGCGAGCGGCGCAACCTGACCGAGGATTTCTACCGGCTGGAATTCAGCAAGTACCCGGCGGTGGCGCACGACGACATATTGGACTGCCTGGCGCGGATGCGTGACATGCTGGCGCTGGGATTTGCCAACTTTCCGACTCCGGTTACGAAAAGCGATGCGGCATTCTTTGAGCGCCGGCGCCGGATTCGGCAGGGCGTGAGCTTCTGGGGCAGATGAGGACGGGAAACATGGCTGAAGCAAAGATTTTTTTCGATACGCGGGTGGAGCAGGGCGAGGACGGGAGCTGCCGCGGAAAAGTATGGGTGGCGCGCAGCGACGGCAAGATATCGGAACTGCATTTCGACGCGGCCAATTGGGAAGATGCCCGGATGCTGGCCGTGGCGTTCCTGGAAGTGCATAAAAAGCACGCCAGTCCGCTGATACGGGTGTGAAATAGCGCGCTATTTTGATGAAGATATTGGCGATCATCGCGGGATGTTGTCTTTTACTGACCGGCAGCGCGTGGGCAACGGCCACGCCGACATCAACGCCGACGGCGACGGCGACGCCGATTCCTACGCCGACCAATACGCCCAGCCCGACGCCGACCTCGATTCCGACGCAGTTCGGGGCGACGCCGACGATGACGCCCGCGATTACGCCGACGGCGCTGCCGACCTGCGCGCCGGGTCTGAATTCGCCGGTTCTAAAAGGCAGCAACACGGCCGCCGGACGCCAGACAGTGCGGGTGGGACAGGCGGCGGGTGAGACGGCGGGCGACCTCCTGTTGGCTGACGTGATAATTAGCATGCCGGCGCAAAGCGTGAGCGCGGATGGCTGGACAACGGCCTTGATCTTGAACTCGCGCGCATATGGCAGCAACACACAGGCGCTGTTCTGGAAGGTGGCGGGAAGCGCGGAACCGGATAAGTATATCTTCCGCGGCAGTCTGGGAGAGGCTTATTCCAGCGTTATCCTGTTGGATTTCACCAACGTGAACGCATCGCCGCTGGATGGCGCGGCGGCGGCATACGCGACTGACCTGGTAAATTACGGCAATCCGCCGGACGTGCTGTTCAACATCACCCAGATGACGGCGACGGCGCCGCCGCTGGTGACCAATTATTGCAATGATGCGTTGGTGGTATTCTGCGGGAGCGCTGAGCATAACTATTTCCAGCCGCCGGAGGCTCCTGCGGCGCCGCCCGGCTTCAGCTACATAACCGATGTGCATGATTACGCATCACAGATAGCATGGAGCCAGATTCCCCCGGCGTTGGGACCGATTGGGCCATGGACGATTTATGCCGCGCATGCGGCCGACATCAAATGCGCGGCGGTGGCGCTCAGGGCGAATTGAAAATAGCGGGCTATTGCGATGGCAGAACCACCTGAAGTCGGCAGCAGAATCGAACAGGACCTTGATGACACCGCGCGGTTTGTCAACAAGCTGATTAAGCAATGCCGCGGCGACGTGCGCCGTCAATGGCGCGAGGTGGAAAAGGCGCGCCGCTTTCGCATGGGCGAGATTTGGGAACCGGCGGACAAGTCCAAGCTGAATACGGAAGGCCGTCCGGTGCCTGAAATCAATCTCGCCAAACGCTATCTGGACGTATGCTCCGGTCTGGAGATTATCAATCGCGTGCAGGTCCATTGCTTGCCGCGGGTTCAGGACCAGATGGAGCGCCAGCTTCTGGCGGAACTGGGCACCGGCGCGTACCGCGCCACGCTGGATGCCTGCATGGGCGATTTCGAGCACACGATCGCGTTCTCCGAAATGCTGGCGGGCGGAATCGCGTGCGTGGGTCAGCGCCTGGACGATACGTTGTCGGCGGGCGGCGAAATCATCATCGAAAATGTTGACATCATGGAAATGTTCTGGGACACCTTCGACCGTACGCAGAACCTGGAGCGCATCCGATTCTGTGGACGGTTGAAAGTGGCGCCGAAATGGGTGGCGGTGGAGCAATGGCCGGACGAGGAAGAATACATCCTGGGGGCGGCGCATGACGGGCAACTGAATCCGCTGGAAGAACCGGACGTAGCGGAGAAACCCAGTCCGCTGCGTTACGACCCGGCAAACAAAGACATTCTCTCAACGCGCGCGCCCAAGGATTACGTCACCGTCAAGGAGGCTTTTTGGTTCGAGGATGAGCGCTGGCATGAGTTCATCGATCCATTTTCCGGGCAGGCCAAGGAGATGGCGAGCGATGAATTCCGCGAATTTCAAAAGGATTTCCAGCAGTACTATCCAGAGACGAAGATCATTTCCGTGCGCCATCTGCGCCGGGTCTATAAGCGCGCGTTTGTAATCAAACATAAGACGATGGAAGTGAGCAATTCTCCCATGCAGACCGGATTTCCGTATAAGTTCATTACCGGAGACTGGGATGCGCGGGAGAAGTGCTGGCGCGGGCTGTTGTACACCTTGATGGACCCGCAGCGGTTTGCGGCCAAGTATATGAGCCAGACCATGCACATTCTGGCGGTGGGATCGAAGATCACCACGTATTATGAAGACGGCGCATTCGAGAACATCACTCAGGCCAAAGACGAGATGAGCGATTTTAATCCGTTCATCAAGCTGGAAGAGAACGCGCTGTCGCAGCAGAAATTCAGGGTAGACCCGCCGGCGCCGCTGCCTGAAGGCATGTTTGCCATGTGGCAGTCGTTCACCAATCTGATCCGCGAGGTTACCGGCATCAATCCGGACGTGTTGGGAACGACCAGCGGCGAGGTGCCGGGCGTAACGACGCGGAAGAGGCTTATGCAGGGACTGGCGTCGGTGGCGTGGTTTTTTAACGCTTACCGGCGATTCCTCTTGCGGGAAGCGCCGGGCGTAATCGAGTACATCCGTGAGTTTTACACAGACGAGCGGCTGATGCGGATTGGCGGCGAGTTCGACGGACAGGTAATCCAGCTCTTCAAGCAGGATTTGGAGGTGCCGTGGGATTACATTCTTGACGACACGCCGGAATCGCCGGATATCCGCGCGGAGCGCTGGGATGGCGTGAAGGACATCGCCATCACGCTGTTTAAGACCGGCGGCATCGCCTTCGTGCCCTCGCTGATCGATGACATGCCGCTGCGCGCCAAGAGCCGCTACGAGATGAAGCAGTACCTGCAAGGCTTGCAGCAGATGCTGTTGCAGGGGGCGGCTGGCGGCGGCAAGGAAAAGGGCAAGGAGAAGTCGGGGCCGCCGCCGGAGATGGTGCAGGCGAACGTGCAGAAGCGGATGGCGGAGGTGGCGCTTACGATGTCCAAGGCCCGCGCGATCGATCAGGAGGCGGCGCTGTCGCGGCTCAAGGCGCAGACCGAGGCGTTTACGGGGCAGGCGGAGCATCAACGCAAACAGAGTGAGCACATGATGGGCATGGCGGAGCGGCGCAACGCGCTTCAGCGGCTCGCGCAGGCGCATCGGATGGACCAATTGAGCCAACTGAGTCAGACCCTGAAAACGCTGTCCGGCATCGGACAGCCGCAGGCACAGGTATAAAAGCATGAATTGGGAATTTGCAATGGCGGCTAAATGGCCGGCAACAATTCGATACCGCGATACCGGACAAACCGAAGAGAAGGCATTAGTCTTCGCGACAACTCTGATTCAAACCGAATCGGAGGATATCACTCCCGAAAACTTCCGGGAGATGGTTTCTCAGCTTGAAAAGCTGCGGAACGACCGAATCAACAACACCAACACGCATTCGTTTCGAGTCGGCCAGCGGCCCTATGACGTGTTGCGATACCTGTCGGAACAACCGAGTAAAGCGGTGTTGCAAGGACCAAAAGGATTGAGCGAAATAACGCTTCGTCAGGAATAGCGCGGCCAATAGCCCGCTATTTGGAGGAAAACAAATGCCAGCAAGAGAAGTGATGAAGAAGTTTCGCAAGGGCAAGCTGCATTCGGGCAGCAAGAAAGGTCCGGTGGTGACCGATCCGAAGCAGGCCAAGGCGATTTTGCTGAGCGAGGCGCGGGCTGATGGGCGCGATATTCCGAAGGCGCCGAAGAAAAAGCGCAGCAGGAAAAAGGCGCTGCCCAAAGGTCTGCATGGCTGAGCAAATCCTGAGCGCGCGGGACGTGATCGTATCGCTCGAACAATCCCGCGCCGACGCTCGCGAAATCCTGGCCAGCATGGATACACTGATCCTGGCGGTGAAAAGCATGCTCCATCCGCGGCTGCCCGCCTGCGAGTTGCTTGAACAAATTCACGAACTGAATCACGAAACCGCGCGTGTCCTCGGAGCTGAGAAATAAAACCTGTCTTGTCTGGGACTGGGGCATGTTCACCCACGTGGCGCAGGCGCTGGCCGACGAGGGCAAGTTCGGCCGCGTGGCTTACTATTGCCAGTGGGAATCGGCGTTTCCGCAGAGTAAGGACCGCGAGATCGGCGAAGGCCTGCCCGGCGTGGAGCGGGTTAAGTCCGTTGAAGAATTCATTCCCGAAGCCGATCTGATCGTATTTCCCGACTGCTACATGGGCGCGCGGGTCGAATTCCTGCGGTCACTGGGCAAGCGGGTCTGGGGGCCGGGCGCGGCGGAGTTCTTGGAAACGGACCGGCTCAAAGCCAAGGCGGCGCTGGCGGCGGCGGGACTGCCGGAAACTGATTGGACGCTTGTGGAAGGCGTGGACGCGCTGGAAAAGGAGCTGGCCAAGGTCAAGGACGCCTACGTAAAGTACTCCTTTTACCGCGCCGACATGGAATCCTATCACCATCAGAAACCGTGGGTTACCCAGATGTGGCTGGACAACCTGCGGGTGATTTTGGGACCGCGCCAGAAATACGCCGAATTCATCGTCGAATTGCCGGTCGAAGGCGTGGAGCTGGGCTTTGACGAATCGACCGTGGATGGCCAGTTTTGCTCTCAAGTCACCTGGGGCATCGAAAATAAAAGCAGCGGATATCTGGGGCAGGTGGTGGACTATGAGAATCTGCCGGAGCCGCTCCTGATGGTGAATGAGAAGCTGGCGCCGCTGCTCAAGCAGTACGAGGCGCGGACGTTCTTTTCGACCGAGATTAGGTTTGGCAAAGAAGGCGCGCCCTACCTGATTGACCCCTGTGTGCGTTGCGGCAATCCGCCCTCGCAGGTGTATCTGCGGTTATACGACAACTGGTCGGAGCATATTTGGTACGGCGCGGCAGGGGAATTGGTGGACTTGAATCCGGTGGCGCGGTACGGCGCGCAGATTCAGTTGCATTCCAATTGGGCGAAGGAAAAATACCTGCCGGTTGATATTCCGGCGGCGCTCAAGCCGTATGTGCTGTTGCAGCGGCCGACGATGATCGGCGGCAAGACGTATGTTACGCCGGGCGGGGCAGGGGTTGGCGCGGTAATAGCCATGGGCGATACTTTGGAACAGGTAGTGCAGGAATGCCTGAGCCGCGCCGAGGCGTTGAAGTCCATCGAATTGAGCTACGACCATGATGCCTTGGACAAGGTGCTGGATACGATTCAGGAAGCAAAAAACTTTGGTATCCGCTGGTGAAATATAGCGGGCTATTTTCAGTAAGGAGCAAAAGCGATGGCTCACAAACCACTTGACGATAAGTTTCTGGAGCGCCATTTGCCGCGCCGGCGCACGGGCGGCCTTGAGGCGCTGAAAGCGGACGAGCCGATAGCGGATCAAATCACCGCCGCGCCGGCGTCGGACCCCAATCCCGCGCCCGCTCCGGAAGCCGCGCCGGCTCCGCCGATGCCGGAACCGGCGGCGGTCAAGGAACCGGAGGCGGCGCAACCGCCGCCGCCGCCGTCTCCATCTGCACCGGCGCCGGAACCGTCGGTGCCGGTCCATTTGTATCGTGACTTGCGCACCGACCTGAAACGGGAGCGGGAAGAGCGGGAACGGCTGGCGCGGGAGTTGGAAGAAGCCCGGCGGCCCAAACCGGTCGAATCGAAGCAACCGGAAGACCCCGAACCCGATCCGCGCACCCATCCGGTGGAGCACGACCAATGGGAACTGCGGCAATTGCGTCGAGACAACGCCGCGCTGCGCAAGGACATCGACGAAATCAAAACGGGCTACCAGGCGCGGACCGAACAAGAGAGGCAAGCGCAGGCGATCCAGGAATTCAATGAAACCATCGAAGCTATCGTTCAGAGCTACAAAACCGGCGCGCGGCCTGATGGGACGAAAATCGCGGACATTGAAGAACGCCGGCAATACTTGCGCAATCTTCTGCGCAACGAAAACATCGATGCCGGCTACGACCCGGTAACGGCCGCGCAATTGGCGCAGCAGCAGGAATTTACATTCTACGTGGATTGCGCGCGGCGCCAAGTCGATCCCATTGCGACACTGGCCAAATTGGCTGAGCGGCGAGGTTATAAGGCGGCAGGGGCGGCGCCGGGGGAGATGCTGGTAAAGTCAGATGCGGACCGAATCGCGGACAAAGCGAGGCGGCAAGATGCGGCTCGCAGCACGGGCAGCATGCCGGGCGCCCCGCCGCCGCGGGTCAATGAGGAGCGGATGACGGCGGAGCGCTGGGCGCGAATGACGCCAGCGCAAAAAAAAGCCTATTATCGGGACAACCCGGACGCGCGCAAGCGGACCGGCGGTATAGCGAGTCTGTTGCTGGATGATACGGGAACGGCATGATCCGCCGGGCGGCGGCATTTGGAGACGATTAGGATGCCGATCTACGAATATCAATGCTCCGAACATGGCGTCTTCGAGGTCTGGCAGGGGATCAGGGAGCCGGCCCTGACCCGCTGTCAGACCACGGGTTGCCGCCGGAAGGTGGCGCGGCTCATATCGGCGCCTGCTGGCGCGGTAATTGACCCGGACAAGCTTTACGACATGCTTCCGCCGCGCTTTCCCGGCGACAAACGGGAAGCAAAAACGGATTTGCCGCGCAACAGGGCGAAGCTGATTGGCATCCCGCGCGAAGAGCGCGGGAAGTACGAGCGCCTCTACTATTGACGTACAAATTCCTGATCCTGAGAATTGACTCAAGGCGATGACGGCCTTTAACGGTCAGCCCCGGTAGAAATCGGGGTGCGCAGCGGAAAGGGCGATACACTTTCCGGGCGGCAGCGCGCCACATCCTCGCTGGGCCACTTTGGCCATCGCGCTTAAGCCTGAGCGGCGGCGACTGAAGGTCTCGGGTAACTGACGAAATTCTGACGGCAATTTTGCCGGTCAGGACAGTTACGAGGCTTTCAAGTGGCTGACACGATCTACGGGCTAGGAAATCCGTTAGCGGCGACGATACTGAGCGAAGAACTCACGTATCAGTCGATTTACGGAACCCCCATTTCAAAATTTATCGGCGAGGACATGGATTCGGGCATCCGGATCATGGATGACCTGACCCGGCGTCCCGGCGATACGATCCAATACGTGCTGCGCAAGAAGCTCCTCGGAGCCGGCGTGCTGGGCTTCGACCGGCTCAAAGGCAAGGAAGAGCGGCGCCAGGATCTTTCGGACAGCTTCTCAATCAATGCGATTGCGCACGCGGTTAACATCGTGGGCGAAATGTCGCAACAGCGGGTGCCGTGGCCCTTGCGGCGCGACGCATATGACCAGTTGGCGGGCTGGATCAAAGAACGCATGGCGATTTGGTGCGGCAACCAGCTCGGCGGCAACGTCAACGCTGGCCTGGGCGCGACCGACCAGGATGGCAATGTCATCGGGATTGTGGCCGGGGACTTCCGCTACTGCGGAATGAACGCGCCGATAGCGCCGAACAATTTCGTGTTTCCCAACAGCACGATTACCGCGGAATCCCAATTGACTGGCCCCGGCGCCAGCGGCGTCAATCTCTTCAACCTCGCGATGATCAACCGGGCGGTGACCAAAGCGAAGACGATCACCTTTCCAATCCGACCGATAATGGTCGGTGAAGAGCCTTATTGGGTCTGCATTGCATATCCCTATCAGATCAACGATCTGAAGAATCAGACCGGCGAGGGCACTTGGGAGTCAATTCAGTTGGCGCGGATTCAGGGCGGCAACGCAGTATCTGAGAACCCGCTGATGACGGGCGCGGTGGGGATGTACAACCGGACGATCCTGCACGACGACATCCACGTACCTTACGGCGATACCACCCAGAATACGATGGGAACGGCGCTGGGCGCGGCGGCGAACGGAACGACTTCAGTTGCCCGGGCGATCTTTTTCGGCGCGCAGGCGGGCGTCATGGCCTTCGGACGCCGCACATCCTGGCCCGACCAGATGAAGTGGGTCGAGGAATCCGACGACTATATGCGCGAACTGGGCGTGGCGCTGGAATTGGTGGCGGGATTGAAGAAGTCCGTGTTCACCGATACCACCGGCACCGCGTTCGATTTCGGCACCCAGACTTTGAGCACCTGGGCGCAGACGCCATAAATAGCGGGCTATTAATCGGGACACCGAAAGCCTGAAGGAGAAAAAGATCGATGGCTACGCACTATGTAGCATTACCCCAAAGCCCGCCGTCCACGCTGGTTGGACTCAACGAAATGGAGACTTCGTTCAACATCGCGAATACCAGCGGCGGGGCGGGCTTTGTCATCAACGATACGGTGGACTTTTTCGAGTTGCCGCCGGGTTCGGTGCTGGAAGATTTCTCGCTGGACCTGCCGATTCTGGATAGCAACGTATCGCCGGCCTGCGTGTTGAGTCTCGGCACTGATATTTCCGCCGCCAATGGCGGTCTCGGACCGACCGGCATTCTGTCCAATTCGACCGCGGGCAGTCATTTCAGCGCGGCAACTGTGTTGAGCAAGGTTGGCAACGTGAGCGGCTATCAGCAGGGATCGCTGCCGTTCTACTACCAGGCCAAGTTGTTCGGGCCAGGCGGAAACGTACAGCAGCAGTGGGCTAAATTCCGGCTGACTATCACTACGGCGCCAGCAACCACGGCGACCACTGGAATCATGTGGGCGACGATTCGGTATCGCATGACCGGCGACGCGGGCACGTTTGGACTGAAGAACCTGTAATCGACGTGCGGCGCGCCGCCCTCGGTTTTAACGCAAGGAGTTGAAGGCAAATGGCCAAGAAAACGTATCTCGTGCTGCGAAAGGAACTGGCTCCAGGGGAGAGTTTTGAAGCCTCTACGGCGCCGGAGTTTGCCAGCGCTGACGAACATATGGACCAAGAGGAATTTCCTCAGATGAGCGCGAAGAATCCGGACGGCCCGGACATGCGCGAGCGCGCCAAGGGTCCGGGCGACAAACCGCCGCGAAAATAAGAGTGTGAGTTATGGCGAAGTTAACGAAAAAGCAGCGGGACAAGCTGCCCGCCAAAGACTTTGCGCTACCGGGCGGACGCTACCCGATTGAAGATGCCAATCACGCCAGGAACGCGCTGGCGCGGGTGGCGCAGCATGGGACGCCCGAAGAACAAGCCGAAGTGCGGGCCAAAGTGCGCAAAAAATATCCGGATATCGGGAAGACCGAATCTGACAAACATTGGGACAAACACCACGGACACTGAATCATGGCAGGATTTCCCGGTAGTTTCGGCATTGGCTTGCCCGCCGCGAGTCCGGTTGGCGGAATAACGGGCGCTGTACCGCCCAATATTCTCTCGCAGATTCGGTCGGAGAACTGGCCCCAGATTCTAAACGCGCTGAGACAGTACGTGCCCTATCTGCAAACATTGGGCGGACAGAACCCGGTCCCCTCACCGGGGCCGGGGATGCATCCGCAGAATTTGCATCCGGTAAATCGGATGCCGATAAGCTCGCCCGGGCCGGGCATGAGATTTCCGCCGCCGAACTTCGGGCCGGTTAATGGAAGGCCAATCGCATCGCCGGGACCGGGAATGCAGAATCCGATTCTTCAGGCGCTCAGCGGCCTGCGCAACATGATGCCGGGGATAAACCAATGAAGAGGCGCAAGCACGACAAGCCCTTGTTTGTGGGCGTGGCTGCCGAGCCGCATCACGACGCGGAGCGCGGCGAGCCGATTCATAAGGGCTTGGCCCGCGGCGCGCTGCGCAAGGCGGCGCAGCAGTATCGCGAAGGCGAGATTGACCCGGCGGAAATGGACGCGCATATCGCGCGGGCGCACAACCGGCTGACGGACATGATGCCGATTCCGACGCCGCCGAGCCATCGCAAAAGGAAGAAGTGAGATGCCCTACCAGAAAATGACGGTCGGACCCTCGATATTGCGCCAGCCGTCCCAGGGAGATGAAGGGAAGGCAGAGTTGGCTATCCGCAGGCGCGAAGAAATGCGTCAGGCAGTGGTGGACGCGGCGCGCGACCATGCCGAGGGCAAGATTTCCACAGAGCAGCATGACGCCGTGCTGCATCGCGCGCACTACCGGCTGAACTGCGACGACATCCTGTAAGGAATCGGGCCGATGGCTGAAGCAGGCAGCACATGGCTGGATTTGCAGCAGGCTGTCCTCGACGAGATGGACCAGCGGACCGACATCGCCGACGCTGTGGTGCGCAAGCTCACCGAGGCGATCGAATTCTATCAGGATAAGATTTTCCTCGCGGACGAAGCAGAGCTTCAATGGGCATCCTGCACGACCGGAGTGCAGACGGTAAGCCTGCCGCCGAACTTCGAGAATCTGGATCGGCTTTTCGTGAACATCGACGGCGTATGGTATCCGATGGAGCAAAAAGACCAGGACTTCATCGAAACCTACAACGCGCAGGTGCCGCCCGTGCTTGGACCGCCGCTTTATTTCGCCATTTATCAGCAGGACCCGAATGTCGGTCCGTTGATAAATCTGGCGCCCGTGCCGGACCAGCCATATCAGCTCAAAGCCATTTACGAACAGATAATTCCTGTTCCGGCGAACGATACGACTTCAAATTTCTGGACGGTGGACGGCGCGTCGATGATTATGCATCGCGCGGTGGGATTGCTGCGAATGACGGTGGTAAGAAGCGAGGATCTGGGACAGGCGGATTTTTTGTTAGCTCAGCGCGAATACTGGCGCCTCAAGCGGCGTGTGGACACCATACAGGCCAGCCGCAAAGTCAAAGCGAGGTACTTATGAGCGGACTTAACGGCGCGGCAAATAGCGCGGCTATTCCGCATTTCGAGCTGCGCCAGATTCCAGCAGACAAGGATTCTATTGACCGCTGGTGGCCGGAGATTTTGGTCGAGATAGAGGGCATCATCGCGCGGGACCCCGAGTTATGCGACTTCATACCTGAAGAAGTATACGTCGAATTGCGCCGCCGCCGCGCCTTTTTGCACGTGGGCTTTCTGGATGGGGAATATGCGGGCTTCGGCATCTTAAAGGTGGAAAGGCGGCCATATTCGGGCGAGCCGTACCTGTTGTCATGGATCGGCGGCGGACTGAAAACCGAGGCGGTCAATCTCTACTTCGCGGAACTGGAAAACATCGCGCGCAAGGCGGGTTTGAAAACGATTCGCCACGAATCGACCCGGATGGGCTGGCTGCGCCGACTGCCCGGCGAGGGTTGGCGCACGGTTGCGATCGTACAGGAGAAGCGTCTTGGGTAAGGGATCAGGCGGCGGAACGCAAAGTGTCAGAACGACCTATACGCCGCCGCCATATCTGATACCGACGATCGCGTCGTATTTATCGGCAGTCAACAAGCTGGCTGGCGAGCCGTATCCGTTTCCGAATTACGAGGTGGCGCCGTTCACGTCGCTGGAAAATCAGGGACTGGCGCAGGCGGGACAGGCGGCGCGACAGGAAGCGGGACTGAATACCAATGCGATCAATGAGGCGAATGCGACGCTTCAAGGCAAATACCTGATACCGCCGCAACAGGTGCAGGATGCGATCAATCGGCAGACCATGCAGGAATACAGCCAGTCCGCGGCGCCATCGGAAATGTCGCAAGCGGCGCTGGCAGGCGCGTTTGGCGGCTCAGCGGACGCGGAACAGCGGGCGCTGAATCAGTTCAATTTGGCGACCGCGCTGGCGGATCCGGCCTATCAGCTTTACGAACAGGAACGGCAGAACCAGATCGGGACAGCGGCCGATGCGGCAAAAATCAGTCTCGGCGCCACCATTCCTTCGCAGGAGCTATTGCAAGCGGGGGGGATGCAGCAGGCGCAGAACCAGTCTCAACTCGATGCGCTCTATCAGAATCTTTACAATCAGGCTCAATTTCCATTCGAGCAGGCGAACCTCTTAGGAACCGCGATTGGAACGGCGGGTGGGAATGCCGGTATTGTGACTCAGAACGCGCCGAATATGAGTCCATGGAATAACGCGGCCCCATATCTGGGGGCGGCGGGTGTGGGACTCGGGGCGCTGGGATTAGCGACCGGAAGCGGGCTGTTAACTGGGATTGGAAGCGTGCTGCCGTTGCTTGGACTGATTTAAGGACATATGGACCCGACCCAAATTTTATCGCTGTTGCCGTTTCTGAAAAGCCTTGTGGGCGGCTCTGGTGGGAGCGTAGGAGCCGGAGCCGATCCAACCGCGCAAGCTTACATGGGCGGTCTCAGCGCGATGCCGCAATTGCAGCAACTTAGCGGCACGGCGCAGCCGGTGGCCCAGGCTATGAGCGCAATGCCATCACAAAATCAGGGGCAACAATTGGCGGATTATGCGTTGCTGATGAAAGCTATCGGACAGGTGGACCCGAACTCCGAAGAGCAACCGCCGCGTTTGCCGCCGTTCAGATTTGGCGCGCCGGCGCCGGCGCCGTTGCAATTCGGAAAAACCGGGTTCCATCCGTCGGTCGGCGCTTATTTGGCATCGCCGGCGGGGCAGCAAATCCTAAGGATGCTCCAAAGCGAGATGATGGGAATAGCGGGCTAATATGCCGGACTGGGGCACAAACGATAGCAGCGGAACGCTGACGCCCGACGAGCAGGCGCAATCGAATAAGCGCGCGCTCCAGTTGGGTTTGATAGCTGCTGGCCTCGGATTGTTGCGGGCGCATCGGAACTGGGGCGAGACGCGCGGACAGGCCATTGCGCGCAGCCTTGGCGATGCTGGCATGACTGGGCTAAACGCTTATTTGGGCAGCGAGCAGGCGGCGCAGCAGGGCGCGCTGGAACATCAGAAGATGTTGCTTCAGCAGGCTCAGACGGCGGCGGAGATGCGCCGCGCTGATGCGGAGGCGGCCCAGACCGGACTGAATCTGCGGCGCTCGCAGCCGGTCGGACGCGACCCATTCGCGCGGTTCCGCGGCACCAACGCGGAGCGGTTTTTCCCTGACCCGGAGACTTCGAGCCAGCTTTCCATCGAGGAAATTCCCAAGGTCTATACCGAAGGCGTATCCGCCTATCAGAAATCGTTGGAAGCGGAAGGGCAGGGCTACCATCAGGAGACCAAGCCCGGCACAGACGGCATGATGCACCATCTGGTGTATGACAAGACTGGGAAGATTGTCAGTGATACACCCCTGACGGGAATTCCGGCGCCTGCGAAGACCATCACCAAGACCCGTTTGGACCCCACGACTGGTATCCGCTGGGACGTGGACTTCGATGCCAAGACTGGTAAACCGGTTGGAGTAGGGCCGTTAAAGGCCGGGAGCGAAAGTTATACCACCGGCCTGCCTTTCATGAAAAAGCCCGTTGAGGTGCCGCCTCTGAGCCGCTTCGAGCCGCTTGGACCTGATGAATTGGACGGTGATGCGGGAAGGGCCATACCCACGCTCGATCCTGACGCGGCCAAGAGGGCGGCGGTGGGTACCGTGGCGTACCGGACTTTAAAGAACGGACAGACGGTCAAGGTCCGCAAGCAAGCGGATGGTTCGTGGTCGGCGGTGCCCTAAATGCCCGATCAGGACGATAGCTGGCAGGCTCTGCTGCCGCATCTTGAAGCCCAATATGGCTTGCCTGAAGGACTGCTGAGCGCGGTTATAGCCAAGGAGAGCAGCGGCAAGGCTGACGCCAAGGGCAAGGCGGGAGAGCGCGGCCTGATGCAAATCATGCCGGGCACCGCCAAGCATTATGGGGTGGATAACCCTGACGCCTTGGCCGATCCCAAGACCAACGTAAGCACTGGCGCGCGCATTCTTGGGGACCTGATGAAGGCCTACAATGGCGACATACATAAGGTCCTGCGCGCCTATAATGGCGGCCCGAAGGCGGCGCGGACTCCAACCGCGGAGACGACCGCATACGCTGATAGTGTCCTGAAGCGACTTAAACCCGAAGACGAAACGCCGGTGCCGTTCACGCCCGGAACCGGTTTCAGCGAAGGCAAGCCGAATCCTGACGCAGTGCCGGTGATGACCGGAACCGGATTCAGCAGCGGCACGATGCCGCCGACCGACGCGACTGGGCCGGTGCTCGAGATACCGCCCATCAGACGTCCATCAGGTGACACGGGGCCGGTGCTGGAAATTCCATCCAACGTGGACAATCTGGCCATTGCCCCGGCGATCCGAGCTGGCAACAAGATTATTCCCGGCGCCAAGGGCGAGACGCACAAAGATATCATCGACCGGACGCCGGATTTGCCCGATAAAGTTGAGCACGGCTTTATCGATAATAGCGGGCTATTCCGCACCCGCCGGGAAATGCGCAACATCATCAACTCGCAGGGTGGTAACCTGGGTCCGGGTCAACCCGATTCGCGCGACCTTAAGCCCAAGCCGGGTATTGCCCAGCAAATCGTCGGAGCATTGTCGCCGGCGGAAGCCTTCGCCGCCGAATTGCCGAAGACCTATTCCGAAGACGATTTCGCCGCCGAACCGCATCCCAAGGGCGGGCGCATTTCGCCGGGCGCTCCGGTTTTCCAAAAACCCATCCCGCGCGCCGCGGAAATTGCTGAAGAATATGTGATAGCTCCCGGCCTCATGGGCTTGGGCGCTGTCGGCGGCGGCGCGGCAGGCACAGCGGTGGCGCCGGGACCTGGAACAGCGGCCGGCACAGTGGCTGGCGCGGCGGCTGGATCGGCGGCGGCGGACGTTTTAAATGCCGAGATAAACAAGCGGTTTTTTGGCCGCGACTATTCATTGTCGCAGCCGGGCACACTGCCGGGATTCGAGCATCCTTATGGCGGGCTGGAGCAGAGCGCGGTTGAGGCTGGGGCTTTCGAGGGCGCAGGCCATTACGGAGTGCCTGCCTTACGCAGTGCGTTACGTGGGGAAGGTATGGCCGCGAGGGCGGCGATCGAGGCAGCCGCGACACAAGACGCCGCCAACGCGGCGCAGGCGGCTGCCGCCAAGGCGCAACTACAGGCCAAAAGACAGACGCTCAAGAATGAGGTGGTGGACCGGATCGCCGCAGACAAGGCCAAGCTCCAGAAGCAGATTCTTGAAGAGCAGGCTCCAAGGGAGGCACGGACGCGGCTGGAAGCCATGCTGGGGAAGACGCCGGATGAGGTGGCCGCGGCGCAGGCATTGCCGCCGGAGCAGACGGGACCCGCGGCGCTGCCTGGCGAGCGCGCGGTAGCACGGCGCAAGGCGGTCCAGAATGCGGTTTTTGGACCGATCAGGCGCGCGGTCAAGGCGCTGGGCGAACGCTATGATCAGGTCTTCGCGAAGTATGACAAGAAATTAATCGATGCCAGCAGCCTTCAGGACACCATCGCGGACGAGAATAACTATATCGCCCAGCGCAATATTGTTCTGAGTCCGAAAGCCAAGGCGCTGTTGAAGTTGGCGGCCAACGAGACTTCGGATGATTCAGGCGGACTGCTTACCCGTCGGGCGCGAGCCGAGGGATACCGGGACTGGGGGGAACTTGCCGCAGACGATCCCGAATTGGCTGAACAGATATCCGAGACATTGGCGCCGCCGGGGACCACGACCATAGGACGGCTGCGCGGGCTTCGCAGTCAGGCGGCGGCGTTGATGTCCGCAGGCCAGAGCGCCAACGATCAGGCGCTGGGATACCACATGGTGTCCAAGATCGACGACATCCTGGGGCAGTCAGGCGTTCCGAAGGCGGCCGAACTCAACGCGCAGTACGCATTTCACAAGCATGTGTTCAATCGCGCCGTAACCCGCGATGTCGCGACCGAGATAGAGCCGGCCAACCTCGGGAAGGTCCTGTGGGAAGAGCCGCAGCGGGCGCTGCTTCTGTGGGATGGGGCCACGCCGGAAGAGAAACAGGTGCTGCGGGAAAATTTCGCGGACTACGTGCTGAGCAATGGATTCGACCCGCACAAGTTGGGGCAGAAAGTTAACCGCGACGTGCTCAGGCGCATTTTCGGCG
>Ga0070740_10002506_pt1 | contig 21396 bp, 18 predicted proteins | sample Coa_R2_FD_67286 | JGI IMG/M metagenome (GOLD analysis project Ga0070740, IMG submission 67286) | Surface soil microbial communities from Centralia Pennsylvania, which are recovering from an underground coalmine fire - Coalmine... | ecosystem: Environmental > Terrestrial > Soil > Unclassified ...
CAGCCGGCTGCACATGGGGCGCTACAGGGGCGAGGAGAACGAGGACGACGAGACCTACGCCGTCGCCTTTCGCCGCCTGCAGAGCGCGCTGCTGCAGGTCGAGCGTGAGGCCATCATCGGCCTGCGCGACCGCGGCGTCATCAACGACGAGGCCATGCGCACGGTCCAGCGCTCGATCGATCTCGAAGCGGTACAGATGGAAGCGTAGGATCGGGGACTTGCGGCGTCGGCCCGCAGGCCGCCCTGGGAAGATACGGAAGCCGATTGCGGTCGGATTCGGCACCGCAGTGCCCGTGGTCTGCCATGCGACCGCAAGTCGCAGGCCATACTTGAGCCGGTCCCGAGAGGCCGCTCGTGATAGAATTGACATGTAATCCATCGTGCAGTGTAACCAAGGAAGACATAGCCATGGCCTGGCTTAGCAAGCTGTTCGGCGACCCTCAGCAAAAAGAGCTTCGCCGCATGCAGCCACTCATCGACGAAATAAATGAGCTGGAGGCCGACTACGAGGCGCTCAGCGACGACGAATTGCGCGACAAGACGACGGAGTTCCGCGGGCGCTACCTGGCCGGGGAGTCGCTCGACGATCTCTTGCCGGAGGCATTCGCCGCCGTGCGCGAGGCGTCCAAGCGCGCGCTGGAGCAGCGGCACTTCGACGTGCAGTTGATGGGCGGCATCGTGCTGCACCAGGGCAAGATCGCCGAGATGAAGACCGGCGAGGGCAAGACCCTGGTGGCCACGCTGCCGGCCTACCTCAACGCCCTGACCGGCCGGGGCGTGCACCTGGTCACGGTCAACGACTACCTGGCCAAGCGCGACTGCGGCTGGAACGGCCGCATCTTCGACATGTTGGGCATGACCACGGCCGCCATCGTGGGCGGCGACGTGGTGGGAGGCGCATCGTTTCTCTACGACAACGACTATAGCGAGGAGCGGGTGGCCGACGAGCGCCTGCGCCACCTGCGGCCGACCGACCGCCACACCGCCTATGCCGCCGACATCACCTATGGCACCAATAACGAGTTCGGCTTCGATTATCTGCGCGACAACCTCGCCACCAGCCTGGAGCAGTGCGTGCAGCGCGAGCTCAACTTCGCCATCGTCGACGAGGTCGACAATATCCTGATCGACGAGGCGCGCACGCCGCTGATCATCTCGGGGCCGGCCGAGGAACCGCCGGAGATGTATTACCGCTTCGCCCGCGCCGTGACCGGCCTGGTGGAAGACGAGGATTACACGGTCGACCACAAGATGCGCGCCGTCTCGCTCACCGACGTGGGCATCCACAAGATGGAGCGCTTGCTGGGCGTGGATAATCTCTACGCCGAGGGCAACTTCCAGCTCGCCCACCACCTGGAGCAGGCGGTCAAGGCGCAAGTGCTGTTCAAGCGCGACCGCGACTACATCGTGGAGAACGGCGAGGTCATCATCATCGACGAGTTCACCGGGCGCAAAATGGTCGGCCGACGCTACAGCGAGGGACTGCACCAGGCGTTGGAGGCCAAAGAGAACGTCAAGATCGAGCGCGAGAACGTCACCCAGGCCACCATCACCTTCCAGAACTACTTCCGCCTCTACAAGAAGCTGGCCGGCATGACCGGCACGGCCGAGACAGAGGCCGAGGAGTTCCACAAGATCTACCACCTCGACGTCGTGGTGATCCCCACCAACATGCCGATGATCCGCGACGACGAGCCGGACCTGGTCTACATGACCGAAGATGCCAAGTTCCGCGCCGTGGTCGAGGAGGTCAAGGAGCTGCACGAGATCGGCCAGCCGGTGCTGGTGGGCACCATCTCCATCGAGAAGAGCGAGCGACTCAGCGATATGCTGACGCGCGTCGGCGTGCCGCACGAGGTCCTCAACGCCAAGAACCACGAGCGCGAGGCCCTGATCATCGCCAAGGCCGGGCAGAAGGGGGCCGTCACCATCTCCACCAACATGGCCGGGCGCGGCACCGACATCAAGCTGGGCGAGGGCGTGATCGACCTGGGCGGGCTGCGCGTGATCGGCACCGAGCGCCACGAGTCGCGGCGCATCGACAACCAGTTGCGCGGGCGCTCCGGCCGCCAGGGCGACCCCGGGTCCTCGCGCTTCTACGTCTCGCTCGAAGACGACCTGATGCGCCGCGTAGGCTCCGATCGCGTGCGCGGCATGCTCGACCGCCTGGGCATGACCGACGAGGACGTGATCGAGAACCGCATGGTCTCGCGCTCCATCGAGAGCGCCCAGACCAAGGTCGAGGGCTGGAACTTCGACGTGCGCAAGCACGTGGTCGAGTACGACGACGTGATCAACCAGCAGCGCACCGTCATCTACGCCGACCGGCGCAAGGTGCTGGAGGGCGAAGACGTCCACGACATCATCATGACCATGATCGACGACGAGATGGGCGTGCTCTGCGAGCAGTTCCTGCCGGGCGACTACTCCGAGCACTGGGACCTGGAGGGGCTGCTGCACGCCCTGGCCGCCATCTTCCCGCTGCCCGAGGACGTGGACGTGGAGGCGCTCAAGCTGATGTCGCGCGAGGAGGTCATCGAGGCCGTGCGTGGCGCCGCCCACGATGCCTACGAGGAGAAAGAGGAGAGCATCGGCACCACACCGGACGGCACGCCGATCATGCGCGACGTGGAGCGGCAGGTGATGCTGATGGTGATCGACAGCTCCTGGATCCACCACATCGACGCCATCGACGAGCTGCGGGAGAGCGCCTGGCTCTCCGGCATCGCCCAGCGCGACCCGCTGGTGGAGTTCAAGCAGCGCGCTTTCGACATGTTCCAGCGCCTGCAGGCGACCATTCAGCACGACATCGTGCGCTTCATCTTCGGCGTGCAGGTGCAGATCCAGGAACCGGCGCCACCCCCACCCGTACCGGTCGCGCCCTTGCCGCCGCAAGCCGACGGGCACGCGCCGAACGGCGCAACGGTCGCCACGGGCCCGGCCCCACTGCCCGCGCCCACCCAGGCGCCGGCGACACAGCAGCATGCCCTCGGCTCGCGCGAGGCCGCGGGCGTACGCCGCCCCGCCGCGGCACCGCCGCCGGGCAAATTGCCCGGACGCAACGACCCCTGCTACTGCGGCAGCGGATTGAAATACAAGAAATGTCACGGACGGTAGACGAGAGACATGGACGACGTACAGACACGCTTACACGATCTGCGCCAGCGGGTAGAACAGTTGATGGTGCGACTTTGACGTCGCCGGCAAGCAACGCGAGATAGCGAGGCTGGAGGAGCAGGCCAACGCGCCCGACCTGTGGGATGACCCGCAGCACGCCTCCGGCCTGATGCAACGCCTGACGGCATTGCGCGACGCCGTGAGCACGCCCCAGGAACTGCTCCGGCGTATCAAGGATCAGACCGAGTTCTACGACCTGGCCCTGGCCGAGGACGACGAGGGGCTGCGCACCGATGTGATCGCCCAGACGGATGACCTGGCCCGGCGCGTCGATGCGCTGGAGATGGAATCGCTGCTGGACGGCCCCTACGACGACCACGGCGCGGTGCTGGCGCTGCACGCGCGCGAAGGCGGGACAGACGCCCAGGACTGGACGGAGATGCTGCTGCGCATGTACCTGCGCTGGGCCGAGCGCCGCGGCTTCAAGACGGAGATCCTGGACAGCACCCCGGGCGAAGAGGCCGGCCTGAAGAGCGTCACGGTCGAGATCACCGGGCGCAACGCCTACGGCTACCTGCGCGGCGAGCGCGGACAGCACCGCCTGGTGCGCCTCTCGCCGTTCGACGCCGCGCACCGTCGCCAGACCAGCTTCGCGCTGGTCGAAGTGCTGCCGGCGATCCAGTCGGACGCGCCCGAGATTACCATCGACCCCAAAGATCTGGACATCGATACCTATCGCTCAGGCGGGGCGGGCGGCCAGAACGTGAACAAGGTCAGCACCGCGGTGCGCATCACGCACCTGCCGACAGGGATCGTGGTGACCTGCCAGAACGAGCGCTCGCAGTTGCAGAACAAGGAGACGGCGATGCGCATCCTGCAGGCGCGGCTGCTGGAACGCGAAGAAGAGGCGCGCGAGCGCGCGCAGGCGGAGCTCAAGGGCGAGCATGTCAGCGCCGGCTGGGGCAGCCAGATCCGCAACTACGTCCTGCATCCCTACAACCTGGTGAAGGACCTGCGCTCCGGCTACGAGACGGGCAACACCGGCGCGGTGCTCGACGGCGACCTCGATCCCTTCATCGACGCCTACCTGCGCCGCGCCCCGGCCGTCGCCGTGTAGCCCGGCGCATGGAGGCCATGCTGCCCTATCGGCCTCCCTTCGACGCCGGGCTGCTGCTGGGCTTCCTGGCCCAGCGGGCCGTGCCGGGGGTCGAGGAGGTCACGGACGGCTGCTACCGGCGTACGGTGCGACTGCTGCATAGCAGCGGCATCGTCGATCTGGCGGTGTGGCCGGCTGACTCCGCCGTCTCGCTGCGGGCGCACGGTCTCGACGCGCGCGATTGGGAGCAGGTCGAGCGGCGTTGCTGCCGGGTTTTCGATCTCGACGCCGACCCGGCGGCGATTCAGGTCGTGCTGGGTCGCGATCCGCTGCTGGCACCGTTGGTGAAGGCGCGGCCGGGGCTACGGATACCGCGCGCTTTCGATCCGTTCGAGATGGCGGTGCGCGCCGTGCTGGGGCAACAGGTCTCCGTGGCAGGAGCGCGCACCCTGGCCGGGCGGCTCGTCGCCGCCCTGGGCAAGCCCCTGGCCGAACCGCGGGGCAGTCTGACCCACCTCTTCCCCACGGCCGAGAGGATAGCCGGGGCGGACCTCTCTGGGCTGGGCCTGACACGCAGCCGCGCCGCCACGTTGCAGAGGCTGGCCGCCGCCGTCGCCGGCGACGACCTGCTGCTCGATCCGGCCGCCGACGGAGAGCAGACACGGGCGCGGTTACTGGCGCTGCCGGGCATCGGCCCCTGGACGGCCTCCTACGTAGCCATGCGCGCCCTGGCCGACCCGGACGCGCTGCCGGCCGCCGACCTCGGCCTGCGCCGCGCGTTGGAACGTCTCGGGCTGGCTGCCGACGTCAAAAGCGTCATGGCGCGAGCGGAGTCCTGGCGCCCCTGGCGCAGCTACGCCACCATGCACCTGTGGATGAGCCTGTTGGATCCTAGATGATCGTGCAATTGACCAGCGGACCCGGCACCTTCTACGGTGGATACGGTGGCGGTATCTTCAACAACGGCGGCACCGTTACCGCGGTGAGCAGCACGATTAGCAATAATGACATGAACCCGTCAGGAGCTAACGGCGGAGGCGGGGGTATTTACAACTTGTCCGGGTCAATCACGCTCACAGACACCTCCATCATTACCAACTGGGCAACGTCGGATGGCTACAGCACCGATGGTGGCGGTGGGGTGTTCAACAGTACAACGGGCATACTGTCTATCTATAACAGCACCGTGAGCGGAAACACCTCACAGCAACTAGGCGGAGGCATGTTTAACCTGGGTACCGCGAGCCTGGTCAACGATACCTTCAGCACCAACACAGCAACATACGGTGGAGGAGGCATCGCTGTCCCAAGTGGGAGTCTGACGCTGCAGAACACCATCCTCTCCACAACGTCGATCTTACGGGAGGTGTGCCGGATTGCAGCGGCAGCGTCACATCCAATGACTACAATCTAATCCAGACAACAGCCGGTTGCTCTATCGGCGGAGTCACCACGCACAACATCACGGGCATCTCACCGAACTTGGGGCCGCTGCAGGACAACGGTGGGCCCACCTTCACCATGGCTCCATTGCCAGGCAGTCCAGCCGTTGATGCGGTAGCCTCCGCCAACTGCGCTGTCACAACGGACCAACGCGGCCTGCCCCGACCGGATGAAGCGGGCGATAACGGATTCTGTGACATCGGGGCCGTCGAGGTGCGGGAAACCCCGCCTCCGACCGGCACGCCTAGTCCGACGGTGACAAGCTCTCCAACGAGTGCCTCCACCCCGACGACTACAGCAACACCATCCCCGTCCAATAGTGCAACTACCTCCCCTACTGGCACAGCGACAGCGACCAGCACTCCAACTAACACACCGGTTGTTCCGACGGATACATCAACTCAGGCGCCAACAGGTACCCCTTCACCCACGTCCAGCCCGACGATTCCGCCAAGTAACACGCCGACGAGCTCACCCTCGTCCACCTCCAGCCCCATGGCAACGTCGACATCAGCCCCGACCGCTACTCCTACATTTCTACCGACGATGACGCCAACCGCGATTGTCTATACGCCCACCAGCACACCAATCCCGGTGCTATCCACGGCCACCAGTTCACCAATCCCAACCGGCGGGATCGGCAACGCGCCTACCAGCACTCCAGGCACTCCCATCGTGCCGATTCCGGACTTGCCCACGGCTGCACCAAATCTTCTGTGGTCATGGGGAGGTTATGGAGCCGCTGCGGTGGGGTACGACAACCCGTCGCCTAGTATGGCCACAACTATCACCAACTGGGTAGCGGTGGCGGCCGGATATGTACATAATCTCGGGCTCACAGCCGATGGCCAGTTGTGGGCCTGGGGCGACAATAGCTTCGGGGAACTAGGTGACGGACCGGCCTCGTACGCGACCCCTACCAGTCCAGTTCCGGTGAACGGGGTCAGCGACGTAGTTGCTATCGCCGCGGGTGCGGACGGCAGCGTGGCCTTGCGCGGTGACGGCACGGTCTGGACCTGGGGCCGCAACGATTTGGGCCAGCTAGGCAATGGCTATCTGTCCACGACTGGTTGTCAATGCGATCCTGTTCCCCAGCAGGTGCCCGGTCTGACTGACTTCGTTTCTGTTGCCGCCAGACTTGGCTACTCCCTCGGCCTGCGGTCCGACGGCACCGTATGGGCGTGGGGTAACTACTCCTACGGTACGTACTCGGCCCCAATACAAGTTGGCGGCCTTGACCATATTGTCGCCATCGCCGCAGGGATGGGAGGGGCGGTTGCGCTCAAGTCAGATGGCACCGTCTGGGTACAGAACGGCCTCGATTCCTGGCAAGTCGGCAGCCTGAGCAATATCGTGGCTATTGCTGCAGGCTCCTCGTTCGGTCTGGCACTGGGGGCCGATGGGACGGTATGGGCGTGGGGCGATAACACCGTCGGCCAATTAGGGAACGGTACGTACATCCCCTCGTCGTCACCGGTTCGGGTCCAGAACCTCAGCGGCATCACGGCCATTGCAGCTGGTGAGTTCTTCGGTCTCGCCCTCAAGTCCGACGGCACGGTCTGGAGTTGGGGCGACAACAGCTATAGCCAGTTGGGTGATGGCAGCAAGTGCGATACAAGTACTCCCTATCGGACTAACTGCTCTAGCCCAATCCCTGTGCAAGTGGTGGGACTCTACAACACACTAGGTATGGCCGCCGGCGAGTTCCAATCCCTTGTCTTCGGATCTACGCCCGCAGTAGTGATGAATCCATCTCTATCGATGAACGGATACGGGGACACGTTCTTTTCTCCTGTGGGCAGCAGCTCATCCCCACAAACCTATGCAGTCACGAATACCGGTGTGGTGCCGCTCAATATCCAAAGTATTATCATCACCGGAACCCATATCCTGCCCGATTTGTTATCCGCGCCAACTGACTTCAAGATGATCGGCGATTCCTGCTCGGGGCAGGTGCTTCCCCCAGACGGAGCGTGTCGTTTCAGCATTTCGTTTACACCGTCCGCGGTGGGTGAGCGCGGCGCAACGCTTCAGGTCGTCGACAACGCCCCGGACAGTCCCCAAGGTGGTATTCTGGCCGGGTCCGGTGCTCCTCCTCCGACTGTAGCGGTCAGCAATACACCGCAACCGACGAGCATACCAACCAACCCTCCGCAACCGACAAGTACGTCAGCGCCCACATCGACGACTTCCATCGTTCCGGCGCCCAGCCCTCCGACCGAGACACCCTTGCCCATCGCTCAGCCAACACCAACAAACACGGTGGCCAGCGGGAATCCAAGCCCAACCTCCTCACCGACAGCACACAAGGCACCGGTTCTCCATCTCCCTAGCAAAAAGCTGCGCCTCACACTGTTTAGCCTCCCTCGCTGGGTCCGTGCAGGCGGCGTGCTGGCAGTGAAAGGCAAGACGACGGCGAGAACCGATATCACCGTGCTTCTACAAGTTGTTAAGACGCGAGTCATTGTGGCCGGTACTGGCACGCATCGGAAACGAAGAAGCCAAACGCGCGTGCTATATCGCGTTGCAGGGAAGGGCAAATCCGATAGCCGCGGGCAGTTCAGGGTGCAAATCACGGTGAAGTACGCCGTGAAGGCGCCGACGGTGGCACAGCTTGAAATAACGGCGCGGACATCCGGCCACACCACAACATCCGCGGCTAAGGTGACTATTCAGCCTCGGCTCCACCCCAAACACCGCTGACCCGGTCCGCAGGAGAGCACTGTATACCTCGTTGACTTGGATAGTGCGAGTTCGGCAAATTGACCGGCGAACGGGCAAAGAGTACTATTGGCGGCCCGCCCTGTCTGGTCAGCAGGGCTACTCCGGCCGTGTTAAACTTTGTCGCGGGGTGCGACGTGGAGGTGTGGCACAATGCGTTCCGTAGTGACAGCAGTTCTGATCTTCGTAAGTACTCTCATCACCTTCACTGGCCATGCTACCGCGAGTACACGCCCGCACGCACCGCTCGTCTATCACCGTATTGTTAGTCCGCGTCTCCCGCCGACCAGGCATGCTGATGCAGATTACAGCGTGAGCGCGTTCGACTCGACCGATCACGCGCGCCAGCGGTCCTGTTTACGGTTTCATCCCAAGACGATGCCGATGCGTGTGATGCCAAGTATCGCTGGGCCTCAACCTTCGCCGACCTGTTGCTCCCAATATGCCGAGAACTACGCCGTGACGCACCGGTGCCGATTGTCGGGATATTCATCATGGCTGTTGCCGATTGAACATGATAGCGGCCAATGCAGCCTCACGCGACAGGGGGCAACGGACCATGTCGGTCATTTCGCCCGTTTTCAGTCCGAGGTCTCGTGCCATCTTGCTGACCAAGTTTGCGCCGAGGGCTTGCTTGCCACCCTTTGACATGGCTGTCGTTGCCACATAGTAACCCTCGTCATCCGCCACTGTATAGATGTAGTGGCGCCGATCCTCATCCACCTCGGCCCTCATCTTGTTTCGCAGTGCCGCATCCACCTTGTCAGAATCAAGCGAGGGCATGGCTATTTGAGCGTGATTAGGCCAGCTAGGTAGGCAAATTGCTGAGCTAAGTGCGGCGTCAAACGCTCAATGCGCCCCGCGAGGGAGCGACGGTACGCCGCCAAGACGTACAACAAGTCCGCAACTGCTTCCTCGGTGGTATCGGCGTCTCCGTGCATATGAAAGAATGGCTCGCTTGCGATGAAACGGCCATCCTCATCTCGCTCGATCACAGCATAGATCGGAACCCGTAGTTCAGCCCCCTCGAACTGCTGCTTGGGGATAAGGACGAGCCGTCCACTTGCCCGAGGATAGTGTATGTGGAAAGGCTGCACCGGGATGCTTATGGCCTCAGACTCATGGCGAACCTTCAGCGGGATCAATGGTAATCGCACAGGTGAGGGCGGGACATCTCGCGTCAGCATTGATTCGGTGTTATACATCGGTACTTTCCCCCCTCTCTGCCTGCAAGATCTCTTGAATCGCCCGGTAAGCGCCACTGGCGTTCTGCAGTTGAGCGATAAACGCGTCGAGCAATGCGGGCGATATCACAAGACGGGCAACATACTCAGCATGTACCGCAGTCACCTCCGACCCTTGATTCGTCGGTGGGGGAGCGCATCCCCAGATAAGAAAGACCTCGTTGGGCGCTACCTGGATCTGCAATGCGTTCACGTATGAGAAGGGTGGAGGTTCGCCGATGTCAATAACTATTGGAACCGTCGTGGTTGCACCCGACGATCTTGCATCCTGTTGCTCTGCCCCCTGGTCAGTCGACTCAGATGCCATCTCCCCTCCCTGCTACGGTGTGCTGCAATAGTATACTGTGTGCGACGACGTGTCAATGTACTCTCTGCTTCTATCCAGAGCCGGGGCTTGAAGGAGATGGATGTTGGACATTGCCATGGAGAACTACGTGGAGCCACAGGCCGCCGGTCCTGAAACCGTCCTGAGCCATGCAACATTGGCGACGCAGGTCGGCAGGCTGCATCTGTATGGCACGGCAGATGGGCTCATGACCGTGGTGCTGCCCAATGAATCCCGCGAGGCGGCGGAGCGGCGCCTGTGCCGCCTGCTGGGACCGCTGGCCGTGGACGACGACGTGGCGGCGCACGAACGGGCGCTGCAGCAGTTGGCGGAGTATTTCGCCGGCAGGCGTCAGGCCTTCGATTTGCCGCTCGCCATGCTGGGCACGCCGTTCCAGCAGCGGGTCTGGCAGGCCGTGGCCGCGGTGCCCTACGGCCAGACGCGCAGCTACGGCGAGATTGCCCGTGCTATTGGCCGGCCGGCGGCGGTGCGCGCGGTCGGCGCGGCGAATGGCGCCAACCCCTTGCCGCCGATCATCCCCTGCCATCGCCTCATCGGTGCGGACGGCGGGCTGACCGGCTACGGCGGCGGGCTGGGGATGAAGGCCTGGCTGCTCGAGCTGGAACGCCGAGTCACCGATGGAGGTGAGCCGAATAGGGGATAGGATCGCGGTGCAAAGACAGCCTATTGCTGGACTCCTCCCAGGAGGTTGTCAGCGGCTCGGCGGCAACTGCGCCGGGATCGCCAGACGCGCGACGCCGACATCGCAGTCCGCCGCCCCGTAGTAGACGTCGAGTTGCGCGTCCCCGCGCAGATCGGTCGCCGTCGGGAATACGACGCCGGGCACAACGCCTTGCGTCTCCTGCGGCAGTTGCGGCTCCAGGATCGGTTGCGGCGACCGGTAGAGCACCCTGGTGGGGTCGTCCAGGTCCAGGATGGCGGCGCCCGCGCTGTAGCGGACGCGCTTCTCCTCCTCCGTCTCCACGCCGGAGACACCGTGGTAGAGCAGCAGCCAGCCATAGGGCAGGCGCAGCGGCGGCGCCCCATTGCCGACCTTCAGGTGCTCCCAGGCGGCCCGCGGCTTCATGACCTGGCGATGCCCGTAGACATGCGTCAGGCTGCTCAGGTCGCCTTGCACCCGTTCCAGGGAGATGAACGAGATCCAGATGTACTCGTCCGTCTCCGTGCCGCCGGGACCCATGTTGACGATGGGACCCGCCATGGAGTGCCGCACCGTGTAGCTGGGGCGGTGCAGGAGCGCCAGCGCGGGCCGTCCGTCCGGGTCGTGCACTACGTCGGGGAAAATCACGCCGTCTTTGTTGCCGTGCCGGTTGAGGTCGGGCGTCCCGCGCTCCGCCGCATAGTGCAGCGGCCCCAGGCGTTCCCAGGTGATGAGGTCTTGCGAGACGGCGAGGGCGATGCGGGGATGGTGCGGCACGAACGCGGTATAGGTCATGACGTAGCGGTTCAGGGGCCCGACATAGGTCACGCGCGGATCCTCCACACCCCCGCCCTCTCGGGTGACCTCGTAAGGCTCGTGCGGCTCCAGGGCAAGGCCGAGCCGCTCGACGCCCACCGGACGGCCATCCGCGTCGAACACGACGCGGGCGCGGCCAATGCGCGAGTAGTTGCCCTCGGCGACCAGGCGCGGGAACAGGTAATAAGCGCCGTCGGGACCGCGCACGCCACCCGGGTTGAGCGTGCCCCACACTTCATTGGGGTTTCCGGGTTGCGGCTGCATGATAATGCCCAGCCGCTCCATCTGAAACGGCTGTGCCGTCGTTCCTGTGCTCTCGCCCATGCTCGTCCTCTCCACTCCTTCGTTATCGAGCCGCGACGCGCTGCCGAATCACCTGCAACGCCTCGTCGCGCTTCTGCTCCATCAGGTCCTTGCTATCGGCCTCGACGTTCAGACGCAGCAGCGGCTCGGTGTTCGAGGGCCGCACGCTGAGCCACCAGTCGGGATAGGTGATCGTGACACCGTCCAGCTCGTCGAGTTGTCCATCGGGGAAGGCTTTCTTCACGCGGTCGAGGGCGGCCGGGATGTCCGCGACGTCGGAGTTGATCTCGCCGCTGCGCACGCGGGCGCACAGGCTGGAGATGAGCGTGGAGACGGGCTGGCCCTCCTCCGCGATGACCTCGAGCGCGTTCATCAGGGCGATGAGGCCGGAATCGGCATCCCAGAAATCGCGGAAATAGAAGTGGCCGGAGTGCTCGGCGCCGAAGATGGCGTCGTGGGCATGCATCGCCTCGTTCATGAAGGCGTGGCCCACCCGGGCGCGCACGGCGTGGCCGCCCATCCGCTCGACCAACTCAGGGACACAGCGCGAGACGACCGTGTTGTAGACGATTGTCGCCCCTGGGTTCTTGCGCAGCAAGGCGCGGGCGACCAGCGCCGCGAGCATACTGCCGTCGACGATGGCACCCCGCTCGTCGGTGAGGAACATGCGATCGGCGTCCCCGTCGAAGGCCGCGCCGAGATCGGCCCCGGTCCGCCGCACCAGGGCCTGGAGATCGACCATGTTCCGCGGCTCGATCGGCGAGGCCATGTGGTGGGGGAAGTGTCCGTCGGGCTCGAAGTACAGCGGCTCGATGGTGATGGGGAGGCCCTTGAAGGCGGCAGGGACGGTCGTCCCGGCCATGCCGTTGCCGGCATCCACCGCAATCGTTAAAGGGCGGAGTTTGGTCGGGTTGATGGAGGAGCGCACCTTGCGCACGTAGTCCTCGCGCACGTCGCGCTCGGTCACCGACCCACGGCGTGCGGCCGGTGCAAGGAGCGTGCCGCCAAGGACGAGGCCCTTAACGTCGTCCAGTCCTTCGGCGGCGCCCACCTCGACGGCACCGGCCAGACAGAACTTGAGGCCGTTGTACTGCGGCGGGTTGTGCGAGGCGGTGATCATCACGCCGAGCGGGTAGCGATACTGCCCGCTGGCGAAGTAGACCTCGTCGATGCTGACCATACCCAGGTCGACGACATCGGCACCCTGGGCGGTGATGCCCTCGACGAGGGCGTCATGCAGCGCGGGCGAGGAGAGGCGCATGTCCCGCCCGACGACAACCTGAGAAACGCCGAAACGGCGCACGGCGGCGGCGCCGATCCTCCGCGCCGCCTCCTCGTTCAGTTGATCCGGATAGATCCCGCGGATGTCATTGGCTTTGAAGATGTCTGCATCAATCATCCCCGATTCTCCAGTCATACGTCCCACTCGCAGGAGCCGTGCCGACCAAGGTAACGCCGGGGGGGAAGAGATTGCTTCCCCGCTTACCGCCGGTTCCTTACCTGCCCCGAGGAAGCCAACAACATCAAGATCTGTACCCACGTCACTCTTGCATTCCCGTCGCAGGTTATGCTATGATCGAATTAGCATCGTGTTCGATAGAGATAGAACATATCGCGTGATCGTGGATTGGGCGCCGGCCAACGAGCTGGTCGTCAGCCTGAAGGCCTTCGTGCGGCGGGGCGAGCAGAAGACGCTGGAGATGGGCGGCGGCTGGGCGGCCAAACTGCGCCAGCAGCTCGGACCGCAGTTCGCATCGGAGCTGGCCGCCGCGGGTGAGGAGCTTGCTGGGCACCTGCCGGACCTGCTGGTCCGGCTCTGCCCGCGAGAGCGCAGCGCTGAGGGCTACATCTGCTGGCTCAGCACGCTCTCGCCTGGCGACGTCTTCGAGATCCTGGCACCCCATCTGCTCGACGAGGAGATGCCAATCCTGCGCACGCTCGGCGCACAGGTGCAGCGGTACGCGGAGGTGCTGGCCACCTGGAACGAGCGCTACTTCCGGGGCATCGATCCCGCGATCCTGAGCGGACTGCAGGCCGATGCCGCGGCGAAACGCGAGCTGGCGACGACCATGCCGGCCAACGCGCTGGTCGAACTGGCCACCGGCGGCATCGACTACGCACCCGTTCAGCCGCCGCGCGAGGTGCTGCTGGTGCCCCACTACCATTACCGGCCCTGGAACCTGAACGACAAGTACCGAGACCTGCGGGTGTTCATCTACCCCTGCGATGCCCTGCCCGCTGCGCCGGGCGATCCCCCGCGCGCGCTGATGCGCCTGACGGCCGCGCTCTCGGACGAGAGCCGGCTACGCATCCTGCGCCACCTGGCGGCGGGGCAGCGCAGCTTCACGGAGATCGTGGGTCTGGTGGGACTCTCCAAGAGCACGGTGCACCACCATCTGGTCGTGCTGCGCGCCGCGGGTCTGACGCGCGTACACGACCGCGACGACGGCAGCATCGTCTACAGCCTGCGCGTGCACTCTATCGACGACCTTGGCACACGGTTAAAGGCATTCCTGGGAACAGAATAGGCAGCGAACGCATGCGGTCCGATTCACTGACAGGGAGGACAACATGGCTACCAAGGCACCATCGCATCGCCTGAGCGTGGACTTCTGGAAGTTCTGGACGGGGCAGACCATCTCAAACCTGGGCAGTTCCGTCACCCAGTTCGCCATCCCGCTGCTCATCTTCAAGCTGACCGGATCGGCGGTGAACCTGGCCCTGGCCATGGCCGCTTTATTCGTCCCGTATCTGCTGTTCGGGCTGGTCATCGGCGCCTGGGTCGACCGCCTGAACCGCAAGCGTCTGATGATCGCCACCGATATCGCACGCGCCCTGGTCGTCGCCTCGATCCCCTTGCTGGCAGATCTCGGGCACCTCTCGGTCTGGTGGATCTATGGCACAGAGTTCATCGGCTCGACCCTGACCATCTTCTTCAACAGCGCGGAGTTCGCCGCCATCCCCAGCCTGGTGCGGGGACAGGACGACTTGGTCACGGCCAATGGGCGCATCCAGGCCAGCTACGCCGCGGCCAACGTGGCCGGGCCACTGCTGGCCGGCCTGCTGGTCGCCGTCGTGCCGTTGCAGACCGTGCTGGTGGTGGATGCGGCGTCCTTCCTGGTCTCGGCCCTCTCCCTCGGCCTCATCTCCATCGGCTTCAACACGGAGGAGAAGCGCCAGCCCACCAGCTTGCGCCGCGATATCGCCGAGGGGCTGCGCTACGTACTGGGCCATCCGGTGCTGCGCAACATCTCGATCATGATGGCCCTGGTCAACTTCGTCGGCAATACCACCGGCGCGCAGCTCGTGCTTTTCGCCAAGCGACAGTTCGCGGCCAGCGACCCGCAGGTCGCGCTGCTCTTCGCCGCGGGGAGCGTCGGCACGGTGGCGCTGTCGCTGGCGGCCGGACTTTTGCGGCGCCGCTGGACCTTCAGCCGGGTCGCGCTGGGCGCGCTGATGCTGAGCGGCGCCACGACCGTGCTGCTCTCGCTGACGCACCTGTTCTGGGTGGCGGTCCCGCTCTGGGCCATCACGCAGGGGCTGGGCATCCTCTTCAACATCAACACGGGCAGCCTGCGCCAGGCCATCGTGCCCAACCACATGCTCGGCCGCGTGATCAGCATCGCCGGGGTCCTGGCCTGGTCGGCCATCCCGCTCGGCTCCTTCGCCGGCGGCGTGGCCATCGAGCGCACGGGAAATGTGGCGCTGGTCTACGGCGCTATCGGCGTGCTGGTGATCCTGATCCCGCTGACCTTCTCGTTCACGGCCCTGGGGCGCGCCGAGCAATACCTGCCGGCGGCCGCGGAGACCGAATCCGGCGGGCAGATCGCGGCGGCCGGCTGACCTTCATGCGAATATGACAAGGCGGCGGGGGATGGGCGCCCGGCAGGTCCGCCCATGGGAGTAGGCTGGGACCGGCGACTGAAGTCGCCTGACAGGGACGGACCGGCTAAAGCCGGACGAGGTCGGGACCCGCAAGCGGGTACCCTGGCACTTTAGTGCCCGTTCCCAGCCATGACACTTCAGTATCAGACTACGCACAACTCAATAATGTCCGCTCGGGATGCGCTGAAATCTCGGCCAGTCCTACTTCAGCCGGGGATCCAGGGCATCGCGCAGCCCGTCGCCGATAAAGTTGATGCACAGCACGGCAATGGTCAGGATCAGGCCCGGCGCGATGGCCAGTTGCGGAGCGTCGAGTAGGTGCTGCTCGGCCGAGTTGAGCATATTGCCCCAGGTCGTCGTATCCTATGGGTCATCAGCACCAACGGACCGCCCGGCGCAAGCTGCATGAACAGAAAGGAGATGGCGGCGATGCCCAGCAGCAGGGGCAGGATGCCGATGCTGCGACGGATAGTGTACTTTGTCATGAACCAATCCCGGCTGGGCCCGGCCGGCAGGCGATCAGACCGGGGCCCTCACCGCCTGCCGGCAGCACCCGGGCCGCCTAGAAGTGCCACCGCTCGACGTTCCAGAACAGGCCGTACATGAAGGCATTGGGGTCGAAGCCCTGCAAATTGTTCGGCTGCAGGTAGATCAGGGACGCCCAGTAGAGGAAGATCACCGGCACCTGCTCGGCCAGCAGGTCCTGGATCTTGTAGTAGATGGCCCGGCGCTTGCCGCGGTCCAGCGTGGCCACGCCGGCATTGGTCAGTTGGTCGATCTGCTTCTGGAAGCTGTTGTAGGGATAGAAATAGGCCGGCACATTGCCGCCCGGACTGGTCGGCGTCTTGGGGATCTGCGCGCTGTTCCAGTATAGCCGGTCGTCGGGGTCGTTGTTGTTGAACCACGAATAGCTGATGCCGGTCATCTGCTTGGTGAACTGCGGGCCGCTCGGGCCGAAGATGGTGCTGACATTCTGTTGGTGTAGGTCGACCTTGATGCCGAGCTTACTCCAGTAGTACTTGAGGATCACGTTGACCTGCTCGTCGGTACCGCTGCCACTGATGTACCAGAGCTGCAGGTAAAAGGGCTGGCCGTTCTTGCGCAGGATGCCATCCGGCCCCTTAGTAAAGCCGTCGTCGGCCAGGATCTTGGCCGCTTTATTCAGGTCGAAGGGGTGCTTGACCACGTTGGGATTGTAGGCCCACGAGCCCGGAGCGATATCGCCGTAACTCGGCGTTGCCATGCCGTGCAAGACCTTCTGCACGATTTCGACCTTGGGCGTGGCATAGTCCAGCGCCAGGCGCACCTTCTGGTCGCGCAGGAAGCCCCACTGCTTGAGGTCCACGTGGAACCAGGACTGGCCAGGGCGGATCACCAGCTTCTTGCCGGGGATGCTCTTGGCCTGGTCCACCTGCTGGATATCGACGCCCCCCACCTGCACCTCATTGGTCCGCAACTGCACCAGCAGGGTGTTGGTGTTGGGCACGATCTTGAAGATGATGCGCTTGAAATACGGCTTGTGGCCCCAATAGTAGGGGTTGGGCACGAGCGTGATGTGGTCGGCCGTTTTCCATTCGGAGACCATATACGGGCCGGTGCCGAACACCTTGCGGTTAAAGGGATCGCGATTGTAGTTGCCCGACTTCACGAACGACGAGGAGTGCTGGAAGTAGTGCGCGGGCAGGATGGCCGTGGTGGCACCGGCGTAGAGCAGGAACGGCGCGAAGACCTGCTTGGTGTGGAAGATCACCGTGTAGCTATCCGGCGCCTGTGCCCGGTCGACCTGGTCCCAGCCCTGGGTGGTCGAATTGTTGTTCTTGGGGTTGACGACCTGCTGGTAGGTGAAGATCACGTCCTTGGCGGTGAATGGCTGGCCATCAGCCCACTTCACGCCGTGGCGCAGGTGGAAGGTGTAGGTCTTGTTGTCGCTGCTCACGCTCCAGGAGGTGGCCAGGTCGGGGATGAAGTTGTTCTTGTCGTCGACGCGCACCAGGAAGTCGAAGATGCCGGCATTCAGGTCGTAGGTCGTGGCCAACTGCGTGATCTGCGGGTTGAGCGTATCCGGCTCTTCGGTAGTGCCGTAGATCAGGGTGTCCGAGGCGGCGCCCACGGACGCCCGATGGGATGCCGCGCCGGCGCCTCCCGTCGATCCGATCAAGACAGCCAGGGCAACCGTAATAGATGTAAGATAAAATCGCCTGGTTTCTACCATAATGCCTGTTCTCCACCCACGCTAGCCGAACTTCAGGTGAAGTGTACGGGGTGGTGGGTAGGCTGTCAACGTGGCGGTACGAATTGTTATTCGTAGCCGGCCAGGGCGGCGCGCACCTGTTCATCCGTGGTCGCCGAGAAGTCCTCGTACCAGGAGCCGACGGCGAAGAAGGACTCGGGCATGATGACGCAGACGACTTCGTCGGCCACGCTCAGCAAGTCGCGACAGGTGGAGGGCGCGGCAACCGGAACGGCCACCACGATGCGCGCCGGCTGCTGCTGTCGCACGGCGGCGATGGCCGCGTAGACCGTGGCGCCGGTGGCGATGCCGTCGTCGACGAGCAGGATGGTGCGGCCCTGGATGGCCGGCGGAGGGCGGTCGTCGCGATAAGAGCGCTCGCGGCGCTCCAGTTCGCCGCGCTCGCGTCCGGCCACGGCGTCGATCTCGCCGCTCGTGATGTGTAGCGGCTGCACGACGTCGCGATTGAGGATGCGGATACCGCCGCTGGCGATGGCGCCCATGGCCAGTTCCTCCTGGCCGGGCACGCCGAGCTTGCGCACGACGATGACATCAAGGGGCGCACCCAGGGCACGCGCCACCTCGGCGGCAACGACGACGCCGCCGCGCGGCAACCCTAATACCAGCACATCGGGCCGGCCGGCGTACGCGCCCAGGCGCGCCGCCAGTTGCCGTCCGGCATCGACCCGGTCGCGAAAGCGCTCCGACATAATATCGGCCTTCCTGGTATCGCCTTGTCCTTTATGGTAACACGGCGCCATCGGGCTGCACAGGGCAGAGCGCCTCGGCGGGTGCGCCACACGATCGTTTCAAGCGGCGGCCTGAGGCTGAAGCCTCATGGCAGGGACCAGACCATAAATGGTCCCCGGTGGCCCTTCAGGGCCGGGTGCCTACCATGGTCCTTTAGGGCCAGGCGGTAGGGCGCCCTGATAGAATGAGGTCATCTAACACAGGCCGCCATGCTGAGACGGGGGCTGATTTCGGTGAAACCGCTGCGCATCGCCTACGGCCTTCTCGCCTGCTTCTTCGTCGCGGAGCGCCTTTTGCGCCGCGGCAGGGCCGCGGCGAGCCTCCGGGAAGGCCAGGACGATCGGGGAACGACCCGCGCCATTGGCCGTGCCTTCGGCTGGAGCATGCTGTCCCTGTGCGCCGCGCCCATAATGAATCGGTCGGGCGTGGGCCGTGTCGGCAGTCCGCGCCTGCCCTGGGCGGGTATCGCGGCAATGGTCGCCGGATTGGCGTTGCGCGTGTGGGCGGCCCAGATCCTGGGCGCCTTCTACACCCGCACACTGCGGACCAGCACCGAGCAGCGTATCGTGGAGGAGGGCCCGTACAGGGTGGTGCGACACCCCGGCTACCTGGGGGTGCTCTTGCTCTGGCTGGGCGCGGGTCTGGCCGCGGCCAACTGGATAGCCGCGGCGGCGATCGCCGCCGCCCTGGCGCGCGCCTACAGTAAGCGCATGGACGCGGAAGAGGCGATGCTCGCCGCCACCTTCGCCGGGGATTACGCGCGCTATGCGGGCCGCACGCGGCGCCTGATCCCGTTTGTGTATTGATCGAGTCGAGAGTTGCCATGACTGAGCGAACAGACGACCTCTATGGGCGCATCTACGAGGCCGTGCAGTTGGTACCGCAGGGCAAAGTGGCCACCTACGGCGACATCGCCGCCGTGGTCGGCAATGGTTGCGATGCGCGCACCGTCGGCTACGCCCTGAACGACCTGCCGAAAGGACAGGATGCCGTCGTGCCGTGGCAGCGTATCATCAATAGTAGTGGCGGCATCAGCACCCGCGGCACACGGCAAAGGCGATTGCTGGAGCAGGAAGGTATCGTCTTCGACGCGCGCGAGCGCATCGATCTCGGCACCTATCGCTGGGAAGGGCCGGCGGCGGAGTGGGCCGAAGCGCATGGCTTCCATACCCTGAGGCCGCGCCGGGAAGAGACGCAACTGCGGCTGTTCTGACCCGCGGGCGAGCATAGACGGGCGTAACAAGCCCGCCACGACGAAATGGAGGCAAGACCATGACAACCAGCACACTTCCGGCGCTCCGCAACGTGATCTTCGAGCCGCGGGAGCCGATCGCCACCATCACCATGAACCGGCCCGAGCGCCGCAACGCGCTCTCGCTCGAGCACATGCAGGAGCTGATCGACTGCTTCACGTCGATCGGCGAGAATAGGGAGATCGCCGTGGTCATCCTGCGCGGACAGGGCCCTGCTTTCTGCGCCGGACACGACCTGAGCGAAATGATCGGGCGCGATCCCGCCTTCTACCGCCACGTTTTCGAGGTCTGCACGGAGCTGATGGAGACGGTGCAGGCCATTCCCCAGCCGGTCATCGCCCAGGTGCACGGTATCGCCACCGCGGCGGGCTGCCAGCTCGTGGCCACCTGCGACCTGGTAGTGGCCGCCGACGACGCGCGCTTCGCCACACCCGGCGTCAAGATCGGGCTGTTCTGCTCCACGCCGATGGTGGCCTTGAGCCGCGCCGTCGGCCAGAAGAAGGCCATGGAGATGCTGCTGACCGGCGAGCCCATCTCGGCACCCGAAGCGCTGGCCGCCGGCCTGGTGAACAGGATTGTCCCGGCATCACAACTGGAGGGCGAGACGCAAGCGCTGGCCGAGAAGATCGCCGCGGCGAGCCCGCTGGTGGTTGGCATCGGCAAGCGGGCCTTCTACCGCCAGTTGGAGATGCCCCAGCCCCAGGCCTACGCCTACGCCAAGGAGGTCATGTCGCTCAATGCCACCATGGCCGACGCGCAGGAGGGGATGAGCGCTTTCCTGGACAAGCGCCCGCCGACCTGGAGCGGACGATAGCATCGGCCGGTTCGCCCCCGAGTTTGCCGTCGAGGTCGCCTCACCCGAGCAAACGTTCGCCAGCATGGCGGCCAAAGTCGCGCGTTACCTCGGCGGTGGCACACGCTTGGTGTGGATCGTCTGGCCGGATACGCGAACAGTCGATGTGTGGCACCCCGGAGATACCGAACATCCCTCAGGACATTGAGCGCCGATGCCAAGGATCATCTCGACGGGGAAGACGTCATCCCAGGCTTTTCCCATCCCGTGGCCGACATATTCGACATCTAGCGGCCATCGCTATTTACCTCATCCGAATCGCCAACGTGAGACGAATAGCTATCACAAAGGCGGACTCCGCAACGGCCGCACGCTCCTGAATCGCCGCCGGCCAATATAGTTGGCGGCCATGGCCAGCAGGGACATGCTCAGGCACAGGGCCACCACGCCCGGCCAGGCGAAGCGCTCCCAGGCCAGGCCCGGCGCCACCGCGCCGACGCTGCCGCCCAGGTAGTAGCAGCACAGATAGAGCGCCGAGGCGGTCCCCTTGGCCGCGCTGACGATCTCGCCCACCAGCAGGTTCACGCTGGGAACGGCCGTGAACATGCCGAGCGCCACCAGCCCAAGCCCCAACACGATCACCGGCAGGGCCGGGACCAGCGTGAGCAGCATGCCGCTCATGGCCAGGCAGAGGCTCACGGCGATGGCACGATGCCGCCCAAAGCGCGCGGCCAGCGTGCCCGCCAGCGGCGAGAAGAT
>Ga0070740_10002509_pt1 | contig 21377 bp, 23 predicted proteins | sample Coa_R2_FD_67286 | JGI IMG/M metagenome (GOLD analysis project Ga0070740, IMG submission 67286) | Surface soil microbial communities from Centralia Pennsylvania, which are recovering from an underground coalmine fire - Coalmine... | ecosystem: Environmental > Terrestrial > Soil > Unclassified ...
GTGATGCTGAACAATTTCGGGTTGCCGGGCGTGTTCACCATGCTCGGCCTCGTTCCGCTGGTGCCGGCCGTCCTGGTGTCGCTGTTCGGCACCGAGACTAAGGGCCGCGTGCTCGAGGAGGTATCGCCCTGACCGGGGCGGCCAGGTGATCGCAACAGGAGGCGCAGATGGTGGCAACCACCGGGAAGCAACAGGACGACGCCGCGTTTTTCGCAGCCCGCGGCTTCGGGCAGCGCATCGGCTTCGGCGAACGGCCGGCGCTGATCGTGATCGACATGCTCAAGGCGTTCACCGACGCAACGGCGATGCTGGGCGCCAATCTCGACAACGAGATCGCCGCGACCGCGCCGCTCGTCGAGGCCGCGCATGCGCGCGCCGTGCCGGTCATTTTCTCGTCGGTGCGCTATGACGACGACGACCTCAAGGACGCCGGCATCTGGGCGCTGAAGCAGAAGGGCGTGACCACGCTGCGGGCCGACGGCACCGGGTGGGAGATCGACCCGCGACTCGACTTCCGCAAGACCGACACGCTGCTCTTCAAGAAATACGCGTCGTGCTTCTTCGGCACCGATCTCGTGCCGCGGCTCCTCGCGCACCGCGTCGACACGCTGATCATCACCGGCTGCACCACCAGTGGCTGCGTGCGCGCGACCGCTGTCGATGCCTGCCAGAACGGCTTCCGCCCGATGGTGGTGCGCGAGGCCGTGGGCGACCGCTCGGCGGCGGCGCACGCGCAGAGCCTGTTCGACCTCGACGCGAAATACGCCGACGTGATCGGCCAGGCCGACGCGCTCGCCTATCTCAACACGATCGGGCACAACGCCGGCGCGCGCCGGTAGGCTCACCGCCGGCGCAGCAGCCGGCGCAGAAGGGAGCGCCGTGGCGGCGCCGGCGACGGCGGCTCGGACGCCGCGGGCACCCGGCCGAGCGCGAGCTGGTGGCGCGCCTGCTCGAGCACATCGAGCACAATGGGGTGCGTCGCTATCCAGCTGTCGTTGAAATGCTCGATGCGGCGATAGGCGTGGCCGGTGACCTCGCGGATCGCCCGCAGGATCGGCGCATAGAGCAGCAGCTCCGCATGGACCTCGCGCACCGCGCCGAGGTGCGCGGCATCCGGCTCTTCTCCCGCGAGGTCTATCCGCGCCTCAAGGCCGCCTACCCGACACGACGCCATCCGGAGCGCGCGCTTAGAGTCCGAGCCACGCAGCTCGAAGCATCGTGCGTCCTTCGACTGCGCCTCGCTCCGCTCAGGATGCGGAGAATTGTGCCTCATCCTGAGCGGAGCGCACGGCAGCGCGCGCAGTCGAAGGACCCGCCGCGATTTCCATGCTGATGGATCACGCTCCAGCGGGCCGCTACTCAGCTAAGCCGCGGCGGGACCCGGACGCGGTTGGGGAGGCGGTGGGCGCCGCCGCGCTTCTCCGCCCGCGCCAGGATCTCGATGCCGAGCGCGAGGTCGGAGAGCCCCATGCCGATCGCCTTGAAGAGCGTGAGGTCGGCGCCCGTGGGCCGCGTCCGACCCTCGGCCACGATCGTGGAGATCGGCTGCACGGTCTGCCACGCGGCCTCGTCCTCGCCGAAGCGCCGGCGGAACTCGCTCGAGAGCTCGCGGACGCCGGCGACGGTGTCGACCGCGATCACGGCGCAGCGCGGGAAGATGTCCTGCATGAACTCGCACCGCGCCGGGACGATCGCGCCCATCGCGTTGATGTGGCTGCCGCGCGCCGCCAGCGCCGCGCCGAAGAACGGCTCGGTCGCGTTGGTGATGAGCGTGACGATCGGCGCGTCGCGCACCGCGTCCGCGAGCGTCGGCGCGGCGGTCACGCGCAGGCCCAGCTCCTTGCGCGCCGCGGCGGCAAAAGCCTCGCGCGCCTCCGGCCGGCGGCTGAACACGCGGAGATGCTTCACGCCGCGCACCGCCGCGCAGGCCGCGGCCTGGGGCAGCGCCTGCTTGCCGGAGCCGATCACCGCGAGCTCGTCCGCTTCCGCGGGCGCGAGGCGGCGCGTGCCGACGCCGGTCATCGCTGCGGTGCGCATCTGGCCCAGTGCGGTCGCCTCGATCACCGCGCGGAGCGCGCCGTCCTCGAGCGAGAACAGCACCAGCACCGTCTGCGACCGCCCGCCGAGATTGACCCAGGTCTTGGTGCCGCAGATCCCGGCGCCCCTCACTGCGCCGCCGATCGCGTGCATGGCGTCGTTGGCGGCGACCATGAGGTGCGTCTTGGGCATACTCGCGGCCTCGCCCTTCGCCTCCATCGCCAGCGTGCGCTCGAGCGCATCGACCGCGTCCGGCAGCGCCATCAGCGCCGTGACATCGGCCTCGGTGATCCAGAGCGGGGCGGCCATCGGCGCTCAGCGCGCCTTGGCGACGACGCGCGCCTTGAGCGAGCCGACCTGCGGCGAGCGCACCTCGACGGTGTCGCCGACCTTGAGGAAGAGGTCGGGCGGCTGCACGCCGTCGGGTCCCACCGGGCTCGCATCGGCGGCGGTGCCCTCACCGGTGCCGCTCGCGATCATGTCGCCGGGATGGAGCGTGAGGTCGCGCGAGAGGTATTGCAGGTATTCGCCGAACGAGAACGTCATGTCCTTGGTGTTGTGCTTCTGCCGCCGCTCGCCGTTCACGAAGGTCTCGATGTCGATGTTGGTCGCGTCGGCCTCGCCCACGGCGATGCAGGGGCCGATCGAGCAGGACGTGTCCCAGTTCTTCGGGATGGCGAAGTTCATCGGCCCCATCGGTTCGCGCGGGCTGCGGATGCTCCAGTCGCAGAACAGCGTCACGCCCCAGACGAAATCCTTGAGGTCGCCCGGCCGCAGATCCTTGCCACGCTTGCCGAGGATCACCGCGAGCTCGCCCTCGTAATCGAGCCGGTCGCAGCGTGCCGGATAGATCACCTCCCCGTCCGGCCCGAGCGGATCGTCGATCACCTTCCAGAAGCCCCAGATATAGGGCTTCTGCACCTCGCGCCCGGCGCGGCGGGTCATGCGCTCGCGGTGCGTGGTGAAGTTCGAGCCGGCGCAGGCGATGCGCCCGCCGCCAGGACGCGGCGCGTGCAGCGTCACCTGGGAAGCCGGCCAGGCGAGCGTCTCGCCGCGCGGATCGTTGCGGTCCTGCGCCTTGCCCGCGAGATACTCGAGCGCCTGCCGGACCTGGTCGAGCGCGCGCTCGCCGCCCTCGACGAGGCGCTGCAGGTCCGGGGGCGCCAGCGCCGCCGCGAGCTCGATCGCGCGGGCCTCGCCCTTGGTCTCGGCCAGGAACTTGGCCACCGCGAGCGAGAGATCGATTACCGTCCCCTCGCTCAGCACGCCGGTCCGCCGGTCCGGTCCGTAAACGACGATCTTCATGGCCGCCCTCACTCGCTCGCCCGGCTCCAATCTTATGGCCCGGTCCGGCGAGCGGCAATGCGCGCCGCGGCGTGCGCCTGCCCTGTTGCGAGTGGCCGGCGGAAGGCGGAGAATGGCGGGGGCGGCGGGGTCCCGGCGAACGGAAGGATCGGGCCATGGGAGATTTCCGGGCGGATATGGCGGCGGCGAGCGTCTACCCGCTGTGGGAGCGCGAGGCGCGGGACAATCAGCCACCGGAGCCCGCGCATGTCTGGCGCTGGTCGGCGCTCGACCCGCTGCTCGACGAGGCGGTCAGAGCCACCGACATGACCAATGCCGAGCGGCGCGTTCTCTGCATGCGCAACCCGCATCTCCCGGAGGACCGCGACGGCGCGGCGATCAATCTCTCGGTCAACCTGCAGGTGCTGATGCCCGGCGAGCGGGCGCGGCCGCATCGGCACTCGATGAATGCGCTGCGCTTTGCGCTCGAGGGCGACAGGGCCACGACCATCGTCGAGGGCAAGGACTGCCTGATGCTGCCCGGCGACATGATCCTGACCCCGGCCTGGACCTGGCACGAGCACAAGCACGAGGGCAAGACCCGTGCGGTGTGGGTCGACGTGCTGGACGTGCCGATCCATTCCTATCTCGGGACCCGCGTGTTCGAGCCCGGTCCGGCGCACGATCTGGAGCCGCCGCCGCCCGACGCAGCCTTCGTCGCCGCCGGTCTCACGCCGGACACGCCGACGGCGGCGAAGCCCTATTCGCCGCTGTTCCGTTATCCCTGGGATTTGGCGTCGCAAGCGCTGGCCGCGCTGCCGGCGGAGAAGGACGGGTCCAGGCGGCTGCGCTACACCAACCCGGCGACGGGCGGGCCGATCATGGCGACCATCGATTGCTTCCTGTTGGGGCTGGCCAAGGGCCGGGAGACGGCGGCGCGCAAGACCAACAGCAACTGCGTTTGCGTCGTGATGGACGGCGAGGGTCAGTCGCGAATCGGCGAGGAAACGGTCAGCTGGGGCCCGAAGGACATCTTCACCGTGCCGCACAACGAATGGGCGACGCACAAGGCCTCGCGCGACGCGCGCATCTTCCAGATTACCGACCGCGAACTGCTGCGCCGCCTGGACATCCTGCGCGACGAGCAGCGGGCGTAGCGGCGCTCGCTACTCCGCGGCGGCGGCCGGTTCCTTCGCCGGCTCGGCCGGGACCACGTCCTTGACTGCGCCGGCCCAGCCGCTGGTGGTGAGGTCGAAGAGATTGCCGAGCGGGTCCCGATACTTGATCTCGTAGAACGAGTTCGCATCGCGGGCGGGGTTGCCCATCACGTGCTTGGCGCCGGCCGCCTCGACCTTCCGGCACGCGGCGTCGATGTCGTCGACCCACATGCCAAAATGGTCGATGCCGTAGAACAGCTCCTCCTTCTCCCAGCCGAGCGGCCGGCCGCCGCGGTTGATCAGCGCGACATTCATCGTGCCGTCCGACAGATAGACGACGCGGTCCTCGCGGCCCCCGACGCGCTTCATGTCGAAGGCCTCCTCGAAGAACTTCGCCGCGCGGTTGCAGTCCGAAACCGACAGAGCGATGTGACGCAGCTTCGCCATGGGGTTGCTCCTCGTCCTCTCGGGTGAGTCTCGGTGGCGGCCTTGCGCCTGTCAATGCCGTATGGTGTTCTGGCGCCACCGCCGAAGAGGGGACGATCATGCCGACGCTCAAGACCGCCGATGCCGAGATTTATTACGAGGAGCATGGCGCGGGCTTCCCGCTGATGATCTTCGCACCGGGCGGCTTGCGCTCGGAGCTCGCGTTCTGGCGCGAGAGCCCATCCAATCCCGGGGCGCGGCCGGCGTGGATGGACCCGATGAGCGATCTCGCCGGCACGTTCCGCGTCGTGGCGATGGATCAGCGCAATGCCGGCAGGTCCACCGGCAGCGTCGCGGCCGGGCATGGCTGGGACACCTACGCCCGCGACCATCTCGCGCTGATGGACCATCTCGGCATCGAGCGGGCGCACGTGATGGGCGGCTGCATCGGCGCGTCCTTCTGCCTCAAGCTCTGCGAGATGGCGCCGCAGCGCGTTGCCGCCGCGGTGCTGCAGAACCCGATCGGCCACGACAACAACCGCCAGATCTTCGCCAACCTGGTGAAGATCTGGGCCGACGGCATGAAGGCCAAGGGCCGCGCGCTCGACGGAAAGGTAGTCGAGAGCTTCGGCCGCAACCTGTTCGGCGGCGATTTCGTGTTCAGCGTGACGCGCGATTTCGTGCGCGGCTGCCGCATCCCGATGCTGGTGATGCCGGGCGACGACGCGCCGCATCCCGCCGCCGTGGCGCACGAGGTGGCGAAGCTCGCGCCCGTGGTCGAGGTGATGCATCCCTGGAAGGGGCCCGACCACCTCCGCGCGGCGATTCAGCGGGTGCGCGATTTCCTCGAGCGCCACACGCCGGCGCCGAAATCGAGGGCCTCGGCGGCGTAGCGGTTCAGCCGGCGCGATGGTGCGGTGCCTGCGCGTAGTGCAGGCGCAGCAGATCGATGCCGTAATCGTTGCCGTTGGGCGTGCGGACGATGGTGTGGACGTGGAACTTGGCCGGCTCGGCGTTGGTCAGGAACACGCCCGCGTGGTGGTCGAACTCGATGAAGATCACCGGGCTCTGCACGCGGTAATAGAACGGGCTCGCTTCGTCGAAGCCGCCGATCCAGCAGAAATGCGTGTCGGCGAGGTGGCGCTCGACCTCCTCCATCCGCACCTTGGCCGGCCCGTCCGGCAGCGGCGCGACATAGGATGCGACGAGATCGAGCAGCGCGCGCCGCTGCACCGGCGAGAACGCGTTCGCGCGGATGCCCTCATAGGGCACGATCCGGTTGTCCTGGCGCGCGCCGCCCAGATGCAGGTTGTCGGCGAAGTGGCGGCGGCCCTCCGGCAGGTCGCCGCCCATCATCGAATGCGCGACGATGGCGCGGCGCTGCTGCTCCGGCGCGAGCGAGCGCATCAGCGCGAGCCCCGCGCGCTCCTCGTCCTGGAACAAGGCGGTGCCGGCGAACGGGCCGGTGTCGGCATAGGACGGCTCCGCGCCCATGAAGGTCGGCGACAGCACCATCTGCCCGCCTAGCACGAAGCAGTTGAGGCTCAGGTGATGGCCGAAGAACTGCCAGCCCCAGGGCTCGGTCATGGACGGCACGCCGAACAGGCAGAAGATATAGCTCCATTCGCCGAGCACCGCCGGGCCGCCGACGAGGTCGCCCAGGAACCGGTTGAGCCGCATCACGTCGCGGGTCATGCCGAAGCCCCGGGCGCTCAGGCTCGCGCGCAGCACGGCGAGCACCGCCTCGCGCAGCGCGTCCGGGATCTCCTCGAGCCGCAGCCCGTAATGCTCGACATAGAGCTCGGTGTTCTGCCAGCGCCGCCACATCTCGGAATCGATCGGAAAGACCGATCTCGCGCGCTGCTCGGGCGTCAACCGCGCGAGCAGCGCGCTCGCCGCCTCCGCCATGGCGGCGACCGGCGCGCCGTTGGGCGCGAGCGCATAGAGGCCGGGAATAACCGTGCCGTCCGTGGTGATGCCGCGGTAGGGCTCGGCCAGCAGCTGGTCCCACGTGCCGAACAGCTCCTGCGCGCGCGGGCTCTTAAGCCGCGCTTCCGCATGGGCGCGCGCCGTCGGCCCGGCGATCTTCGATTGCGTCGGCAGGAACGGGCGATAGTCCGACGGCGCCATGGCGCGCCTCAGGGCACCGGCAGAAGCGGCGCCTGTCCAGGCGGAAGCTGCATGCCGAAGGTGGCGAGCAGCAGCGCCGTTCCGGCATAGTTGCCCATCAGCGCGACGAGGCTCACGAGGTCGGCCGGCGTGAAGGCCTTCGCCGCGCGCGCGTAGGTCGCCGCCGAGACCTTGTGCGTGCGATAGAATTCGCGCGCCAGATCGATCACGATCGCGTCGCCCGGCGCGAGCCCGTCCGTGCTCTTGCGGTGCTTGATGAGGTCGATGATGTCGGCGGAGACGCCCTGCTTCAGCGCCTCGGGCTCGTGCGCCGCCCATTCGAACTGGCTGTCGAGTTCGCGCGCCGTGGCGAGGATCGCGATCTCGCGGGTGCGCGCGGGAATGCCGCTCTCATAGCGCAGGTAGTAATTGAGCGGCCGCGCATGCTCGGCGTATTTCGTGTTGTAGAGCTGAATGCCCGCGGGCCCGCGCAGCCCCACGAGGTTGCCGCTCTTGGGATCGCCGACATGGTCGAAGATATGCTGCCCGACCGCGTCGAGCTGCTCGCGTTTCGGCAGCGGCAGCCGGAAGCGGGACTCGGGGTCGATGTCGGCGGGAAGCGAGGCCATGGATCACCCTCTCGCGAATGCGCCCGCCATAGTCGCGGCGCGGCGCTGGGGCGTCAAGCAAGCGCCGGCTCGGCGAGATGCACCGCAAGCCACAGCGTCGGCCGCGCGGAATCGGTCCAGTCGACTCGATGGCGGGCATGCGCGGGGATGAGGAGATGGTCGCCGCGGCGCAGCACGCGCGCCTCGGCCTCGCCGTCGAAGCGCACGCCCGCCGCGCCCTCGAGCACCAGCACCCACTCGGCGTTCGCCTGGTCGTACCAGAAGCCGGGCGGGCTCGCATGGCCGTGCGAGACGATGCGCTCGATTCGCGCCCCCGGCGATGCCAGGAGCTGCGTCACCTGCTCCGCCCCGCCGCGCGGGGCGATGTCCGCGTAGATGTTGCCGTCCGCCATCATCCCACTCGCCTCTCCTGCGTCGCGGGCATAGGATACCGGAACGGACACGAGGGAGGAGGCTCATGGACCGGCTGCGTGCCGCGCTTCTCGCGTTTCTCGCCGTGGGGGTCGCATCCGGCTCCGCCGCGGCGGCGGACAGGATCCGCGCCGGCACGCCCGAGCCGACGGCGTTCGTCTTCTCCGCGCTCGACGTCGCGATCGATGGCGGCTTCTTCAAGAAATACGATCTCGACGTGACACGCATCGACTTCGCCGGCGGAGCGAAGCTGCACCAGGCGATGGCGTCGGGCGATCTCGACATGATCATCGGCACCGGCTCGGACATGCTGTTCCTGGCGCGCGGCGCGCCGGAGCGGGCGGTGGCGGCCTATGGCAACGATCTCCTGTCGCTGTCGGTGCTGGTGCGCGCCGAGGACGGGCCCAAGACGATGGACGGGCTCAAGGGCAAGACCTTCGGCACCACCACGACCGGCTCGTTCACGAGCTGGATCGCGCGCCAGCTCGCGACCCGCCACGGCTGGGGACCGGACGGCGTCAAGCTCGCCTATCTCGGCAACATGAACGGGCTCATCGCCGGGCTGCTCGCGAAGAACGTCGATGCGATCATCGGCCCCACCGCCGCCGGCCTGCGGCTCCAATCGGAGGGCCGCGTCCGCATCATCGAGCGCGCCGGCGACGAGATCACCGATTTCATCGCCGACATGATCTATGCGAGCGCCCCGATGATGCAGGACCATCCCGACGAGGTGCGCCGCTTCCTCAAGGGCTGGTTCGACGCGGTCGCCTTCATGAAGACGCACAAGGCCGATACGCTGCGCATGACCGAGAAGGCGACGCACCTCCCCGACGACATCGCCGCGAAGATCTACGACGTCGAGATGCCAACCTTCTTCAGCGACGGCCACTTCGACCGCAAGAAGTTTGCGGTGGTGAAGCAGTCGCTGATCGACCTGGGCCTCGTCAAGGAGATGCCGCCCGACGACAAGCTCATCACCGAGGCGTTCCTGCCCTGAGGCGCGGGCCGCCTCAGTTGCTGCGGTCGCCCGCCTCGGCGATGCCGTTCATGTACATCTCCCAGACGCGGAGATTGATCTCGCAGGCATGCACCACCGCGTCCTCCATGTGGAGGTCGTGCGCGAATCGGGCCACCGCGTTCCAGCCGAGATCGGAATGCTCGACATCGGCCTCGCGGTGGATCGTCCAGAAGTCGAGCTGGTCCTCCCTGAGGCCGAACTGCCGCTTCCAGCTCTCATGCTGCACGCCTGACCAGCCGAGCTCGCGCTGCCGCCCGGTGCCGTAGCCCGGCACGTTCGCCCGTTCGGCGCATGTGTTGGCGACGATGCCCTCGAGCCAGTGCGTGCCGGACATGAGCCCCGACCACGCCGCCCAGGCGATCTCGGTGGAAGGCAGCGGCTTCGCGTTGACGATCTCCTCGCGCGCCATGCCGATCGCCACGCCCAAATCCTCCAGCACCTGCCAGTGCGGCTTGCCGTGGCCGAAGTCGTTGTCGGCGACGATCTCCTGGCTGCACGCCTTGATGATGTTGAGCTTCGTGGTCCAGTCCGGGCAGTTGGTCGCGACCCGGAGCTTCAACACGGAGTTGCGCTGCCGCGTGTTGAGCCGGTGCTGCTTCACGAACATGCGGGCGCGGCCGGGCGTCATCTCCTCGGTGAAGAGCTTGCCGCGGCGCACATAGGCGTCGACGATGGCATCGAGCTTCGCGAGGACTGCGTCTTGCGTCATTCCCTTCTCCTTCAATGCTTCGCGTTGACCCGGGCTGCCGCCTCCTTCACCAGGCTCAGGTCGGCATATTTCGCGATCTCGATCGGGGCGGCAAGGAAACCCAGCTCGCGCTGCACGTCGATGTTGCTCTGCAGCGCCTTCAGGTCCGGCAGGTCGTCGGGATCGCGGTAGTAATCGTGGTCCTTGGTGAACAGCCACGACGCATAGCGCTCCGGCGGCTGCTTGGTGAATTGCGAGACCAGCCGCACGACCTCGTCGTGGTTCGCCGGGTCCATGAAATACCGCCGAGCGCGGATGGTGTCTTCGAGGAAATCCACCATGGCCGCGCGGTTCTTCGCGATGAAGCCCGCGCGCGCCGCCCAGACGATCATCTGCGTCGTGCCGATCGCATCGCGCTGCGTGAAGAGCGTGCGGCCGATGCGGCGCAGCTCCGGGTCCTCCGAGAACGGCAGGGGGCTCGAGATCAGGTCGACCTTGCCGTCGGCGAGCGCCGCGCGATGGTTGGGCATCGACACCTCGACCAGCGTCAAGTCCCGCTTCGGATCCAGGCCGTTCTTCTTCAGCATGATGCGCAGCGCCATGTCCATCGCGCCGCCGGCGCCGGCAGTGGCGAGGATCTTGCCCTTGAGGTCGGCGACGGTGTGGATCGGCCCGTCCTTCCGCACGATATATTCGTCGGAATAGTGGCCCTGGGTGCCGTCCTGGAACTCGTCGGCGATCACGCGCAGGTCGGCGAGCCCGGCATTCTGGATCGCCGCCGCCAGCGACGAGTAGGCGAGCGTCGCGATCTCGACGTCGCCGGTGGCAAGCGCCGGGACCATCAGCGGCGTGCTGGCGAAATGCAGCGCCTCGAACACATAGCTCTTGCCGTCGTGCTGCGCGATCCCGGGCTTCAGGAACAGAATCGATGGCATGTTGCTGACGATCGCCACCCAGGCCACGCGGATCTTCACCGGCTCGGCGCCGGCCCCGCCCGCGGACAGCACCAGGCCCGCGGCCAGCGCGGCAATCCACCTCCCAATGCGCATCGCTTCCCTCCCTGTGCACCCGACGTTTCGCGTGCGGCAGCGATCCCTGCTCCCGGCGGCAGATGCATCCTCGCCGGAATGTAGTACGCTTGGTGGCGAGAGGAGAAGCCCATGCCCGATTTCGTCCCGACCCATCGCATCACGCACGAGGCGACCCGCAAGATGCTCGACGCCGGCGTCGCCAAGGCGACCGAGCTCGGCGTCAAGGTGAGCCTCGCCGTGGTCGATGCCGGCGGCGACCTCATCGGCTTCCTGCGCATGGACGGCGCGCGCTTCTTCTCCGGCCGCGCGACGATCAAGAAGGCGATCACCTCGGCCTCGCAGCGCCTGCCCTCGGGCTACTTCCCGAAGGAGGGCGAGGTCAGCATGCAGATCCGGATGGATGGCGACTTCACCAACATCGCGGGCGGCTTCCCGATCGTGGTCGAGGGCCAGGTCGTGGGCGCCGTCGGCGCCGGCGGCGCCAAGGTCGAGCAGGATGTCGAGATCGCCAAGGCCGCGCTGGCCGCGCTCGGCCTGCCCCCGTCCTAGCATTCCCTAACCAAATCCGAACGGGTAAAGTCGAGGAAATCCGCGCGGGGAAGCATCGCGCGCGGGCCGGGGCCCGTCCCCGAAGCCCGGCGGGACGGAACGGGGGAGGCAATGGAATTCGGCATTCAGCTCGCGACCGCGTCCTATCATTGGAAGGTGGTGAAGCGCGCCGAGGAGCTGGGCTTCAGCCATGCCTGGTTCTACGACACGCAGCTTCTGAACGCCGATCCGTTCGTGGCAATGGCGGCGGCGGCGGTGCAGACCTCGCGCATCAAGCTCTGCACCGGCGTGCTCATCCCGTCGAACCGGATTGCGCCGGTGGCGGCCAACGCGCTCGCCTCGCTCAACGCGCTGGCCCCGGGGCGGATCGTCTGCGCGCTCTCCACGGGCTTCACCGCCAGGCGCACCATGGGCCTGCCCGCGGTCACGCTGAAGCGGCTCGAGGAGTATGTGCGGGTGATCCGCGGCCTCCTCGCCGGGGACACGGTCGAATGGTCGGAGGAGGGCGGGCCGCACAAGATCCGTTTCCTCTGCCCCGAGCTCGGGCTCATCAATCTCGACGATCCGATCCCGATCCATCTCTCCGCCTTCGGGCCGAAAGGGCGGGCGCTCACCGCGAAGCTGGGCGCCGGCTGGATGTGCGGCGGCAATCCGCGGGGCGCGATCGCGGCGCTGGGCGCGATGCGCGAGGCCTGGACCGCGGCCGGACGCGATGCCAAGGATCTCTATTCCACCACCTTCGGCAATGGCTGCGTCCTCAAGGAGGGCGAGCCCGCCGACAGCCCGCGCGCGCGGGCGCAGGCCGGCCCCAGCGCCACCATGATGTTCCACGATCTCGCCGAGCAGGAGGAGCTGGGCACGCTCGGCTTCGAGCTGCCGCCGCAATTCCAGGCGCAGTTCGCCACCTATCGCGAGATCTACCGCGCCTATCAGCCGGCCGATGCGCGCTATCTCTCGAACCATCGCGGCCATCTCATGTTCCTCCGTCCCGAGGAGCAGGCGCTGATCACGCCGGAGCTCATCCGCACCATGACCCACACCGGCACCGAGGCCGAGCTGGTCGAGAGCGTGCGCTCGGTGCGCGACGGCGGCTTCAGCCAGTTCGCCGTCACCCTGCGCGTCGGCCACGAGATGGAAATGCTCGAGGACTGGCACCGCGTGCTGTCGAAGGTTTGAGCGGCAGCGATGCTGGCGCAGCAGATCCTGAACGGCGTGGTGGTTGGCGCGGTCTACGCGCTCTTCGCGCTGGGCTTCACGCTGGTCTATGGCGTGCAGAAGATCCTTAACCTCGCGCATGGCGGGCTCTTCATGTGGGGCGCCCTCATCGGGCTCGGCGTCGTCACCCGGCTCGACCTGCCGCTCTATGCGGCGCTGCTCATCGCGATGCTGGCGGCGGGGGGCCTGGGCATCGTGCTCGAGCTCCTGGCGTTCCGCCAGCTCCGGCGGCGCAAGGGCGACGATCTCAGCACGCTGGTCGCGGCGATCGGCGCCAACCTCATCCTCGTCAACATGGCACAGCAGGCGACCAACTCGCAGATCCTGGGCTTTCCCTTCGGCACCTTCCCGATCCACATCTGGCGCGTCGCCGGGCTCGTGGTGTCGCTGCAGACCCTGGTGATCCTCGGCTGCGTCGCGGTCCTGGTGACGCTGCTCGTGTTCTATCTCTTCCGCACCCGGTTCGGCGCCGAGGTGCGCGCCGTGGCGGTGAGCGAGCGCACCTCGGTCCTGCTCGGCATCGCGCCGCAATCGGTGTTCCTGCAGACCTTCTTCATCGCCGGCGCGATGGCGGGCGCGGCGGGCGTGATCCTCGGCGTCGCCTTCAACTCGGTGAGCTTCGACATGGGCGAGCCGATGATGCTCCGGGCGTTCGTCATCGTCGTGCTCGGCGGGTTCGGCAGCGTGCCGGGCGCGGTGGCGGCCGGCCTGGTGCTTGGCATCGTGCAGGCGCTCGCGGTCGCGTTCCTTTCCTCCGACCTCGCCGACACGATGATGTTCGGCGTGCTGATCCTGCTGCTGCTGGTGAAGCCCACCGGGCTCTTCCAGGGGTTCGAGACCGAGATGCGCCGGGCGTGAGGCGATGGACCTGCTGCTCTCCTATCTCCCCTATGTCGATGCGATCTGCATCGGCAGCGGCTATGCGCTGAGCCAGTTCATCGCGCTACGGGCCGGGCTGTTCTCGCTGGGCTCGGCGGGGTTCGCGTCGCTGGGCGCCTATACCGCGGCGATCGCGCTCATGCGCTATGCCGTGCCGGCGGCGTGGGCGGTGCTGCTCGGCACGGTCGTCGCGACCGTGGCGGGAGTGCTGATGTCGGTGCCGCTCGCCCGGCTGCGCGGGCATTTCCAGGCCATCGCGACGGTGGCCTTCGTCGAGATCATCGTGTCGCTCGCCCTGCATTTCGACCATTTCACCGGCGGACCGGCCGGCATCAACGGCCTGCCCAAGCTGGTCGGGACCTGGGAGCTGGTGCTGTTCGTCGCGGCGGTGGCGGCGTTCTTCGCGGTGATCGAGCGGACCGGGATCGGCCGTGCCTTCGGCGCGATCCGCCAGGACGACATCGTCGCGCGCTCGCTCGGCATCTCGGTCGCGCGCTATCACCGCCTCGCTTTCGCGCTAAGCGCGGGCATCGCGGGCTTGTGCGGCGGGCTCGCAGCGTTCAACAGCTACACGATCGAACCGCAGCAGTTCGGGTTCGGGCTGCTGACGCTGGCGATCGGCGCGGTGCTCCTCGGCGGCCGCAGCTCGGTGGCCGGGCCGATCGTCGGCACGGCCATCTTCGTCCTGCTGCCCGAGCTGGCGCGGCCGCTCTCGGACAACCGCTTCCTGTTGCAGGGCGCGCTGCTGATCCTGGTGATCACCTTCCTGCCGCAGGGCATCGTGGACGGGCTGCGCCGCCGCCGTGCCGCTGCCGGCTCCGGACGCAAGGGCGGGCCGGAGATCGTGCGGACCCCCGCGGCATGAGCGCGCTCACGCTCCGCGCGGTGAGCAAGTCGTTCGGCGGCGTGCTCGCCGTCAGCGACCTGTCGCTCGACATTCCCGCGGGCCGCATTACCGGCCTCATCGGTCCCAACGGCGCGGGCAAGACCACCGTGGTCAATGTGATCACCGGCATCGTCAAGCCCACCGCGGGGCGGATCGCGGCCGGCGAGCACGAGCTCACCGGCGCGAGCCCCGAGGCGATCGCTCGCTCGGGCGTCGCCCGCACCTTCCAGAACATCCGCCTGCTGCACGACCAGAGCGTGCTCGACAATGTCGTGGTCGGGTTCCACCGGCACGAGACGACCTCGCTCCTCGCCAATCTCTGCGGCCTGCCGTCCGTCTGGCGCGAACGCGACGCATTCCGCGCCCGCGCCCGCGCCCTGCTCGACCGCTTCGAGATGACGCGCTTCGCCATGGCGCGCGCGGATTCGCTGTCCTACGGGCATCAGCGCCGCGTCGAGATGATGCGGGCGATCGCCGCGGCGCCGGAGTTCCTGCTGCTCGACGAGCCCGTGGCCGGCATGAACCAGGTCGAGGCGGACGGGCTCGGCGCGATCTTCCGCGCGCTCGCCGCGGACGGGATCGGCATCCTGCTCATCGAGCACAACGTCTCGTTCGTCATGGATCTCTGCGAGACGATCCACGTGATGAACACCGGCCGACTCATCGCGCACGGCACGGCGGACGAGGTGGCGCGCGACCCCGCCGTGATCGAAGCCTATCTCGGGAGCTGAGGGTGCTCGAGGTCGAGGAGGTCACCACCACCTATGACGGCATCGTCGCCGTGCGCGCGGCGAGCCTCGCGGTGCGGCAGGGCCAGATCGTATCGCTGATCGGCTCGAACGGCGCCGGCAAGACCACGCTGCTCAACACCATCAGCGGCCTGTTGCGGCCGAAGAGCGGGCGCATCCGGTTCGAGGGCTCGGACATCGCCCGCCTGCCGCCGCACGAGGTGGCGCGGCGCGGGCTGCTGCAGGTGCCGGAGGGGCGGCAGGTGCTGGGCCCGCTGTCGGTGCGGGAGAACCTCATGCTGGGGCTGCTGGCCGGACGGGCGCGCGCGGCCGATCCCGCGGACATCGCGCGGATCTACGAGCTCTTTCCGATCCTGCGCGAGCGCCAGGACGTGCCGGCGGGGCAGTTGAGCGGCGGCGAGCAGCAGATGCTGGCGCTCGGGCGCGCGCTGATGGGGCGGCCGCGCCTCCTGCTGCTCGACGAGCCGAGCCTCGGCCTCGCGCCCACCCTGGTCGGGCAGGTGTTCGCCACGCTGCGGCGGCTGCACGGCGAGGGGCTCACCATTCTCCTGGTCGAGCAAAACGCACGCCGCGCGCTCGATCTCACGGACTATACTTACGTCATCGAACATGGTGAGATCGTGCGCGAGGGCCGGAGCGCGGCGCTGCGCGAGGATCCGGCGGTGATCGCCCATTACCTGGGTGCGGGGACGCGGCAAGCGGCGGCGCAAACATAGGGGGAGAAGCATCATGCGGGCTTGGGAAATCGGGGCGGTGGTGGCGGTGTTGGGCGGCGCGGTCGCGGCCGGCGGAGCGGCGCGGGCCGACGAGATCACGCTGGGCGCGGAGGTGGCGCTGACCGGGCCGATGGCGTCCTTCATCGGCCCCAACATGCGCGCGGCCTTCGAGATCGCGACCGACCGGGTCAACCGGCTGAAGCTCGCCGGGCCGCATACGATCAAAACGCTGGTCGAGGACACCGCCGGCGACAAGGCGCAGGTGATCGCCGTCACCAACAAGCTCGCGACGCGCGACAAGGTCGCGGCGATCCTCGGGCCGCCGACCACCGTGCTGGGCGCGGTCGCGGCGCCGGTCGCGGACAGTCTCGGCACGCCGATCGTGCTGATCGGCTACAGCGCCGAGATGGTCGCGAACCATCCCTGGGCCTACAAGGCCTACATGGAGTCGAGCGCCTCGTCGAAGGCGATCGCGGCCTTCATCGTGTCGCACCTCAAGGCCAAGACCGTGCTCACGGTCTATGACCGCGGCAACGACGCCTCGACCGAGATCAAGGACGGCGTGCGCGACCTGGTCACCAAGGCCGGCGTGAAAGTCCTCTCCGAGGAGGGCACGCAGCAGGGCGATACGAATTTCGGTCCGCTCGCGACCAAGATCGTGAGCCTCAATCCCGACGTCATCATGCTGTCGACGCCGCCCGAGCTCGGCGCCAACGTGGTGATCCAGGCACGCCAGGCCGGGCTCTCGCCCAACACCAAGATCATCGGCATCGGCAATCTCGCGGCGCCGGCCTATGCCCGCACCGGCGGCAAGGCGGTATGGGGCACCTATTACACCTCGGATTATTTCGCCGGCATGCCGACGCCCGAGAACAAGGAGTTCGTCGCCGCCTACAAGGAGAAGATGAAGATGGAGCCGGACGTGTTCGCGGCCGGCGCCTACGCCGCGACGATGATCGCCGCGAACGCCATCCGCCAGGCGGGCGACCATCCCGACCGAGCGAAGATCCGCGACGCGATCGGCCGCACCGAGGATTTCACGACCGTGCTCGGCACCGGCAAGATGACCATCGACGACAAGCACGTCACCACCTACGACCTCGTCATGCTGCAACTGGTCGACGGCAAGAACGAGCTCGCCAAATGACGGGAAGGGCCGAACAGGCGGAATGCTGACGCACGAGGATAACGAGCGGCTGGTCCGGGTCGGGCGCGGCCGGCCGGCGGGCGAGCTGTTCCGCCGCTACTGGCTGCCCGCCCTGCTTTCGTCGGAACTCGCCGAGCCGGACGGGGCGCCCGTCCGGGTGCGCCTCCTGGGCGAGGACCTCGTCGCGTTCCGCGATACCAACGGCCGCGTCGGGCTGTTCGAGGCGTTCTGTCCGCACCGGCGCGCGCCCTTGTTCTTCGGCCGCAACGAGGAATGCGGGCTGCGCTGCGTCTATCACGGCTGGAAGTTCGACGTGGACGGCAACTGCGTGGACATGCCGTCCGAGCCTCCCGGCACGCCGATGCAGGCCGAGGTCAAGGTCCCGCATTACCCCACGGCCGAGCTCGGCGGCGTCATCTGGGCCTATCTCGGCCCGCCCGCGCTCGAGCCGCCGCTCCCCGATTATGAATGGCTGCGCGCGCCGGCCTCGCACCGGCATGTCAACAAGACCTTCGAGGATTGCAGCTATCTCCAGGCGCTCGAGGGCGGGCTCGACACCGCGCATTCCTCCTTCCTGCACAACAACCGGCTGGGCGACAACCGGCTGCTGCGCAATCGCGACGGCGCGCCCAGGATCGATGTCGAGCGTACCGACTACGGCTATTGTTACTCCTCGAACCGCGACGCCGGCGCGGACGGGCGCTATGTCCGCGTCTATCACTATGTCATGCCGGCGCAGCAGATGCGCGGCGCGGTCACCCGCTACGATGGCGGCCGCGCCGAGGTGCCGACGCTCGACGGCCATCTCTGGGTCCCGGTCGATGACGAGCATTGCTGCGTCTATAACTGGTGCGTGGGCTACGACCAGTCCGTGCCGCTGTCACAGGCGTTCCGCGACGCGCATGAGCGGCAGTACGGCCGGTCGAAGGACGACCTCGTGCCCGGCACGTTCCATCTGAAGCGCAATCTCGGCAACGACTTCCTGATCGACCGCGCGGCGCAAAAGAGCCGGACCTTCACCGGGATCGAGGGCATCAACACGCAGGACTTCGCGCTGCAGACCGGCATGGGGCCGATCGTCGACCGCTCGAAGGAGATCCTCGGCACGTCCGACCGTGCTATCGTGACGATGCGCCGCCTGCTGCTCGAGGCGACGCATGCGGTGGAGCGCGGCGAAGCGCCGCCGGGGCTCGATCCCCGCACCTACCGCACGATCCGCCCGCACGACAGCCTCGTCGCCGGCGACGTGCCGTGGAAGGACGCGCTCGCCGCCGAACTCGTCGCGAAGTGGTAGGCCGGGGACTCAGCTCCAGGGGGCGACGGTGATGTGGATCGAGCGCTCCTGGCTCTCGCCGCCCACCATCTTGAGGCCGTGATCGAGGTCCTTGAGCCCGATCACGTGGCTCGACATGCGCTCGAGCGGGAAGCGGCCGCCCGCCATCGTCTTCAGCGCCAGCTCGACCGCCTCGAAGCTGTGGCCGCGCGTGCCGAACAACTTGATCTGCTTGGCGATCACCTGGTTCAGGTCGAACTTGTCGATCGCACCCTTGCGCGAGACGATGAGGAGCCGCCCGCGCTTGCGCAGCAGCGGCAGCGACGCGTTGACGATCTCCTGCCCGCCGCCGCTCGCGTCGATGACGATGTCGGCCATGCGCCCGCCGGTGACGCTCTTCACCACCGCGGCCAGATCCTCCCGGTCGGCCATCACGGTGTGGTGCGCCCCCAAGTCGCGCGCCACCGCCAGCCTCTGCTCGTCGCGCGCGAGGCCGGAGATGATGACGCAGTCCGTGCCCACCGCCTTCGCGGCGATGACGCAGCCCAAGCCTTGCTGCCCGGGCCCCAGCACCACCACGGTCTTCCCCGGCCCCGCCTCGCCGTCGAGATAGGCCCACTGGAAGCCGTTGCCGATCGGCAGCGCCATCGCCGCGATGTGGTCCGGAACGCCTTCCGGCACGCGGTGCAGCACGGTGCGCGGATGCATGTAGAGGTACTGGCTGTAGCCGCCCCACAGCGCGGGCGCCACGGTGAGCGGCGTCGAGCCATAGCGGATCGCGCCCGGCAGCGACGCGTCGGTCTCCAGGCACGAGCGGTACTCGCCGGTGCGGCAATATTCGCAATGGCCGCAGGGCAGATACTCCTCGAGCGCGACGCGGTCGCCCTCGCTCACGCCCCAGCGCGCGCGGGCAAGCTCGCCGAGCTTGACGACCGTGCCGATCATCTCGTGGCCGAGGATGCGCGGGCCCGGCTTCTCGTTGAGATACATCGGCCAGTCGCTGCCGCAGATGCCGGTCGCCTCGACCTTGAGCAGCCCGGCATCGGGCGCGATCTCCGGCACCGCGAACTCGCGCAGCTCCATGGCGCGTGCCTTGACCGCCACCGCGGCCAGCGATTTCGCCGGAACGCTCATCCTCGCCTCCCATCCAGAGGCGGCGACGATATCACAATGGCGGGGCCGCGGGGGAGCGTGTAGCCTCGTCCGCGCGCAACGCGGAGGAGGGCGCCATGGCGGCGGGACAGGGCCGGGTCGACGTCCATCACCATTTCCTCTTTCCGGAGTACATCGCGACGCAGCGCCCGCTGATGCGCAAGGTCGCGTCCGACAATCCGCACGTGCTCGACTGGTCGCCGGCGCGGTCGATCGAGGTCATGGACCGGCACGGCATCGCGACCTCAATCCTGTCGATCTCGACGCCGGGCTCCTGGACCGGCGACGTGGCGGAAAGCCGCAAGCTCGCGCGCGCCACCAACGAATATGCGGCGCGGCTGGTGAAGGATTTTCCGGGGCGGTTCGGTTTCTTCGCCACCATCCCGCTGCCCGACAGGGAGGGGTCCTTGCGCGAGATCGAGCATGCGCTCGATGTACTCGGCGCGGACGGGATCGCGCTGCTCACGAGCTACGACATGAAATGGCCGGGCGATCCCGCCTTCGCGCCGGTCTATGACGAGCTCAACCGGCGCAAGGCGATCGTCTATTCGCATCCGACGGTGGCCGATTGCTGCGCCGGCATCATGCCGGGCATCGTCCCGGCCGCGATCGAGTTCATGTTCGACACGGTGCGGGCGATCACCGGCCTGCTGTTCAGCGGCACCTTCGCGCGCTGCCCCGACATCCGCTTCATCTTCTCGCACGCAGGGGGCGGGCTGCCGATGCTGGCCGGCCGGCTCGCCGGGGTGGCGCGCAACCCGGCCATCGCCGAGCGCCTGCCGCAGGGGCCGATGGCGCCGCTGAAGCGGCTCCATTTCGACACGGCGAGCATGGCCAATCCGATCGCCTTCGCCGCGCTCATGCAGCTCGTCTCCGCGCGCCAGGTGTTCTTCGGCACCGACTATCCCTATGCGCCGATCGAGCCCGCTGTGAACGGGCTGCCGACGCTCGGCCTCGCCGCCGACGATCTCGCCGCCATCGAGCGCGGCAATGCGGCGCGCATGTTCCCGCGGCTCGGCGGCGCGACGGGGTTGGGCTGACGGGTCTGTTGTGTCAGGATGGACCGGAAAACGGATCAGAGGACGAGAGCATGGAACCGCTGCCGCGGGGAGCCAATTTCATCCGCGCCAAGACGCTATGGGAGCTGGGGCTGCACGTCGCCGGCAACCCGGCCACGCCCTATGGGGGGAACCGCGACATGTGCATCGTCGTCGGTTCCGGCTCGGGCGAGCGGTTCCGGCCGGCGCTCAGGCTCGCCACCGGCTCGGCCATCCTCGCCGAGGACGTGGCGCGCGGCGAAATCGAGATGGCGTTCGTCAATCCCTCGGCGCTCCTGACCCAGGCCTATCGCGGCACCGGCCTGTTCAAGACGCCGCTGCCGGTGCGCGTCGTCGCCGTCTATCCGAGCTGGGACCGGTTCGTGGTCGCGGTGCATCCGCGCACCGGCATCCGCTCGGTCCGCGACATCAAGGACCGCCGCATTCCTTTGAAGCTCTCGATCCGCGAGGACCATACCCATTCGACCATCGTGCTGATCGAGCAGATGCTGGCGCTCTACGGCTTTTCGCTCAAGGACATCGAGTCCTGGGGCGGCAGCTTCCAGCTCGTCGGGCCGCCGCATGACGAGCGGCGCATGCGCGCGATGCGCAACGGCGAGATCGATGCGATCTTCGACGAAGGCATCAGCGTGTGGCTCGCCGAGACGTTGGCCAACGGCTACGAGGCGGTCGAGCTCGAGCCGGAAATTCTCGACAAGCTGGTGGCGATCGGCTGGCGCAAGGTGCCGCTGCCGAAGGCGCGCTTCCCGCATCTGAAGCGCGACCAGGTCGCGATCGATTTCAGCGGCTGGCCGATCTACACGCGCGCCAGCCTGCCGGACCAGGTGGCATACGATGTCTGCGCCGCCTTCGCCGCGCGCGAGGCCGAGATCCCGTGGGACCCCGGCTCCTATACCGGGCTGCCGCAGATCGGGCAGGACACCGACGCGACCTCGCTCGATGTGCCGCTCCACCCGGGCGCGG
>Ga0070740_10002513_pt1 | contig 21357 bp, 19 predicted proteins | sample Coa_R2_FD_67286 | JGI IMG/M metagenome (GOLD analysis project Ga0070740, IMG submission 67286) | Surface soil microbial communities from Centralia Pennsylvania, which are recovering from an underground coalmine fire - Coalmine... | ecosystem: Environmental > Terrestrial > Soil > Unclassified ...
CAATATATCAATCCGGTCACGGGCCGCTCCCCCATGCCGTCGATCGCAGCATTTCTGCAACTGCTGCCCGCCGGATTTCGAAGCGAACCATACCGCGCCACCGATTCCACCGTGTTTTGCGTCGCAGAAGGCAGCGGACGAAGCCGAATAGAAGGCGAAGACATAGAGTGGCGCGAGCACGACGTGTTCGTGGCGCCGTCCTGGCGGTGGGTATCGCACGAAAGCCCTTCCGGCGCAGTGCTGTTCAGTTTCTCGGATCGCCCGGCGCAGAAGGCGTTGGGTTTGTGGCGGGAAGCTTCGCGGGCCGATCAATAGGGGAGAACCGGGCGGCGATTAGGGTCGTCTATACCTGTGACGGTACTAGAAGTTTTGATATACTGAGGCTTCAAGCAAGCTGGAATTGTCGGAGGGGAGACCTTCCTTGCAGCCGTTCTTCCCCTTCTAGGTTGTGAGATGTCCATGCGTTATCGCCGGCGTGGGGCGCCGGTCGCGGTGACCTGCTGGGTGCTGCTGGTAATCCTTCCGGCCGTGCCGTTGCGAGCTCAACAGGCGGAACTCAGCAAACTCGACGTGGACCTGCTCGACGACATCTCCCGCCGGTCCTTTCGTTACTTCTGGGAGCAGATGGACCCGAATACGGGTTTGGTGCGCGACCGCGCGCCGACCACGGGGGAAATGGAGGAGGGCCCACACAGCCAGGTGGCGAGCATCGCGGCCACGGGTTTCGGGCTTACGGCCCTGGTGATCGCTGCCGATCATCGCTGGATCGGACACGAAGCGGCCCGCGAGCGCGTTCTGGCCGCACTGGAGTTCTTCGCGCATCGCGCGCCCGAACAGCATGGGTGGTTCTACCATTTTATGAACATCTCCACGGGCGAACGGATTTGGAAGAGCGAGGTGTCCTCCATCGACACCGCTCTGCTCCTGGCCGGCGTCCTGAGCGTGCGCGAGTGTTTTCACAACGATCCAGAGATCGTAAATCTGGCCAATACCATCTACGCGCGTGTGGATTTCCCCTGGATGATGGATTCGAGCGGCACATATTTTTCCCACGGCTGGACTCCGGAAAAGGGCTTTCTGCCGTATCGCTGGGACACTTACAGCGAACTGCTGATTCTTTACGTGCTGGGGATCGGCTCTCCCACACACCCCATCCCGCCAGCCACCTGGGACACCTGGAAGCTGCCGCTCGTGAAGACCGGCGATTACAAATACGTCGGGGGCGGGCCGCTGTTCATCCATCAGTATTCGCAGGCTTGGCTGGATCTGCGGGACCGGTTCGAAAAACCCGTGGAAACGCTGGACTCCAATCCCTCCACCTACCGCGTGAATTACTTCGCGAATTCGGTGGCCGCGACGCGGGCGCACCGGGAGATTTTCACCAAACTCTCGAACGAATTTCATGGCTATTCAGAGAACGTGTGGGGGCTGACGGCTTCCGACAGCACACGGGGATACACGGATTGGGGGGGCTCGACCCTGCGGATCGACGGAACGGTGACGCCCAGCGCGGCGGCGGGCTCGTTGATGTTCGCGCCGGATATCTGCATTCCCGCGGTGCGGACCATGCTGGTGAAGTACGAAAAAACGATTTACGGCCGCTACGGTTTCGCCGATGCGTTCAATCCGAATACGGGTTGGGTGAGCCGGTTTGTGATCGGCATTGACGAAGGGATCACGCTGCTGAGCGCGGAGAACCTTCGCACGGGGCGGGTGTGGCAGCTTTTCATGGCGAACCAGGAGCCGGAACGCGCGCTGGATCTGGTCGGGCTGACCAAGCAGAACCGGCCGCCGTTCGAAGGCCCACTAGCCCCCAAGCCGATCACGGTGATTTCGCTGTCCCCGCAATGGGAGGGGCCGAAGAGCGACGCGCAAAAGGCGCCGTAAATTACTCCACGCTAAATTTCGCGGGGATGCCGCTGGCCGAATCCTGCGCAATCCAGACCTGATACAACCCGGGTTCCGCCGAAAATTGCTTCTCGCCGTGGTAGTAGGCGAGTTCGGCCCTGGAAACGGAGAACTGCACAGTTTTCTTTTCGCCGGGTTTCAGGTGCAGGCGAGAGAATCCCTTGAGCTCGCGCACCGGGCGGGCGACGCTTCCGCCCACCGGTCCGCTCAGGTACAGTTGGACGATCTCATCGGCCTCGCGGCTGCCGGCGTTGGCGATCTCAGCGGAAACGGTGACGCGGCCTGCGCCGCGCAGCACGGCGGACGATACCCGCGACGGCGAGTAGGTGAATTTCGTATACGAGAGGCCGAAGCCGAAAGGATATTCGGGCGTGAAATCGACGTCGATGTACTTGGACGTGTAGCCCTGGGGATTGGCGGGATTTCCCAAGGGCACGCCCAACTCGCTTTCGAGCGCGGGGCGGCCGGTGTTCAGGTGCGCGTAGTAGATCGGGATCTGGCCGACCGTTCGCGGAAATGTGATGGTAAGTTTTCCGGAGGGCGAGGCATCGCCGAACAGCAGGCGCGCCACCGCCGGGCCTCCCATGGTTCCCGGATGCCAGGCGTAGAGGATGGCGTCCACTTTCGAGGCAGTTTCGTGAAACGTGAGCGGGCGGCCGGCCAGGATGACCACCACGATCTTCTTACCGGTCTTGGCGAGTTCGTCCACCAGCGCTTCCTGCGCGCCGGGCAAATTCAGGAAGGCCAGGGAGCGCGCTTCGCCCGAAAGGCTCTGCTCTTCGCCGAGGAAGAGCGCGACGGCATCCGACTGGCGCGCAGCATCGATGGCCGCGGCGAATCCGTCATGCGAATTATCGCGGCTATTCTTAAGCGCGGGCGCATAGATGACGCGGCCGCCGCCGAGCATTTCGCGCAGCGCGCGCAGGGGCGTGCGCACATCGCTCGCCCGGCCGTCCATGACCCAGGTGCCCATCTGGTCCACGGGGCTGTCGGCCAGCGGCCCGATCACGGCCAGCTTCCTGATCGATTTCGGCAGCGGCAGAGCCGCGCCTTTGTTCTGGAGGAGCACGGCGCTCTCCTCGGCGGCGCGCTCGGCCAGCGCCAGCGATTCGGGCGTGGGTTGAACGGCCCCGGTGCGCTGCGCGCGGCCGTCGAAGAGCCCGAGCTGGAACTTCAGCCGCAGGATATCGCGCACGGCGTTGTCGATCGCGCTCATGGGCACCTGCTTTGATGCGACTAGCGATTTCAGGTGATCGTAGTAGGCCGTACTGACCATCTCCATTTCCGCGCCCGCGAGAATCGCCCTGCGCGCCGCGTCCCCCGCGTCCCGGGCGAATCCGTGCGCGATGAGGTTGGTCACGGCTTCGTAATCGGTCACAACCAGCCCGCCAAAGGCCCATTCCCTTCGAAGAATATCGGCGAGCAAGTAGCGATTCGCCGTGGCGGGCACCGCATTGACTGTGTTGAAGGCGGTCATGAACGAGGCGACGCCGGCCTCGCGCGCGGCTTTGAACGGCGGGAGGTAGACATCGCGGAGCAGGATTTCGGGAATCCACGCCGAGTTGTAATCGCGGCCGGCTTCGGCGGCTCCGTAGCCGGCGTAATGCTTGGCGCAGGCGGCCAGCGAATCGGCAGAATCGAGCGAATCGCCCTGGAAGCCGCGCACCATGGCCGCGCCGAGCACGCCGGTCAAATACGGATCCTCGCCGAAGCTCTCGGCGACGCGGCCCCAGCGCGGATCGCGCGCGATGTCGATCATGGGAGCGAAGGTCCACTGGATTCCCTGGGCGGCGGCCTCGCGCGCGGCCAGGCGTGCCGCGGCGGCGATCAGGTCCGGATCCCAGCTCGCAGATTGACCGAGCGGAATCGGAAAGATGGTGCGATAGCCGTGGATCACGTCGCGGGCGAAGATCAAGGGAATCCCCAGGCGGCTTTCCTTGAGCGCGATCCGCTGGGCTTCGGCGCGATCCGCGGGACTGCCCGCGTTGAGGAAAGATCCCCACCGGCCGGCTCGAATCTGAGCGCGGATCTGATCCGTCAGCGTGTTCATCGAGGTGGACTGGGACATCTGCCCGAGCTTTTCCTCGATCGTCATCCGGCGCAGCAAATCTTCCACTCGCGGATCGATTCCGGCGGCGTGCATTCGGGTCATGAAAGCGGCCCATAGAAACAGAACTTTGCCCACAACCAGTAGGGATGTTTCTGGACGCCGTTTCGTCACGATTTTCCCGCGGCTGCTATCATACCGGCGGGTACCGATGCAGGTCCACGCCATCGACTACGCGATTTTGACGTTGTATTTCGCCTTTGTTTTGGGGATCGGCTGGGTCATGCGCCGGCGGATCAAATCGAGCGAGGACTTTCTGACGGCGCACCGCTCGGTTCCGGTGTGGATCACCAGCCTGGCGTTCATCGCGGCGAACCTGGGCGCGCAGGAAGTGGTCGGGATGTGCGCCTCGGGCGCGAAATACGGCCTGATGACGGCCCATTTCTACTGGCTCGGCGCGATTCCGGCGATGATCTTCGTGGGCGTGTTCATGATGCCGTTTTACTACGGCAGCCGCGCGCGCAGCGTGCCCGAGTATCTGAAGCTGCGCTTCGATGAGAAGACTCGCGCGCTGAATGCGTTGACTTTCGCGGTGATGACTCTGTTTTCCTCCGGCGTATCCATGTACGCGCTGGGGAAATTGTTCGAGCTGGTCTTAGGTTGGAATTTCAACCAGAGCGTGCTGCTCTCGGCGGCGATCGTGCTGGTGTACACCTTTCTGGGCGGGCTGACCAGCGCGATCTACAACGAAGTTCTGCAATTTTTTTTGATCGTGATGGGCTTTACCCCGCTGGCGATTCTGGCGGTGGACCGTGCGGGCGGATGGAGCGGCATGTCGGCGCGCCTGCCCGCGGTCATGACCGCCACGTGGCGATTCGCGGGAAGCCCTTCGGAGAACCCTATGGGCGTGGCGGTGTTCGGACTGGTGGCCGGGCTAGGGTTTGTGTTGTCGTTCGGGTACTGGTGCACCGATTTTCTGGTGATTCAGCGGGCGCTGGCCGCGGATTCGATGTCGGCGGCGCGGCGCACGCCGCTGGTGGCCGCGTTCCCGAAGATGATCATGCCATTTATCGTGATCGTGCCGGGGATCGCGGCAGTGGCTCTGATGCACATGGGCGCAGGCTATTCGCTGCCGGTGAAAAACGGCGCGCCGGACTACGACCTGGCGCTCACCACGCTGATGGGGCAGTTCTACCCCTCCGGCCTGCTCGGGGCGGGCCTGACGGCGTTGATGGCGTCCTTCATGAGCGGCATGGCGGGCAATGTGACGGCGTTCAATACGGTCTTCACCTACGATCTTTACCAGGGCCACATCCGGCCGGACGCTCCGGACCGCCATTATCTTTGGGTGGGGCGGGCGGCGACCGTTAGCGGAGTGGCTCTTTCGATCGCGACGGCGTATCTGGCGCAACGCTACAACAACATCATGGACGTGTTGCAACTCGTGTTTTCGTTTGTGAACGCGCCGTTGTTCGCCACCTTTCTGCTGGGAATGTTCTGGCGCCGCGCGACCGGGCACGGGGCGTTCACCGGGCTGCTGGCGGGAATCGGAGCCGCGGCCGCGACACACGGTCTAACCGTTGCCGAAGGCAAAGGCGGCTGGATCTGCGCGCTCCACGAATTTCCGTCCACCATGGCGCAAAATTTCTGGATTGCAATCTTCGCCTGGTCGGTGTGTTTCGCCGTGACCATTGCGGTGAGCCTGGCAACAGTGCCCAAAGTGGCTGTCGAGCTCAACGGGCTGGTGTATGGATTGACAAAAATCGAGCGCGCAGAGCACGAGCCGTGGTATCGCCGGCCCGCACCGCTGGCGGCGGTGGTGGGGGCGATGCTGATTGTGCTGAATGTGGCGTTCAGGTAGAGCGATGCAGGATTTGCGCTGGCCCATTGGTATTTTCTTCGCGATTCTGGGCACGATTCTCGCGGCCATGCCGCACGCTCGCGCGCCGCTGACGGAGACTCCGGTGAATCTTTATACCGGAATCGCGATGCTGGTGTTCGGCGGAGTCATGCTTTGGCTGGCGCGGAGGGCGGGATGATGCGGCTCCCGGTGTTTTATTGCGATCACCACGAAATCCCTCTGCCTGCCGGACACAAATTTCCCCTGCGAAAGTACCGGATGCTGCGCGAGATTTTGGAGCGCGATCCGCGATTCGAACTGGCGCCGGCCGGGCCGGCGGCGCCGGAAGATGTGATGCTCGCGCACGATCCCGATTACGTGCGGCGGTTCGTCGAGGGGACGCTGCCGCCGGCAGCCATGCGCAGAATCGGGTTCCCGTGGTCGGAGGGACTCGTGCGCCGGACGCTCGCTTCGGCGGGCGGTAGCCTGTCCGCGGCGGAGCAGGCGCTCCAGCGCGGCTTTGGGGGCACGCTGGGGGGCGGGACGCACCACGCGTTCGCTGCCGAAGGCGCAGGGTTCTGCGTGTTCAACGACGTCGCGATTGCGGTCCGCCATCTGCGGGCTCGCGGGCGGGCGCGCAGGTTCGCGGTGGTCGATCTGGACGTACACCAGGGCGACGGTACGGCCCACTTCTTCGAACACGATCCGGAGGTGTTTACGCTTTCGATTCACGGCAAGGACAATTTCCCGTTTCGAAAGCAGCGCAGCCGCCTGGATGTCGAACTCGAGGACGGGACCCGAGATGAGGCGTATCTAGCTGCGCTCGAAGCCGTGTTGCCCTGCGTATGGGAGTTCCGGCCGGAGTTGGTGTTTTACCTGTCCGGTGTGGACGCGCTAAAGGAAGACCGGCTCGGGCGGCTCGCGCTGAGCCTGGAAGGAATGAAGGCCCGTGATGAGCGGGTGATCGGAGGAGCGCGAGATCGCGGCTTGCCACTCGTGATTACACTTGGCGGCGGCTATGCCGAGCCGATCGAGCGCACCGTGGAGGCGCACGCCAATACGTTCCGGATCGCGGCCGGATTATACGGGCCGGCCGACTAGCGCCAGAAACTCGTCGCGGGTGGCTTTGTTGGAACGGAACGAGCCCAGCATAGTGCTCGTGATGGTGCCGGAGTGCTGCTTTTCCACGCCCCGCATCATCATGCAGAAGTGGCGGGCTTCGGCCAACACCGCGACGCCGCGCGGCGAAATCGCGCTTTCCACGGCTTCGGCGATCTGCTGCGTCATGCGTTCCTGCAACTGGAGCCGGCGGGCGAACATGTTAACGATCCGCGGGATTTTACTGAGGCCGATCACCTTGTCCTTCGGCAGATAAGCGACGTGAACTCTGCCGAAAAACGGCAGCAGATGGTGCTCGCACATGCTGAAGAACTCGATGTCTTTGACGATCACCATCTCGTCACAGTGGACCGAAAACACCGCGCCGTTGACGATGTGTTCCAGGCTCTCTCCGTAGCCGCGCGTGAGGAAGCGCATGGCTTTTTCCCAGCGCTCCGGCGTGCGGGCCAGACCTTCGCGCGACGGATCTTCGCCGAGCATGCGCAACACGTCCCGCATTTGCGCGGCGACCGAAGAATCCTTCGGCGGCATCACTTTTACAACCGCTTTACTGTCCATCCCCAGAGGCCTCCATCTCAAACGTGTTGCGATCTGTCTCGGAAATCCGCAGGCGGGCGAGACGAGGCTTCAGATTCCAATGTTCCACAAGCATCCTATGAACGATAGACGCGAGATTTTCGGTGGTGGGAACCGAGCCGGCCAGCTCCGGCACATCCTCGTTCAGGTTGCGATGATCCAGGCGCGCCAGGACGCGCTCTTGCACCAGTTCGTCGAGCGGCGCGCGGGGCGCCACCTGGCCATGGCGATCCACCGGACCTTCCACGGTGATATCCAGCACGTAGTTGTGCCCGTGGCCGTACGGGTTATTGCATTTGCCGTACAGAAGGTAATTTTCCTCTTCGCTCAAGGCCGGCGTGTGCAGGCGGTGCGAGGCGGAGAAGCGATAGCGGCGGGTCAGTCGCATGGCTCCCTTCCCTCCACGTCGACGAACAGATCGGGAGTTTCGTAGAGCCGGACCCGGCGCAGGCGGATTCCCTGGCGTTGGATGCGCGGTTCCAGCCGGTTCCAGATCTCGGCGGCGATATTTTCGGTGGTCGGGACCAGGCGGTCGAAGGGTGGCACCTCCCGGTTCAAAAAGCGATGATCCATGGGATCGACCACTTCCTGATTGAGGATCTGTTTGAGCTCGCGGAGGTCGAACACCATGCCGGTGACAGGGTCAGGCTCGCCCTCCACGGTCACTTCGACCACGTAGTTGTGGCCGTGCCCGTTGGGGTTGGCGCTATTGCCGTATATCCGGTTGTTCTCCTCCTGGCTCAGCGCGGGATTGGCGCACACGTGGGACGCAGAAAATTCCGCTTTACGGGTCAGAAGCATGGCCATATATTTCGATGCGTGGAGGAACCGTCGCGATCCTTGTAAAATGATAGCGTGAAGAGCCGTACAGACCGCGCCCTGGCAGGACTGGTCGTGTTGCTGGCGTTAGGGCTCGTGGTTGCGATCGTAGGGATACCGGGTCTTGTCCCGGGGGTCCTGGAGCCGCCAGTGGTCAATGCGGGCGACAAGGCGCCCCATTTCGAAATCGTTACGGATCGCGGCCATAAAATTACGCCGTCCGATTTCGAGGGGAAGCTCCTGGTGCTGAATTTCTGGGCCACGTGGTGTGCGCCCTGCGTGGAGGAGGTGCCCTCTCTCAACGCGTTCCAGAGGGCCATGGCGGACAAGGGCGTGGTGGTGCTCGGCGTCAGCGTGGATAGCAACGAGAAGCTCTACCGGCGGTTCCTGCAAACCTTCCACATCACGTTCGACACCTGGCGCGATCCGGACCAGACCATCCCCGGCAAGTACGGCACCTTCGAGTTTCCGGAATCCTACATCATCGACTCCTCTGGCCACGTGGTCGAGAAGATTATCAGCAACACGAACTGGATGGATCCCGATTTTCTGGCGCACATCCAGAAGCTGGCGGGATGATGGCTTGCCGCGCCGGTCTGCTGCATCCGGGCGAGATGGGCAGCGTCGCCGCACTGACGCTCCAGAACGCGGGCCGCGAAGTTTACTGGGTATCCGAAGGGCGGCGGCCGCAGAGCCACCGGCGCGCAGCGGAACTGGGGCTGAAAGACGCCGGCACGCTCAACCGGCTGTGCGAGCTCTGTCCCGTCATCGTGAGCGTCTGCCCACCGGAGTTTGCGGAAGAAGTCGCCGGGCGGGTGGCGGAACACGGGTTTCGCGGGCTGTACATCGATTGCAATGCCGTCTCGCCGGAGCGGGTGCAGCGCATGGCGAAGCGGTTTCCCGAAGGCCGGTTCGTGGACGCCTCGATTATCGGGCTTGCGACGCGCGAGCCGGGCAAGGTGTGGATCTACTTCTCGGGCCAGCACGCGGAGGAAGCGGCGGTGTGTTTCGGCTCGGCGGGGCCGCTGCAAGCCGAGGTGATCGGCGGGCCGGTGGGCCGCGCCTCGGCGCTGAAGATGTGTTTCGCGGGGTACAACAAGGGGGCCGCCGCGTTGTTGACGGCTGTGCTGGCCGCAGCCGAGCGATTGGGGGTGCGCGAGGCGCTGGAGCGGCAATGGTCGCGGACGGACCGCGAACTGGCGGGCGCAGGCAAAAAAATCGCGCGAGTCACGCCGAAGGCGTGGAGATTCGCGCCGGAGATGCGGGAGATCGCCGAGACCCTCGAGTCGGCGGGCGTGACCCCGGACTTCCACTGCGCGGCCGCCGCGCTGTACCGGCGGCTGGCGGAATTTAAGGATGTGGACGCGCCCGAGCTGGAGAAGATTCTGGCCGCGCTATGACTTCCCTGCGCGAATCGGTCGAAGCGATCGTCGGCCCCCGCGGCTATCTGCACAAGCCCGAGGACCTGGCCAGCTACGAATACGACGGCAGCATCGATAAGGCACGCCCTGACCTGGTCGCCTTTCCGCAATCCACCGCCGACGTGGTCGCGCTGGTGAAGCTGGCCCGCGAACGCGGCATCCCCGTCACCGGCCGCGGCGCCGGCACCGGCTTGAGCGGCGGGGCCATCGCGCGCGAGGGCGGCCTGATGATCTCTTTCGCCCGCATGAACCGCATTCTGGAAATCGATCTGCCGAACGAGCGCGCGGTGGTCGAGCCGGGCGTGGTGAATCTGGACGTCACGCTGGCGGTCGAAGACGAGGGCTACTTTTACGCCCCGGATCCCTCCAGCCAGCGGGCCTGCACGCTCGGCGGCAACGTCAGCGAAAATTCGGGCGGGCCCCACACGCTGGCCTACGGCGTGACCACCAATCACGTGCTCGGGCTGGAGGTGGTGCTGCCGGATGGCACGGTGATGAACACCGCGGGACCCGATGTTCCGGGCTACGATCTCACCGGGCTGCTGGTGGGCTCGGAAGGCACTCTGGCGCTGGTGACGAAAATCATCATTCGCCTGATGCGCAAGCCGGAGGCGGTGAAGACGCTGCTGGCGGTTTTCGATCGCACCGAAGACGCCGGCAACACAGTGGCCGAGATCACTGCCCGCGCCATTACGCCCGTGGCCGTGGAGATGCTCGACGGCGTGCTGCTGCGCATGGTCGAGGAGGCCACGCACGCCGGCTATCCGCTAGACGCCTCGGCCGTGCTGCTGATCGAACTCGAGGGCTTGCGCGAGGCCGTGGAAGAGCAGACCGATCAGATTCGCCAGGCGTGCCTTGCCTGCCACGCGCGCGAGCTCCGGGTGGCTCGCGACGCCCAGGAGCGCGAGCTTTTGTGGAAAGGCCGCAAGAACGCCTTCGGCGCGGTAGGCCGGTTTGCGCCGTCGTATTACACCCAGGACGGCGTGGTTCCGCGCACCCAGACCTCGGCGACGCTCCAGTTCATCTACGGTGTGAGCGAGCGCTACGGCCTGACCATCAGCAACATCTTTCATGCGGGCGACGGCAATCTGCACCCTCTGATCCTATTCGATCACCGCGTGCCGGGCCAGTTGGAAAAGGTGCGGGCAGCGAGCGACGAAATTCTGAAGCACTGTATTTCCGTGGGCGGCTCGATTACAGGGGAGCACGGTGTCGGCATGGAGAAAAACGAGATGATGGCGCACCAGTTTCCGCCCGATACACTGGAGATGATCGCGCGGTTCAAGAAACTGTTCGATCCCGAGTGCCGCCTCAACCCGGGCAAGGTGCTGCCCACTGGCCGGGGCTGCCTGGAGATCCGCCAGAAGCGTGGAGATTTGAGTTTATGAAGCTTCTGTTGATCCTGCTGGCCGCCGCGGCCGCCGCGGGCGAGAAGAAGCCGCTGCCCAACCAGGCCGGCAACGGCGACGTGGATCTGGCCGGAACCTTGATGATCGACCGCCAGGAGATCCAGCGGGCGGTCGGGGCGGACCTCGGACCGGGCTATTTCGTGGTGCGGATCAAGGTTGTGCCCAAAACGGACATGCCGCTGCGTGTGAGCGCGGACGATTTTACGCTGATCTCGCGCAAAGACGGCGACCGGAGCCCCGCGCTGGAGCCTTCGCAGATCGCGAATCCGGCAGGGCTGGTGGTGCATCCGGCAGCGGAGCAGCCGGGCGGCGACGGAACCGTGACACACGGTCCGATCTGGGGCGGCGTGACGCCGCGCGTTGGCAGTTCTTCCGGAAAGAAATCCGCCGGCTCGGAAAAGAAATCGGACGATTCGCCAGAGTCCAAAACGGAAAATCCGGCCGGGCAGCCTGCGTTGCTGGATGCCTTGAAGGCCAAGATGCTCGCCGACGCAGAAACCAAGACGCCGGTGGAAGGGCTGCTCTACTTCGCGCTCAGCGGCAAACTGAAGCCCAAGGACGTTTCGCTGATTTACAAAGGTCCAGCGGGAAAGCTGGTCATGGAGTTCAAATAAGCCGTTCGACGGCGCCGGCAATACAAGCCCCGATTTTCTCTCCCGCAACTGGCGGCGTCGCAGTATGTTCAGCGCGACCCCGCTGGGCGATGTCCCGCGGCAAACCGGACTGATCAACGCTGCTACGTGTCCGAGGACGAATCCTTCCGGGCGAGCTCTTCGGCCAGAATGATCGCTTCGGCCAGTTCTTTCATCGGCCTCCGCAGACGGCGGCTCTCGTTGCGCATGCGGAGGTAGGCTTCTTCCTCCGTCAGGTTGTGGCGGCGTTGAAGGATGCCCTTGGCCCGCTCGACCGCTTTGCGCGTTTCGAGCTGGCGTTTCATTTCCTCGGTTTCCGCCGCCAGCCGGACGTTTTCTTCCTCCAGCAGGCTCTTGGCAATCGCGCTGCCCATCTGCTCACCGATGAACTGGATGGTCGAAATCTCTTCCACCGTGTGCTCATGGCGCTCGCGGTGGTGCATGTTGATCACGCCGATCGCCTTGCCCTTGTTGATTACGGGAACGGAGAGGAACGCCTCGTAGGTGTCCTCCACCAGGGCCGGGAACATCTTGAAGCGCGGATCGGCCGCGGCCTTCGAGGACAGCGCCACCGGGGACTGGTGTTCTGCCACCCAGCCCGTCACGCCCTCGCCCATCTTCATGCGGAGATGCCCCAAGTCGGCGGCATGCGGCACCTGCGAGGCGCGCAGCACCAGTTCGTTGGTCGCCGCCTCCGCCAGGTACACCAGGCACGCGTCACACCCGGTGGTGCGCGCCGCCAGCCCTACGATCTCTCCGAGCATTTCGTCCAGTGTTAGTTCTGAGCTGACGATCCGGCTCACTCTGTGAAGAACAGACAGGTCTTCCGGTCCCATCGATCTCACCGATTCAGTCGCCATCATAGAATCGAGCGTAAACCGCGGCGGGCGGCGGGGTCCAATCAAAACTTTCTATCGGGTGAATCAAGCGGCCGTGGCACGGCGCCCGCCACGCTCCCAATCGGTATAATCACTTCGTATGCGTGAACAATGGGTAGCTCAACACTGCAACCACCGCATCCGTACACAGATGCATTACGCCCGCTTAGGGCAGATTACGGGGGAGATGGAGTACGTCGCGCGGCGGGAGCGGCTTGCGCCGGAAACCGTGCGCGATGAGGTAGCCCGCGGCCGGATGATTATCCCGGCCAACATCCATCACGCCAAACTGGAGCCGATGTGCATCGGCATCGCCTCCCTTTGCAAGGTGAACGCGAACATTGGGAACTCCTCCACTACCTCCAACATTGACGAAGAACTGGAGAAACTCCGCTACGCCGTGCGCTTTGGCGCCGATACCGTCATGGATCTTTCCACCGGCGGCGATATCCCGCGCATCCGGCAGGCGATTATTCAGGAATCGCCTGTGCCGATCGGCACCGTGCCGATTTACGAAGCCCTCAGCCGCGTTCGCCGCGTGGAAGACTTGAACATCAGGGTCATGCTGGAGGTGATCGAAGAGCAGGCCGAGCAGGGCGTGGACTACATGACCATTCACGCCGGCGTCCTGGTGCAATACATTCCGTATACGACTCGCCGGGTCACCGGAATCGTCAGCCGGGGCGGCTCGATTCTGGCCGAGTGGATGGTGAAAAATCATCGCCAGAATTTCCTTTACGAATATTTCGAAGATATTTGCAAAATTTTCCAAAAATATGACGTAAGTTTCTCACTGGGCGACGGTTTACGTCCCGGCTCAATTGCGGACGCCAGCGACCGCGCGCAGTTCGCGGAACTGGAGACTCTGGGAGAGTTAACCAAGATCGCCTGGGCGCACGACGTTCAAGTGATGATCGAAGGCCCCGGGCATATCCCCATGGATCAGATTCAGATGCAGGTGGAGAAGGAGGCCGCCATCTGCCAGGAAGCTCCGTTCTATACGCTCGGCCCTTTGGTGACGGATTTCGCTCCGGGTTACGATCACATTACCTCGGCGATCGGGGCGGCCATGATCGGCTGGTACGGAGCATCCATGCTGTGTTACGTCACGCCGAAGGAGCACCTGGGGCTGCCGAATCGCGAGGATGTGAAGCAGGGCCTGATCGCGTATAAGATCGCGGCCCACGCGGCCGACGTCGCCCGGCACCGGCCGGGCGCGCAGGATCGCGACGACGAATTGTCGCGCGCCCGTTTCGCTTTCGACTGGAAAAAGCAGTTCGAACTGGCGCTGGATCCGGAAACGGCCCGCGCCTATCACGATGAGACGCTTCCTGAAGAGGGCTTCAAGGACGCTGCCTTCTGCTCGATGTGCGGACCCAAGTTCTGCTCCATGAACCACTCAGCCAAGACGCAGGAGTTCACGGAAGCCGATGCTGAGGCGGTTTTGACCCAAATCGCTATCAAATGAATTTGGAGGATAAGCATGACGATCGGAAATTTGTGTGCGTTATCGGTGATGGCGTGCGGCTTCGCTGCCGCCGCGGACTGGACTCCCGTGGACGTGAAAACCGGCGAGTGGGAAGCGACCACCACGCAGCAGGTCAGCGGAATGCCGCAGATTCCGCAACGCATCCTGGACAAGATGAGTCCGGAGCAGCGCGCCAAAATGGAGGCCGCCTTCAAGGCCCAAAACGGAAAGACCACCACGCGGCGCTACTGCGTCAAGAAAGAGGACCTCAGCAAGCCGCTGTTCGACAACGATACGAATAATTGCAAGCAAACGCTGGTCAGCGGGACCGGAAGGCAGCGCGAGATCCACATCGAATGCGACAACCCGTCCGGCAAGTTCGACGGCACGGTTCGGTTCGAAGCACTGAATTCGGAAAACGTCAGGATCACCACGCAGGTGAAGATGAACGGAAAAGCGGGAAACTCCATGAACATGGGCTCGACGGTCGATGCGAAGTGGGTGAGTGCGACGTGCTCGGGGAAGGAATAATCGTCGGATCGTGCGCTTAGTCACGTTTCAGGTTTCCGGCGAAAAACCCGAGGCGGGCATTTTAGAAGCGAACGAGGTCGCGGGCCTCGGCATGGACATGATCGGGGTTTGCGCGATGGGGCGCGCGCCGGCGCCTACGGGCGCGGCTCACGACCTCGCTAGCGTGAAGCTGCTGGCTCCGGTCCCGCGGCCGCCGAAGTTTATCTGCATCGGCCTGAATTACCGGGACCACGCCGCCGAGGCCAAGGCCGAGATCCCGAAGGTTCCCACGGTGTTCGCGAAGTTCCGCAACGCGGTGGTCGGGCCGGATGCGCCCATCCTGCTGCCGCGGGTTTCCACCAAGCCGGACTACGAAGCCGAGTTCGCGTTCGTGATCGGCCGGGGTGGGCGTTACATCCCGGCCTCGAAGGCCATGGAGCACGTCTTCGGCTACACAATTGTGAACGACGTGAGCGCGCGCGATTTTCAGATGGCGACCAGCCAGTGGACGATCGGTAAGACCTTCGATACGTTCGGTCCCATGGGGCCGTGGATCGTCACCAAGGATGAAATTGCGGACCCCCATGCTCTGGACATCTCGCTCGAAATTGGCGGCGAATTCCTGCAAAAGTCCAATACGCGTGAAATGATCTTCAAGATTCCGGAACTGATCGAATATCTTTCGCAAGTCATGACGCTGGAGCCGGGCGATGTGGTCGCGACGGGGACTCCGGCGGGTGTGGGCTTCGCGCGGACGCCGCGGCGGTGGCTGAAGCCGGGCGAAGAAGTGATCATCCGGATCGAAGGCATCGGTGAACTGCGCAACCCGGTGGCGGCCGAGCCGGCTTAACGGCTGGACTGACTCGTTGCGGCCCCGGGGTTCCCCAGGACTGTTTGAGACGGCCAGCATTATGAGGATGCGTGCGGCACCAGGGATCCTGCACCCCGGCAGAAGCGCAAACCGCGGCGTGGCGGGCGCACCATTGAGCCACCCCCTCACCGGGTGATTCGGCTTAGAGTGCGGCACCCGTGCGTGTAGTCTAATAGAGAGCATGCATGGCCGTAACCTCTGGTTTGGTATCGCGCTTTTGGCAGCCTGTTGTTCCGCGCAAGGGCAGTGGCAGGTCCCGTTTGCCAATGCTCCGCGGACTCCCGACGGGAAAGTGGACATGAAGGGTCCCGTGCCGCGCGTGAACGGCAAGCCCGATCTTTCCGGAGTCTGGCAGGTGGAGGCCGAGCCACGCGGGCCGGGCCTGTTCGGCTTGGGCGAATCGCCGAACTCGAAGTATTTCCGCGACATTCTCTCCGATTTCAAGCGCGGCGAAGAGCCGCTGACGCCCTACGGTGTGGAGTTGATGCGCAAGCACAGCCAACCGGGCGTGGTCGGGCCGAGCCAGATATGTCTGCCCGACGGCGTTCCCCATGCGGATCTGCTGCCGGAGCCGTTCAAGATCGTGCAGACGCCAACCGAAATTCTGGTGCTCTATGAAGTGGAAACCATATTCCGGCAGATTTTCACCGACGGGCGCAAATTCCCGGCCGATCCTTCGCCGACGTGGCTGGGTTACTCAATCGGCGCCTGGGATGGAGACACGCTGGTGGTGGACACGCAGGGGTTTAACGATTTGAGCTGGCTGGATGCCCGCGGTCACGGGCACAGCGAGGACATGCGCGTCCAGGAGCGATTCCACAGACGCGACTACGGCCATCTGGACGTAACAGTGACTGTGACCGATCCGAAAGTGTTCACGCAGCCGGTCACGATCAATTTCGTGGAGGGGCTCCTGCCGGATACCGACGTTTTCGAGCACATTTGCTCGGAAAACGAACGCGACGCGATGCACATGCCGGGCCGGGCAAAATAGCGGCTGGTTTGGCAGGTTCAGGGTTGCGCGCCGGAGGCGTTGACGGGAATAATTTTCACGCCTTCCTGGGCGGTTTCGTTGGGCGCGGCGACGATCGTGGAACCGGCCTCCAGTCCCTGTACGACCTCCACGCGATCGCCGTAATCGCGGCCCACCGTAATCTTCTGTAGATGGATGACTCCATCCGGCCGAACCACGGCGACCTGCGCTCCGTCGGAGCGGATGATTAAGGATTGCGCCGAAACAATGAGCGGAGGATTCGAGCGGGCGCTGCTCAGGTCCGCTTCGGCGTACATGCCGGGGAACAGTTCTCCTTTGGGGTTGGGAACATCCACTTCCACCAGCATGGTGCGGCTGGAGGGATCGAGTGCGTTGGCGGTGCGCGCCACGGCGCCGCGGAAGCGACGGCCGGGAAAATTTGTTAGCGTCAATTCGGCGGGCTGGCCGGCGTGGATCGAGTTCGCGTCATTCTGCGGAACGTTGACGTACATGCGCAGCGTGCCTGGCTGCGCGATGCGGTAGAGCAGGGTGCTGCCCGCAGTCACCAGCGCGCCCAAATCGACATTGCGGAGCGTGATCACGCCATCGAAGGGAGCTTTCACGATGCGGAAGCTCTGAATCTCCTGAAGGCGCGCGAAGTTGGCCTGGCTGGCGGCCAGGTTGCTGCGCTGCGCCGCGACGGCTTTTTCGAGCGCCTGCACGTGCGCGTTCTGGGCCACCAACTGCGCCTGGTACTGATCGTTATCCTGCTGCGACGCCGCGCCCTGCGCGGCCAGCACCTTGAAGCGGTCCGCCGTGACCTTGGCCAGATCGCGGTTGGATTTCCCCTGATCCAGGTTCGCCTCAGCCTGTTCCAGGGACGCGCGCGCCTGCTCCACGGCGGCTTCGGCCTGGCGGGTCTGCTGATCGAGTTCCGGGGCGTCGATCTCCGCCAGCGGCTGTCCCGCCTTCACGCGATCCCCGATATCCACGTAGCGTTTTTTCAAATATCCGTCGGCGCGGGCGAGGATGGGCGCTTCCGTCACCGCCTGAAGCGTGCCGGGCAGCGTAAGGCTGCTCTGCGGGGAGGACGTACCGAGGCGAATCACCTCCATGCGCGGCAGATCCTTATCCCGCTCGGCGGCTTCGGCCCGCACCAGGGCCTCGCGCTTTTGCAGCGGAAGATAACCGGCGAAAAACGCAATCGCCAGCAGCGCCGCGGCCGCAAGAGCGAGCCCGGAAATGGTCAGCGCGGAGGGCCGCCAATGGTTCGCGGCCATCGCGTTGGGCGCGCGCCGGGTGCCGAGTCGCCGCTCCAGTTCTTCGATGCGCCGCCGAAGCTGTTCTTCTGTTGAATCGCTGTCCTTAACCATTATTCGTTTCGATCAGATCCAATTCCCGCTGAAACGCTTCGTTGGTTTCTTCCTCTTGCAGGCGTTTTTCCTGGTCCACCGGCGGCTTCACCCGCAGATAGGTGTAGAAAACCGGCACGATGAACAGAGTCGTGATCGTGGCGCCGATGAGTCCGCCGATCACGGCGCGCCCCAGCGGCGCGTTCTGCTCGCCGCCCTCCCCCATGCCGAGGGCCATGGGCAGCATGCCGAGAATCATCGCCGCAGCGGTCATCAGCACCGGGCGAAGGCGGGCGTGGCCGGCCAGATAGATGGCGTCACGGGCCAGGGGCGACGTTGCGCGCTCATCGTTGGCGAAGGTGACCATGAGAATGCTGTTCGCGGTGGCGACGCCGATGCACATGATCGATCCCATCAGCGAAGGCACGTTCAGCGTCGTGCCAGTGACGAACAGCATCCATAAGATGCCGGCGACGGCGCCGGGAAGCGCCGTCAGAATGATGAACGGGTCGAGCCAGGACTGGAAGTTCACCGCCATCAGCAGGTAAACGAGCAGCGCCGCAAACGCCATTCCCAGCGCGAGCCGTACGAATGAGGTTTGCATCGTTTCATACTCGCCGCGAAGGTTGAACGTCGTGCCGCGCGGGAGATGTTTTTCCTCGTCGCGCACGATGGCTTCCACCTGGCGGCCGACACTGCCCAGATCGCGGCGGTCTACGTTGGCGTACACGTCGAAGACCGGGACCACGTTGTAGTGATTGATAATCACCGGGCCGTAGCTGCGTTTGACGTCCACGAGGTTCGAGAGAAGCTGTGTTGTGTTGGCCATCGCGCCCGGATTGCCGTAAGCCTGCGACGCGCCATTGGGCGAAGCGCCAACCGAAGCATTGCCCGCGCCGGCTATACCGGCCAGCGATCCGGGCAGCGACGTCTCGACGGTATTGGAAGGCGCGGTAATCGGCGTGCGCAGCAGTTCGTCAAGCGAATCGATGCGGTACTGCGAGGTCTGGACGCCCACGTTATAGCTGACGCCGTTGGCGGGATTCAGCCAGAAATTCGGCGCAACCTGATTATTGCCGCTGAGCGAAATCAGCATGCTGCTGGTGACGTCGCGCTGCGTGAGGCCCAACTGCCCGGCCTTGATGCGATTCACATTCAGATTGAGCTGGGGCTGCGCGAACACCTGGTGGATGTGAACGTCGGCCGCGCCGGGAATCCTCGCGATGCGGTCCCGCAGGCGCTGCGCGATCTTGTAGTTGCCGGCGCTGTCGCGGCCCACCACCTGCAAATCGATCGGCGCGGGCAGGCCGAAATTCAGAATCTGATTGGTGATGTTGGCCGGCTCGAAGAAAAACGTCATGCCCGGAAAACGCTCGGTGAGCCGTTTGCGGAGCAGGACCTGATAATCGCGCACCGGGCCGTGGTGTTCGCGATTGAGGGAGATCAGGACCTCGCCGTCGGCTGCGGAAATGGTCGGCACATCGCCCTGGGCCAGGCTACTCCAGGCGTTGGGGATTCCGATGTTGTCCAGGATGGTTTCCAACTCTCCCGGCGGAAACGCCTTGCGGATTTCGTCCTCGACCGCCGCAAAATTGACCTCGGTCTGCTCGATTCGCGTGCCGGGCGCGCCGCGCACGTGCAGGCGCAACTGGCCGGCATCCACTTCGGGGAAGAAATCCTGGCCGACAAGCCGCGCGAGCCAGAACGACGCAAAGGCAAAAATCAGAAACGACGCGAGCACAGGCCCGCGATGCCGCAGGCAGAAATCCAGCAATCCCGTGTAATAAAAGCGGAGCCGCTCGAACAGGGCGTTCGCGCCACGGTGAATACGCCAGAAGAGCCCCGAGCCGCCGTGGCCGCCGGACTGGTAAATCGCGGCCTCGGTCTTCAGGAGCTTATGCACCATCGTGGGTACCAGGGTGCGCGACAGAAAGTAGGACATCAGCACCGCGAACACCACCGCCATGGCGAGCGGAGTAAACAGATAGCGGGCGGTCCCGGCCAGCAGCAGCACCGGCACGAAGACGATACAGATGCACAGCGTGGAGACCAGCGTCGGCACCGCGATCTGGGAAGCGCCGTCGAGCACGGCCCGCACCAGCGGCTTTCGCATGCCTAGGTTGCGATGGGTGTTCTCGATTTCCACCGTAGCGTCGTCCACCAGGATGCCCACCGCCATCGCGAGCCCTCCCAGCGTCATGACGTTGATGGTTTGCCCGAACAGGCTCAACAGAAAAATGGAGGTGAGGATCGAAAGCGGAATCGAGATGCAGACGATCAGCGTGCTGCGCCAGCTTCCCAGAAACAGCAGCACGACCGTTCCGGTGAGAAACGCGGCGATCAGCATTTCGCGCAGCACGCCGCGGATCGCGGAGCTCACGAACAACGATTGATCGCCGAATATGGAGACATTCAGGCCCGGCGGGATCGTGGCCAGAACCTTCGGCAGCGCATTTTTGATGGCATTCACGATGGCCAGAGTGGAGGCCTTGCCGTTGCGCGTCACCGTGAGCAGCACGCCGGGCGCGCCGTTGGTGCGCACGATGTTCTGCTGCGGGGAAAATCCATCGTGAACCGTGGCGACGTCTTTCATGTAGATCGTCGCGCCGTTCACGGTCTTGATCGGCAGGTCATTGAATTGCGCGATGACCGAAGGACTGCTGTTGATCCGCACCGGATACTCAGTGCTGGCGAATTTCGCCGTGCCGGCGGGCAGGATCAGATTCTGGAGATTCAGCGCATTCGAAACGTCGGCGGGGGAAAGCTGCTTGGCGTACAATTCCTCCAGGTTCAGGTCCACCATGATCTGGCGGGTCTTGCCGCCGAACGGATAGGAGATGTTCGCGCCCTGCACGGTGCCGAGCGGCGTGCGAATGAAGTTATTCGCCAGGTCGAAGATTTCCTGCTCCCGGAACGTCTTGCTGCTAAGCCCTAACTGCAACACCGGCACGCTGGCCGCGTCGTATTTGAGCACCTGGGGCGGGAAAGTGCCCGGCGGCATGTTGCGAACCTGCACCTGGCACTGCGTCACGATCTGGGAAAGCGCCAGATCGATCTGCGCGTTGGGATGGAAGTACACGCGCACCACCGCGATGCTCTGGTAGGACTGCGATTCGATGTGCTCGATATCGGTGACATTGGAGGTGAGGGCGCGCTCGAAGTTGGTGACGATGCGGCTCTCCATCTCCTCGGGTGAAAGCCCGTTGTACTGCCAGACGATGCTGGCGATAGGGATGTCGATATAGGGAAAGATATCGACCGGCATGGTCGCGATGGCGACCCCGCCCAGGATCGCGATCAAAATCGCGACCACTACGAAGGTATAGGGCCGCCTCAGCCCTAATCTGACGATCCACATATTTCAGTCCCCAACAGCACGCGGGCGTGGGCGGAACGCCTACCATCGTATCATCTTGCTGTCAAAGGACATGAGCCGAAATGCATAGCAAGGCTGGATCTTAGGCCAATTCACCGGGTCCCAAAAGACGGGCGCGTCGTTCCTCGCCCGCGCCCCACCCCAGGCTCGCCATTCTT
>Ga0070740_10002514_pt1 | contig 21355 bp, 15 predicted proteins | sample Coa_R2_FD_67286 | JGI IMG/M metagenome (GOLD analysis project Ga0070740, IMG submission 67286) | Surface soil microbial communities from Centralia Pennsylvania, which are recovering from an underground coalmine fire - Coalmine... | ecosystem: Environmental > Terrestrial > Soil > Unclassified ...
GAGAACGAAACGAAAAATACAGCCGTCTTCGATCTTGTTGAAGAAGAATCAAATTTTCAGAAGTAGGTTCGGTTTTCGTTTAGACCCGTCATTCTGACGACCAGCGGGAGAAAGAATCTCACGATCGTTAAGCAGAGCATCTGAGATTCTTCACTCCGCCTTCGGCTCCGTTCAGAATGACGACTCATTCGGATTTACATCGAAACAACAGGTTTTCATTAACGAAGGGAAGAAAATGGCAAAGACATACCACGATCACGATGCCGACCTCTCCATTATCCAGGGAAAGAAGGTCGCCATCATAGGCTACGGCTCACAGGGACACGCTCACGCCCTTAACCTCAAGGATTCCGGCGTACAGGTGCGTGTCGGTCTGCCCGCAGGCAGCAAATCCATTGATAAAGCAAAGAAGGCCGGCCTCGAAGTTGTTTCTATCGCCGATGCCGCTGCATGGGGCGACGTCATCATGATTCTCACGCCCGACGAAACTCAGGCGGCCCTTTACAAAGGCGAGATCGAGCAGCACCTGAAGCCGGGCAAGGCTCTCGCCTTCGCGCACGGATTTAACATTCGCTACGGCACTATTCAACCGCCCGCCGGTGTCGATGTATTCCTCGCAGCGCCCAAAGCTCCCGGCCATCGCGTTCGCGAAGTCTTTACTGAAGGCGGCGGAACGCCCGGTCTCGTCGCTGTCGAGCAGAATGCCAGCGGCAACGCGCTAGCTCTTGCGCTTTCTTATGCAAAAGGAATCGGCTGCACCCGCGCGGGAGTGCTTGAAACCACCTTCAAGGAAGAGACCGAAACCGATCTCTTTGGCGAGCAGGCTGTCCTCTGCGGAGGCACCGCCGCTCTCGTCAAGGCTGGCTTTGAGACCCTGGTCGAAGCCGGCTATCAGCCTGAGCTTGCCTATTTCGAATGCCTGCATGAGCTAAAGCTCATCGTCGACCTTATGTATCGCGGCGGACTTGCCTACATGCGCTACTCCATCTCCAATACAGCCGAATACGGCGACTACACCGCCGGCCCACGCATCGTTACTGACGAGACCCGCGCCGCGATGAAGAAGCTGCTTGCTGAAATCCAGGACGGGACCTTTGCGAAAAACTTCATCGAAGAAAACAAGACCGGCCGCAAAAAGTTCGACGCGATTCGCAAGCAGGAAGCGAACCACCAGATCGAAACCGTAGGCGCCGAGCTTCGTGCTGCGATGCCTTTCCTCGATCCTGTTGTGGTCAAGGACGGTACGCCTCAGGCCGCGCAGCCAGAGACGGTGCAGGCATAGTTGTAAGAAACCATGTGATGCCTGGGCTCATATAGCCTGGGCATCAAGGAAAACAGCGATTCACGTATGACGAAGATCCTCCTCCCTCTCGCCATACTTTTTCTCGCTCCCGTGTTTCTTCATGCACAGGCACGGCCAGACTGTGCACTTAGACCGGCATCACTCGTGCAGATGCGTCATTGCTATCGTCCGCTGCTCGTCTTCAGTCCCGGCGCTACTGATCCGCGCCTGGCAAAACAACAATCCACGCTTGATAATGCTGCCGATGACATGATGGACCGTTTCGTTCTTTTTATTCCGGTCCTCGAAAAATCAACCCATTACCAACCACCGCTTGATACTCCATATGTGCTGTTAAAACAGAAGGAATTAACCGCAATCCGCGACCGTTTTCACATTTCACAGAGCGAATTTGCAGTTCTGCTGCTTGGCGAAGACGGCGAAATCAAGCTGCGCAGCACAAATCCTGTAACGATTACGCATCTCAATAGTCTTATAGACGCTATGCCCGACCGAAAGCTCGAAATGCAGCGCCCGCATGCAAATTAGCGCCATTCAACGGTTTCTTGACGCTGATTCAACGCATCCTGGGCTAAGATGTACCATCAAAGCAGGTAAGGGTCTATGAATACAGCCAGCATCGCAACTGCCCCTGAGAGTCCTGCCCTGCCGCGCAATCCCACCCCAGTCAGTGAAATTGTGGCTGCGCTGAAGCGCGTTATACCTTTGCAGGGCATCGAGGAGCATGAATATGAGTGGTTGGCCACTCATGGCACTGAGCGTTTTGCCGAAGCCGGCGAGACGATCTTCCGTGAAGGCGATCCGGCCACACACATGACCATCATGCTGAAGGGCGAAATCCACGTGCGTCGCGAGCACGGCGGTCCTGCCGCACTATGGATCGGGCGTTCGGGCATTATTTCCGGGCTGCTTCCCTTCTCACGCATGAAGACCTATGGCGGTCACGGCTATGCCGTTTCGCCGCTCTGGGCGCTGCAGTATCCGAGGGAAATCTTTCCTGAGATGCTGAAAGCTGTTCCCTCGATGACGCAGCGTTGCGTTTCCGTGCTGCTTGACCGTGTGCGCGAAGTCACTCGCATGGAGCAGCAGGCAGAAAAGCTCAGCGCGCTCGGCAAACTTGCCGGCAATCTTGCTCATGAGCTGAACAATCCCGCTTCGGCTGCGCAGCGCGCTGCATCCGGACTGCTCGATGAGCTGCATGTTTACGGATACGAGAAGTTTCGTCTGGGAAGCCTTTGTCTTTCTGAAGCGCATCTACAGGTGGTGCGCAAGTGGCAGAATGCCGTCATCGAGCATGCCCGCGAAAATCGCGGCAAAACCGAAGATCTTGCGACTCGCGAAGATGATCTCTCGGCCTGGATGCGCACTCACAACATTGCTGAGCCCTGGAGGATTGCTCCCGAGCTTGCTGAAGCCGGAGTTGTTCCGGACACTCTTGAAGCTCTCACCGGCTTTCTTGAAAGCGACGCTATTGCCGTCATCCTCTCGCAGTTAGCCTCGTCGCTGCGCGCGCGCGGCATGGCTGAAGCGATGCTCGATTCGACCAACCGCATCTTCGACCTGATTCGGGCCATCAAGGACTACTCCTATATGGACCAGGCGCCGATTCAGGAGGTCGATATCCCGCAGGGCCTCGAAAACACGCTGGCCATGTTGCAGTCGCGCCTTCAGCATGTCGAAATCGAGCGTCGCTATGCTGACGAGCTTCCGCACATCAGCGCCTATGCCAGCGAGCTGAACCAGGTGTGGATGGCGCTGCTTGAAAATGCGCTTGACGCAATCCAGGACCACGGCAAGATCACGCTCAGCGTGCACGTCACCGGCGACATGCTGCTGATCGAGGTGTGGGACAACGGCCCGGGCATTCCGCCGGAACTGCAGGACCGCATCTTTGAGCCGTTTTACACGACAAAAGCACCCGGCAGCGGACTGGGACTTGGCCTCGACACCGTGCAGCGCACCGTCCGTAAGCATCGCGGCTATGTGCGGGTCCAATCCGAACCCGGAGCTACCTGCTTCCAGATTCGGCTGCCGATTGAGCAGTTGCAGGCGTATTAAGACAACTCCGATTGACGTTCCCGAACCTAGGGGTACCCCTCCCCTATTCTGTACGGAGATCTTTTGTTTTCAGCTGTTTACAGCAGCGACGCCGTACGGAGATCCTTTATTTTCAATAACTTATCGACTAGCTGGCCACCTAGCGCTTTAGAATCAAAGGTTTAGCACATCCAAAGCACGCTTAAACCATTCCTCTCCTTAAAGATTTTTCTGTAGTTTCATTATAAGGATCGTGTCAATACTTGTTGCAACAATGAATCGCACCGGCCTTTGTTTACTCGGCACGGAGTGCTTCCATCGGGTTGACCTGGGCGGCGCGGCGCGCGGGCAGATATGCTGCGAGGAGTCCGACAAGAAGCAGGATGGCGGCAACAGAGCCGAGTGTCCAGCCATCGCGCGCGCTCACTCCATACAGATAGCTCCGCACCACACGCCCCGAAGCTAAGGCTAAAGCCAGACCGATCACCACCCCAGAAATCAGCATCGTGGACGCCTGGCGCATCACCAGCCAGAGCAGATCGCCGTGCTGCGCGCCCAGAGCCAGCCTTACTCCTAGTTCTCTTGTCCGCTGAGAAACGACGTACGCCAGCAATCCATACAATCCAGCCACGCACAACAGCAGCGCCGACCCGCCGAAGATTTCCAGCAGATGCGCCGCCAGCCGCTGGCTGCCAAACGAATCCTCCACCACCTGATCCATCGTGGTAAAGTTGCTCCCCGCCAGCGCCGGATCGGCTTGCCGCAGCACCTCGCGCAACTCCGGAATCATTGCCTTTGGATCGCGGTCCGTGCGGACGGCCAGGTCCATCGCAATGCCCTCCACCGTCTTATAAATGCCGCTCTCAGGCGTGATCTGTGAAATCGATACCTCGATCTCAGGGGTGGATGGCTCAGCAACCGCGCTCTGATGCATGTCGTCCAGCACACCCACGATCTCCGCATCTTTCCCCGAATTAATGTGCCACAACTTCATTCCGATAACCTTGCTCAAGTCCTGCCGGTCTGGAGAATACTCTCGCGCAAAGGCGCGATTGACGACGAATACCGGTTGCGACGATGGTGTGTCCTGAGCATTAAAAAACCGTCCCGCCAGCATTCTGAAGCCAAATACCTGCTGCAAATCCGGCGTAGCCGCCTTGAGCAGACTGACTACTTTCCACGATTTTCTGTTCGGAGACTGTGACGCATCCATCTTCAGTTCAAGATGAATGTTGAATGTCCCTCCCAATGGAACCTCCGTCATCAATCCCGCAGCCTGCACACCCGGCAGATGCTTTGCCCGTTCCAGCAGCGGCAGATACAGGTTATTCGTCATGTTCTGTCCTGTGAATTTGTAGCCGGGAATCTGCAAATTCGCCACGATGATATGGTCCGTGCGGAATCCAAGCGGAACATGCCTGAGCGCATATATAGTCCGCAGCAGCAGCCCGCAACCAACCAATAGTGTCAGAGACAGCGCAATCTCAACTACCACGAGCGCACTTCGCATACGGTGTTGCCCACGCGCGCTCCCACTCTGCAATCCTCCCTGCTTCAGTGCAGGCTCAATCGGAGCATGCGCCGCCATCCACGCCGGCCAGATTGACGAAGCCAGAGCCGAAACAACCGTCAGCAATAACAATGCAGCAAGCATCCGCCAGTCGGGTGTAATCGCTACCGAGAACGGCAGATGATACTTGATCCCTCCAGCAAACAATTTCACCGCAGCCAGGGCCAGCGCTGTCCCGATCAATGCGCCGCATCCACTCAGCAGAAGGCCCTCAGACATGAACTGCTGCATGATGCGCCATCGTCCTGCGCCCAGCGCACCCCGCACAGCAACTTCCCGCTGCCGCACCATCGCCCGCGCCAGCAGCAGGTTCGTCACATTGACACAAGCGATCAGCCATAATACGCCAGACGCAGCCAGCAGCATCTCAAGCGCGCGCTTCATATCCTTCTCCACCAGAGATGCGGCATACGTTTCCAGCCATACTCCAGAACGCTGTTGTCGAGTCTCAGGGTCGACATATCCAATCGCAATCTGCTTCTGCAGCGTCGATAACTCGGCTTCCGCCTGCTCTGCTTTTACTCCTGCTTTCAGCCGCCCTAATGTGGTGTACACGGGTGTACCATCCGTGCGCCCCTTGTCCGCATCGCCCAACGGCGCCAGCGTCCACACCTCCGGATTCACCGGATCAAATGGAAACGAGAACCCGCGCGGCATCACGCCCACAATCACATATGGCTCTCCGCTGATCTTCACCGATTGCCCTAAAATCCCCGGATCGCCGCCAAACATGGAATGCCAGACAGCGTCGCTGATCACCAGACTTTTCTCATCCGCATTCTTTCCAAAGCTATCGACATCATTGCGAAAATCACGCCCCAGCGCCGGAGCGCTGCCCAGCACAACGAAAAGATTCGCGCTTACCTTGTAAAAACCCACACCCTCTGTCGCAGTCCTTCCTTCGAGGAAATTGCGTCCGTTGGCTTGGGTGAAGTAGCCGATGCCCTCGAAGCTCCTACTCCATCTCCGCCACTCCGCCAGATCGAGAAACGGCGCTCCATTCCGCCAGTCGTGCTCATTTCTCCGGCTCGCATCGTTGATATAAACCAGCCGCCCTGCATTCTTGTAAGGCAAGGGCCGCAGCATTACCCGGTCGATCACGGTGAACATAGCCGCCGGAGCGGCAATACCCAGCGCGAGTGTCGCAATCACCGTCACGGCAAACGCGGGCGATTTTCGCAGCTGGCGCAGCGCGTAGCGCATGTCCTGCAGCAGGCGTTCCAGCCAGACCCATCCCCAGGCTTCCCGGGCGATGTCCTTGACAAGAGCTTCGTTGCCCAGCTCGCACAGCACGGAATGGCGCGCTGCATCCTCGTTTTCACCGCGAGCTACGCGTTCCGCGATGGCCATGCGGAGGTGCGCTTCAATCTCCGCGTCCAGTTCGTTTTGTTTATGCCACCAACGCATGTTGCATCTCCCTTCACGGGGCTAAAGAGGATTTCATTCCCTGGGCGGCTAAAGCCGCGCTTAATCTGTGCTGCTTACGGCACGGCTGAAGCCGTGCCCTTACGAAACAATGACTTTTCAGCATTCTCTAACGTCCAGCGCTTCTATCCGAGAACCACCATTTCTCAGCGGCTAAAGCCGCGCTGAATTTGCATACGAGCGGCACGACTGAAAGTCGTGCCCTGATACAAAGCACTGAATTCCAGCATTCTATGAATACCGGGGCCTTTTACCTAATCACGACGGAGCGGAATTCAATACGCCACCGATGGCCGCCACCATCTGTTCCCAGCGGCTGCGGTTTTCGGCAAGCTGCTTCCTGCCTGCGGCGGTCATGGAGTAATACTTTGCCCGCTGATTGCTTTCGGTCATTCGCCATTCGGATTTGAGCCACTTTTGACGTTCAAGGCGATGCAATGCTGGATAGAGCGATCCGGTTTCTACCTGCAGGACCTCGCCTGAAGCGGCGCGGATGGCCTGGCTGATGCCGTAACCATGCTGCGGCCCCCATTGCAGTGTCTGCAGGATGAGCATGTCGAGAGTTCCCTGCAGCAATTCGATTCGGTTTTTGTAGGTCTCTTTGGCCGTCATAAAGGATGTAGACAATCTACGCTTGTAGAGGCAGGTTGTCTACATCCTCCCATGAGGGCATTCTGCTGAGCAGGGAAAAAGCAGGCCCTTCGACTTCGCGCTGCGCGCTTCGTTCAGGCTGACAATTCTTAAGTTTGTACTGTGCAGAATGACAATTCTTAAGTTTTTGTACTTCGCCTGGGATGACAATTTATAGAGAGCTGCGTGTTTACGCTGTGCTGCTTTCCGGAATCAAGCCGCGCTGGATGACGGTCAGGCTGACGTCATCGCATAGGGGGCCGCTGCTGGCGAAGTCCTGCAATGCGGCGAGCACAATCATCAATGTGGCATGGGGCGATGATTGCCGCGCATGTCGCAGGGTGTCCGCCAATCGCTCGATGCCGAACTCTTCTCCGGCAGCATTGCGGCATTCGAGGACGCCGTCTGAGTAGGCAAGCAGCGTGTCACCGGGAGCGAGAAACAGCTCGCCGGAATTAAACGCAGCACTCTCAATCGCGCCCAGCAGCGGACCGCCTGTTTCCAGCAATTCGATTTCTCCATTGGCGCGCAGTAAGACCGGCGGGAAGTGGCCGGCATTGCAGTAGGTGAGGCTACCACTGTCGCAATCAACCTGAGCAAGAAACGCCGTGGCGAAGGGCGCGACGGGGCGGAGATAGCAGAGATGACGATTGACTTCAGAAGCAATCTTAGCCGGATCGGAATCGGGACGACCGTAGCTTTGCAGAAGCCCGGCCAGATTTGTGAACCACATTCCTGCGGCAATGCCTTTGCCGGCGATGTCGCCGTGTGCAGTGAGGACACGCGAGCCGTGCTGCAGGAACATGGTGAAGTCGCCGGAGAGGAAACGCGCGGCGAAGACCTCGCTGGCGAACTGCAGGCAACCGTGGCGCAGCTCGCGGGAGCCGCTCAGCTTGCGCTGAATCTGTCCGGCTTCAAAGAGTTGGGAGTACAGATCGAGCTTTTCTTTCTGCAGTGAATTCAGCTCGTTCTGCAAATGGGCAGATGGGGGTGGTGTTGACGAGGACAAGCGGCGATTGCGGCGACTGTTGGAACGCAACTTACCGTTCATTTCCGGCATCACTGTTTCTCTGCTCAAAACCCACCTCGTTCCGATTTGACGATCGCTTTAACCTACGAACCGGTATCCGGTTCCATGGACGGTGAGGAAGTATTGCGGTTGTTCCGGATCGGGTTCCAGTTTCTGGCGAAGACGCACCAGATGCGTGTCGACGGTGCGCGTGGTGGGGTAATTTTCGTATCCCCAGACTTCTTCGAGCAGGCGGTCGCGGCTGAGCGTTTCACCGGGATGAGAAATGAAGTATTGCAGCAGCTCAAATTCTTTGGAGGAGAAGTCGAGCGTCTTGCCTGCCTTGAGAACGCGGCGGCGGTGAATATCCACTTCGATGTCTCCGAAAGAATGCTGCTCCTGTTGTTTGGGGAGGGCCGCGGTCCGCCTCAGGATGGCTTTGACGCGCGCCAGCAGCTCGCGTATCGAGAATGGTTTGGTCACGTAATCGTCAGCGCCGAGTTCGAGACCGACTACTTTGTCTACTTCCTGGCCACGCGCGGTCAGCATGATGATGGGGATGGAGGCGCGTTTGGCGCGCAGCTGGCGGCACACTTCGAGGCCGCTCATGCGGGGCATCATGACATCGAGTACGACAAGGTCCGGAGATTCTTTCAGCGCAAGATCGAGGCCTTCGACGCCGTCGCGCGCAGTGAGCACTTCGTAACCTTCGAACTCAAAATTGTCGCGCAGACCTGCGACCATGTTGGGCTCGTCCTCGACGACGAGGATGCGGGCCGGTTTCGGCTCGGCTGATTTTGTTTTTTCCTGTTTCATATCCACACCCCATTCACTCCTGGCTTACCAGTCTTTGCAGCGGCAAGGTGATGGTGAACTTGCTGCCTTTGCCGGGCGCGCTGTCCACGGCCACTTCTCCGCCATGCGCCTGCACGATGTGGTAGACCAGAGACAAACCTAATCCGCTCCCTTTGGTGTTATGCACCAGCGGATCGCCCACACGATAAAATTTTTCGAAAATTTTGAGATGGTCTTTAGGTGGGATTCCGATCCCGTGATCGACGACCTCAAGATTCACTCCGCTGTTGTGGCGGTAAAGACGAACGAGGAGGTATTTTTCGTTTGCCGAGTATTTCACGGCATTGTTGACCAGGTTCAGCAGGGAGCGGGCGATGGCTTCGCGGTCCACCCACAGCGGCGGCACGTCTTCAATCTTCTGCTCGAACCTGAAGCCGTTCTGCTCGATTTCAAAGCGATAGGATTCGAGCGTGGTGCGCACGAGGTCGGCGACATTGGTTTCGCGGAAGGTGTATTCCTTTTTGCCGGATTCGATGCGTGAGAAGTCAAGGATATTGTTGATGAGCGACGTCAGGCGCTCGCTCTCCTTGCGGATGATCTCGTAGTATTCCTGCTGCTTGCCGGTGTTGGAGATGCGGCCCAGCTCCAGCGTTTCGGCATAGAGGCGGATGAGCGCCAGGGGCGTGCGGAGCTCATGCGAGACGTTAGAGACGAAATCGGATTTCAGCTTGGCCAGCGCAAGCTCACGCGCCACGTTGCGGTAGGTGAGGACCATTCCGGCGCCCATGAGCAGAGAGAGCGCGGCGAGGATGAGGAAGTTGGTGCGCATCCAGTGGGCGCTGATGTCGGCGATGGTTGTCCCGCGCAGCTTAATGCCGAGAACCATGCCCGGAAAGACATTTTCAAACGGGCGCTCCACTTCGAGCGATCCGCCATCCCAATGAGCCGAAGTCGCAAAGGGGTAATCATCTTTTTCCGTGTGGACCATGATTTCCTTTTGGGGACGAGACATGTCGTCCTGATCGGGCAATATCTCGTTTAAGGCTTGTGGGAAAAATTTGTCCTTTAGAAAGTCCGTGTCCCAGATAAATCCGGCCAGCGCAGGGTGTTCAGGAGAGGAGCCGCGTGGAAGAAAGAAGGCGATGGTCTGATACTGCATTTTATCGCCCCGGTTTATCCAGTGATTGTCGAAATAAATGCCCCTGCCGGTTGCCGCGCTGAGGTGTTTTACTTTGGTGGTCAGCGACTTTCCTTCGAGATCGAGCCAGCTTCCGAACTCAGAGGGGAGCATCCGGCTTTCCGAACAGAACTGGCGGTCGCTCATTCTGCTCATCTGGGACCGGAATTCTATGTCGCCTTTTCCGGTCCAGAGGAAAGCATGCGCGATTTCGGGGTGCGCATTGAGGAAGGAATCGATGTCGTCTGCGTTGTCGATGTCTGGAAATTTGGCGGTGGCATCATCGGCGATATCATAGGCGCGCGCGTCAATCTGCTTTTCGGCGATGGCCAGAAACTGCGCATAGTCCTTTTGAATGGCGGCTTCGATTGTCTTGTCGCGCTCCAGGCCCCAGAGATGAATGGCCCCAAACACGATAAGCGCCACTGCCGGCAGCATGATGGCCAGCATGAGCACCAGGGTGCGCGGGCGTTCTGACCATTGTCGAAGCTGAAGCTTCATAGATTCCATTCCAACCGGATTGAAGAATAGGGCAAGGAAGCATGGAATATGTCACAACGAGGCAACAAATTGCAAAAAATTGTGAACTGGCAGCGGTTTTGGGCCCGTCTATCTCTAAAAAAAGCTATTTGACGGCATGATGCAGGCCTGTATCGACGGTGTCGAGCAGCTTTCCGGATGGGTCGCTTTCATAGTCCCAGAACATGATGCCGGCGAGCTGGTGGTCCAGGACGTACTTGCACTTCAGCGCAAGCGATTCGGGGTCTTCATAGGAGACGAAGATCTTCTGTGCCGGGTTATAGAGATACGGGGCGGAAGCGGCTGCATCCCAATAGCGCGAATAGCCGTTGTTGAGCATCGTTGAGGAGACATTTCCATAGCCTGCGAAGGCATTGGGAACAGGCTTGCCGGGCTGAAAGAGTCCATGACCGGTTGCTGGAACCTGGCCCCAGACGTGCCCGTAAAACGGCACACCGAGGACGATTTTCTCAGCGGGCACGCCGGCCTGCTCGTATTCATGGACGGATCTGTCGGCTGAGATTTTTTTCGGGTCCTGCGGGTTGGTAAACAACGGGGCGTGATTGCCGGTGATCGGGTCAGAGTCAGGCTCGTAGTAGTCATAGGCCATCAGGTTGATGGTGTCGACATACTTTTGAACTTTGCCCATCTCAGTATGTTCGAGAAAATCGCTTTGTGATCCGGTCGCTATGGTGAGAAAGAGCCTCCGGTGCAGTTTCTTTTCTTCCTGATCGAACTGTCGGCGTAACTCGGCAAGGAGCAGCGTGTAATTTTGCTTGTCTTCCGAACGGAACTTGTTGCCCGCGCCGACCATTCCGGGATATTCCCAGTCGATATCGAGGCCGTCAAGCTGATGCTGCTCGATGAACTGGAGCACACTTTGAATGAAAACGCTGCGGCTTTCGGCAGTAAGAGACGCGTCGGAAAAACCGCCCGATCCCAGCCAGCCCCCAACGGAAACAAGGACCGTCAGTGCCGGATTCTCTTTTTTGAGCGCGACCAGCGTAGCCAGATTGGGACCGTCGGCGGGGTCTTCGGTTACGATTTTTCCGTTCTGAATCAGCGCAAAGGCAAAGTTGATCCGCGTCAGCTTGCGGGCGGCGATATCGCCCGGCTGAAGGACAGTCTTCTGAGGAAAGACGTATGCGACGATTACGGGCGGCTGCGCGGGCCGTGAAGCCATGGCGACGAGTGTGGGGAAGCAAAGAAATGCCGGCAGCAACCATCGAAGGTATTTTCCATGCGCAGATGAGCCATATGGGAAATGCAGGTCCTGCTTTTGAATTTTGTTCAATTCTGTCTCCACGCTAGCGGCGCCAAAATGATTTATATTCTGCCGGCAAAGGACTACTGATCCTTGCATAACAATGTCTTTCCTTGGCAGAGAAAAAGCAGATCCTTCTCTATGCTCAGGATGACAGTACAGGATATTTGCAGTCAGCAAGAAAATCATACGGCAACTCAGGCAATCGAACTTTCTGAAAGAACCTACACTTAAGGTGTTTCATCTTATGGTCAAAGGCACGTTATGAGATTTGCCTGCGCTATTCTTCTTCTGCTCGCAGGCATGCTTTCTGCAGAACAGCTGCCGGAGGCGACACCGCCATCTTCCGCCGCATATCAGCAGACCTACGACCGTCTGCTCAAAGCAATCAATGCCATTCCCATCTTCGACAATCATGGCCATCCCGGCTTTGCTGACGATCCGAATGTGGATGCGATGGTATCGCCTCCGGGCGCAAGCGCTGCATTCCGTCTGCGTGACGGCAATCCTGAGCTTATCGCTGCGTCAAAGGCGCTCTTTCAATATCCATATGACGACAATTCGCCGGAACACCTGCAATGGCTGGCGAAGAAGAAAGCCGAACTAAAGCAAAAGGAAAAGGGCTATCAGTATTTCGATACGATTCTTGATCAACTGAATATTGAGCAGGCCGTTGCCAACCGCGTCGAACCTGGCCCATATCTTTCGCCGAAGCGGTTTCGTTGGGTCTTCTTCGTTGATTCTCTGCTCTTTCCCTTCAACAATCAGGCGTTCATTGCACGTAATGGCGATCTGGCCGTCTATGTTCCTCTGCAGGAAAAGAAGCTTCACAAGGAGCTGGCCCAGGAAGCGCTGCAATCATTGCCCACCACATTCGATGGCTATCTACAATTCGCCAGCCGTCTTCTTGAAGATAACAAGCAGCATGGCGGCGTCGGCATCAAATTCGAGATTGCCTACTTCCGCTCGCTTCATTTTGACGATCCTCCAAAGCAGGCGGCAGAAGCCGTCTATGCAAAATATCGAAGCGGGGGCATTCCAACAGATGAGGAATATAAAAGATTTCAGGATTATCTCTTTCGCTATCTGATCAGCGAAGCGGGTCGGCTGCATCTGCCGGTGCAGATTCATACAGCAGTCGGCATCGGTGATTATTACAGTGTCTCTCAAGATACGGCCTTGCAGCTTGAAAATGTGCTGCGCGATCCGCGCTACAGTAACACGACATTTGTGCTGTTGCATGGCGGATATCCGTTTCAGGAGCAGGCCATCTGGCTGGCGGCGCGGAGCAATGTTTACCTCGATTCATCCCTGATGGGACTTTATCTCTACCCGGCGGACCTGAAGGACGTGCTGCGCCATTGGCTGTTGCTCTTCCCGGATAAAGTTGCGTTCGGTTCGGATGCATTTCCATTCAGCGAAGCTGTGGGCGCGGAAGAAAGCTACTGGATGGCTGTCCGGTCGGCGCGAACAGCGCTTGCCGCCGCGCTTACCGAGATGATCCTGAACCATGAAGTCACAGAACAGCAGGCGATGGCATTCGCTCATGGGTACCTGCACGATAACGCAGCCCGGCTTTATGGGAAGTAGGCTGAGATCAAGATTGCCGTTTACCGGTACTCTGAGAAGCTCTTGTCCAAGCAATGAAAGGTGACATTTGAGAACTGGCTGTCAGCAAGAGGGAGCCGTATGACCCATAGCCAGTTCGCGGAGTGTCTGCACATTCCTTTCATCGTCTCCCGGCTCGTCCACCGGTGTTTCCGCAATAAAGGCGCAATGGACGAAGCGCTTGTCATGGAGCAGGCGGCGAAAGGCATCCAGTCCGATCATGCCTTTGCCAATGTGTTGATGCCGGTCGAGCTTTGAGCCACGGGCGGCCTTGGCATCATTGGCATGCCAGACCCGGACTGTTTTGCAGCCGATGGTCGCCTCAATCTGCCGGACCGTGTCTGCATAACCCTCTTCGCTGACGATGTCGTATCCGGAGACGTGGACATGGCAGGTATCAAGGCACGCTCCGACAGGCACGACGCCTTGCAGGCGGTGCATCAGCTCTGCTACCTGCTCGAAGCTTCCACCGAGCGAAAACTCCGCTCCGGCAGTGTTCTCGATCAGGATTTGAAAACTGCTCATGAATGAATCCAGGCCATTGGTCGAGGTTTCGATCGATTCTGCAGCGAGCCGCAGGCCCTCTTCGCGGGAGAGCCCGCGCCACGAGCCTGGATGGAGTACCAGAAATTCAGCTCCAAGCAGCAATGCGCGCTCGATTTCGCCGCGAAAGGCTGCGATTGACTTGGTCCTGACCTCCTCCGATTGGCTGCAGAGATTCACCAGATAGCTGGTATGGATCACCAGCGGGTGGCAGCCATACACTTGCCGCAGCTCGCGCATGCGCGCACAGTGCTCCGCCTCCAACCGTGCCGGTCGCCACATACGCGGACTGGATGAGAAGATTTGAAAGGTATTGGCGCCAATCACATTGGCCCGCTCAGCAGCTTTGTAGACGCCGCCTGCGGTAGACAAATGTATGCCAATTCTCGGTCGTTTCATTCTTAATTACAGTGTAGAGTTCATAATGGACTATACAGCTATACAGGTGTATCTTCGGGGACAGAACGAAAACGGTTTATGCGCAGAATCATCACAGCAGAACGGTTGCTGACGCCCGACCGGACTATTTTCCAGCCGGTCGTAACCATCGAAGATGGCGTCATTGCCACCATTACCTCCCGGACTGAACACGCGGCTCCGTCAGGCGAAGCGCAGGATTATCCCGGCGCAACGCTAATTCCCGCCTACTTTGACGTTCACTTTCACGGCAGCGGCGGCGCCGATGTGATGGAGGCGACACAGAGTTCGCTGGCAACGATAGGGCAGTTTCTTGCGCGCCACGGTGTCGGTTCCTATCTTGCAACCACGATTTCCGCTCCTGTAGACACGATCCTGCAATCCTTGTGCGGCCTGTCGAAGCTGATTGACGCCAATCCGAATGGCGGCGCACGTCCGCTTGGAATTCATCTTGAAGGCCCGTTTATCTCTCATGCCAAACGGGGGGCGCATGCGGAACGCGACCTGCAACTGCCGACTGTCGCGCTCTTCAACCGCATGTGGGAAGCTTCTGAGGGACACATCCGCCTGATAACGATCGCGCCCGAGCTTCCGGGCGCGGATGAAGTCATTGTGCGCGCGGTGGAGTTGGGCGTACGCGTCAGTTTGGGACACAGCAATGCCGGAACCGGAGACGCTCTGCGCAGCATTGCGGCAGGCGCGACTTCTGCCACGCATACATTCAACGCCATGCGACGCTTCGACCACCGTGATCCGGGGATTCTGGGCGTAGTTCTGGACCGTCCTGACTTATTTGCCGAGATCATCGCAGACGGCCTGCACGTCAATCCGACGGTGGTCCGCATGTTCTGGAAGGAAAAAGGCAGCGAGAGGGCCATTCTGGTAACAGACGCGATGAGCGCTACGGGCATGCCCGACGGCAACTACAAGCTGGGCGAACTGGATGTCCGCGTGAAGGACGGCAAGTGCATTGTCGGCGAAGACACGCTCGCCGGCAGCACGCTGACGATGGACCGCGCTGTACGCAATTTCGCAGAATTTACCGGAGCAGAGTTGGGCACAGCCGCAGCGCTCGCCACCAGGAATCCAGCGCGCATGACCGGATTGGATTCGCAGGTGGGAATGCTCGAAGTTGGACGGTCTGCGGACCTAGCTGTACTTTCGCCAAAGGGTGAGGTGATCGAGACGATTCTGCGCGGGCAGCGGGCAGCAGTGGCGTAGGATTGCCGGCTATGAGTTATGCTTCAGTCACATTGATTGCAATCGGCTGGCTCATGGCAAAGATTAAACCACTCTCTCTTCTGGCTTTCATTTTCTTGCTGGTGCAGGCTGCTCACGCAGCTACAGCGTCGCCGTGCAGTGACATTCCGCATGCGGACCATCCTAAAGCTGTGCTCACAAATGGAAATCTTGAGGCGGTCGTTTTTCTGCCCGACCCTGAGCGCGGCTACTACCGCTCCACGCGATTCGACTGGTCGGGTGTTATCACCTGCGCTTCAGTCAAAGGGCACAGATTCTGGGGCGAATGGTTTTCGAAATATGATCCGCTTATCAACGATGCCATAACAGGGCCGGTAGAAGAATTTCGTTCACAGGACGGGGCTTTAGGCTATGCGGATGCCGGGCCGGGCGAACCGTTCGTAAAAATTGGTGTCGGCGTCCTCCGCAAAATCGATGACTCCCCCTACAAATTCGGCACTTTCTATCCGTTTATTGATACCGGAAAATGGACGGTGCATACGAATAAGCGGTCGATTACCTTTGAGCAGAAGCTCCAATCACCCATCGGCTTTGCTTATCTTTACAAGAAGACCCTGGAACTCGATAAGAACGGAGCAGTCATCGCACTGAAACATCAGCTTAAAAACATCGGCTCAAAAACCATACAGACCGATGTTTATGACCATGATTTTTTCATGTTTGATGGACGGCCAATAGGCCCCGGAATGATGGCGCGTTTCCCTTTCACTCCAAAAATCCAGGACTCGCCCGATACGCACTTCGATCCGTCACTGGCAACAGTCGAGGGCAATACGATCAGCTACTTGAAGGAACTGCAGCCTCACCAGACCGTGGCTGGCTACATCACTGGATATTCGGACAAGGCATCCGACTATGACATCACAGTCGAAGACCAGACTGAAGGAGTTGGAATCCAGCAAACATCAGATTCGCCCATTGCAAAGTTCTATTTGTGGTCGATTCGCACGACCATCTCACCGGAAGCTTATATACATTTGGATATCGCACCCGGACAGATGCAAAGCTGGGCGATTCGTTATCGCCTGTTCGTGAAGTAGATTCAGCGGACCCGGTTTCGCGCTCTCCATAAAGCCCCGATCACAGGATCGACAGCTTCGGGCAAAACCTTCACAGTCGGCAGAGCGCGATGGATTGTCTGGATCATGCTCTCGCGCACCAAAGCCACGCTCTTCAGAATGCCGCCCACATAGGCAATTCCGGGGAGAGGAGCATCGGGTTCCAGCGCGCGAAGTCTGCGGACGGCGTGCACCGCGTTTTCGCCCAGCATCTGACCGCCAAGTTGCAGGACTTCAAGCGCAACAGCGTCGCCTGCTTCGGCGCATTCCACAATAATCGGGGCGAGGAGAGAAAAATCAGGAAACGGTCTCTGATTGCCGATTTCCGCCAGATCTCCCAGCGTAGGAGCGGACCAGAACTTCATGACCTTTTCGACAATCATGGTGGGCTGCTGGAAGTCGTGTGCGCGCAGCGCTCTTTTCAGCCCCTCATGGCCAATCCAGTACCCCGAGCCTTCGTCTCCCAGTGCCGATCCCCATCCGCCCACATTGAACGTCTCGCCTGTGCCGGTTCGCCCCAGGATATTCGATCCAGTGCCGCCGATGACCAGGACGCCGGCCTCTCCGGGAAAAGCTGCATCGAGAGCTGTCGTCTCATCACCGCAGACAAGAATCTCGCCACCTGCATAACGCGAGATGATCTGTTGCATCCATTCCTTTGTCTGAGGAAATCGCAGGCCCGCGGTTCCCACGCAGGAAACGGCAACCTGCTTCAGGTCAACATTGCTCTGGCGGGCGATGTCTTCGAGCAGCGCGCGCATGTTTGCTTCAGCCTGCGCGGCGGAGACGCGCAGGGGCTTGATGCTTCCGTTTTGCGCGCGCGCCAGGATGCTGGTTTCGTCAGCGAGGGCGCAGTCGGTCTTGGTGCCGCCTGCGTCAAATCCAAGATAAAAGGCCATTCGTTCTACTTTCTATTTTCTTATTCCCGAGCACTGTCAGTAAGAGCGCTGGAGAGAATGTTGAGGCTGCCGTCTGTTGGAGGGGCCTGCAATTGCAGAATCTTTGCAATAAACGGATAAACATTCACGTTTTCAAAAGGCTTCAGTGCGGCGCCGGGACGTATATCCGGCCCTGCAGCAAAGAAAATGGCCTTCATCTCCGGCATTTCGCGCGGGTCATAGCCGTGTTCACCCGCTTTCGGAGCATGGTCCTGCTGCTCTGCTGGAGGGCCATGCGCGCGAATGGCATAGGGGCCTTTCGGCACAATAATCGGATCGCCGGCGCGCGGATTGCCGTCATAATGCAGCCATGCAGGAATCTTTGCACGTCGATAAACGATAAATCTGGCATCGGCAGCTTTCAATTTCTGATACGCGCTGTTTACATCCGCTTCAGATTTTCCATACAGCAGGGCGTCGATGGTAGTGAAGTTGGAGAGATCGGCGTATTGGTCGAGATTGATCCATGACCCTTCTACGCGCGCCATACCATGATCGCTGACGATAATCAGATCAATAGGCAGATGTAACGCATCCAGGCCGGCATGCAACTTTCCGATCAACGCATCCACATGCCTGACTGCCTCAGCAACCTGCGGACTGCCGGGGCCATAATCGTGTCCGGCATGGTCTACGTTTGAGTAGTAGAGCGTAATGAAGTGCGGACGCTTGTCTTCCGGAAGCTTAAGCCAGGAGATCACCTGTTCAATGCGGCGCTCATCGGGAAACCTGTCATCGAAATGCAGGTAATAGCTTGGCCGCACATTCTGGATTGCGGCTTCCGACCCCGGCCAGAAGAAGCAGGCAGAACGCATGCCCTGTTTCTCAGCCAATACCCAGAGCGGCGTGCCGCCATACCAGCTGCCATCGCTGTTTGTCTTCGGATCTTTGTGGGAATAGCGCTCCTGCCGCTGCTCGTCATAGAAGTCATTGGCGACGATGCCGTGGTGTTCTGGATAAAGCCCCGTCACCAGCGTGTAGTGATTCGGAAAGGTCAGCGAGGGATACGACGGAATCATGCCATCCGGCGCGCTTGCGCCCTCTTTTGCCAGTGCCAGCAGATGGGTTGCTCCGTACTTCTTTGCGTAGTCGTAGCGGAATCCATCGAGGGAAACCAGCACCACATAATGCTTCTGTTCCTGAACGAGGGCATTCGGCCCGTTGTCTGCCGTAATGACCGGTATAGACTGTGGCGTCTGGGCCAGCGAACAGACGGCGTAGAGCAAACATGCCAGGAAAAGGTGGATCCGGGTGAGCATTGTTGTGTCTCATCAACAGCTTACTTGATTGACGTTTTTAGGCATGCGGGGCGATTTGCCTGAAAACGATGCCGGCCCCATAAAAGTCTATTGTGCGGGGGGATGCTGTAGATACCGGCACTGTCTGATATCATCGCGCCACACCCCCGAGGCTGCTTTTGGAGGCTGTACCCGAACATGCATCAACGCCGATTTGCGCTTTTAGGATTGTTTGCCATGGCTATTTCCACTTTGTCCGTCTTTGCATCCGACGCTCCGTCAAAACTCAAGGTTCCCGATATCAAATACGAGAGCTACACGCTTCCGAATGGGCTTCAGGTCATCCTGACCGAAGACCACCGGCTGCCCATCGTCGGTGTTGATCTGTGGTACCACGTCGGCCCAATGAAGGAGCGCGCCGGACGCACGGGCTTTGCGCATCTTTTTGAACACATGATGTTCGAGGGATCGAAGCACGTCGGCGAGAAAGCGCATTTCAAATATCTGGAATCAGCGGGCGCGTCGGACATCAACGGAACCACGGATTTCGACCGCACCAATTATTTTGAAACGCTGCCCTCAAACCAGCTTGAACTGGCGCTGTGGCTTGAAAGCGACCGCATGGGATTTCTGCTCGACACACTGGACCGCGAAAAGCTGACGAACCAGCGCGACGTGGTTCGAAATGAACGGCGGCAGAGTATTGAGAACCAGCCCTATGGCCTGGTGGATGAGGCCCTTGTCCAGTCGCTCTTTCCCAAAGGCCATCCGTATCACGCCGTAGTGATTGGCTCGCATGCAGACATCGAAGCGGCCAGACTCGAAGATGTCCGGCAGTTCTTCCAGCAGTATTACGCCCCGAATAACGCGACCATCGCGATTGCCGGAGACATTGATAAAGCAAAAACAAAAGCGCTGATTGAAAAATATTTCGGTCCGATTCCCAAAGGTCCCGATGTGCCGAAGGTGGATGTAACGACCCCCGACATTACCTCTGAAAAGCGAGTTACCGTTACCGATACCGTCCAGTTGCCGAAGGTGGAATTCGCGTGGCTGACCCCGCAGGCCTTCACTCCCGGCGATGCTGAAGCCGATTTTGCTGCGCATATTCTTGGCGGAGGCAAATCCAGCAGGCTGTATCGGAAGCTTGTCTATGAGCAGCAGATTGCCCAATCGACCGATTGCTATAACCAGTCGCAGGCTCTGCGCTCATGGACGACTTGCGAGTTGGTGGCGCGGCCCGGGGTAACTGCTGAGCAACTGGAAAAAGCCGCAAACAATGTCATCAATGATTTTCTCCAGACCGGCCCGACGCAGGCAGAGATTGATCGCGCCCGCAATACAACCGAATCACGAAAAATCCGCGGCCTGCAGCGTGTGGGCGGATTTGGCGGCGTAGCCGACACGCTGAATTATTACAACCAGTACACCGGCGATCCGGGCTACCTGCCCAAAGACATCGCCCGCTATGATGCCATGACCGTTGCCAGTGTGCAGAAATACGCGCAGGCAAATCTGAAGCAGAGCCAGCGCGTCACCGTCTATGGCATTCCCGGCAAAAAGGTCGTGGATGATGTGCCGCGCAGTCCGGCAGACACGGATGCCAATGTAAAGATCCAGCCGGAATATTCAGCAGAGTTCGATCAGGCGCAGGCGTGGCGCAAAACTCCGCCACAGCCGGGACCTCAGCCGAAACTCTCGCTTCCTGAGCCAACCCACTTCACTCTGGCCAATGGCCTGAAAGTTTATCTTGTGGAATCGCACAGTCTGCCGGTGATGAGCGCATCGCTCGTAGCCCTGGGAGGCAGCGAAGGAGACTCGCCGAAAAAGCCCGGAGTCGCAGGATTCACCGCAGCCATGCTGACTGAAGGCACAGCAAACAGGACCGCGCCTCAGATTGCAGACGATACAGACCAGATCGGGGCAACGCTTACCAAGAACGCCGGCAATGACAACGCTTTTGTGCGCATCAGTGCGTTGAGCAATGTAAGCAGTCAGGCGCTCGATCTTCTTGCCGATGTCACTCTGCATCCTTCCTTCAGCGATAAGGAAATTGACCGCATTCGCGGCCAGCGCCTGACATCTCTGTTGCAGTTGAAGGACCAGCCGGTGCAGGTTGCGATCTCGGTTGCATCCCGCGCTCTCTACGGAGCAGACAGTCCGTATGGATACCGCAGCATCGGCACGGAAGCCGCCATCAAGGCGACAACACGGGAAGACCTCGTAAATTTCTGGCAGCAGCATTACGCACCGTCAAACTCCGCCCTGGTCTTTGCCGGCGACCTGACCGAGAAGCAGGCGCGCGACCTGGCTGAAAAATACTTCGGCAGCTGGTCGGCAAAAGGCATCGCCTCGCAGCCTCCGGCAGCACCTGCGCCGCCATCGCGGCGTGTCATTCTCGTCGATATGCCGGGAGCCCCTCAGACTGCCATCTTCGCTGCCGGAATCGGAGTGCCCCGCTCGAATCCCGACTTTGCTCCGCTGAATGTAGACAACACGATGCTTGGAGGCCTGTTCTCCAGTCGCATCAACATGAACCTGCGCGAGCAGCACGGATATACCTA
>Ga0070740_10002515_pt1 | contig 21354 bp, 20 predicted proteins | sample Coa_R2_FD_67286 | JGI IMG/M metagenome (GOLD analysis project Ga0070740, IMG submission 67286) | Surface soil microbial communities from Centralia Pennsylvania, which are recovering from an underground coalmine fire - Coalmine... | ecosystem: Environmental > Terrestrial > Soil > Unclassified ...
AGGAAAACAAGCTTCCCGACCGCCGATCCTCGCCGCGCATGAAATCCTCCGGTTGCCTTCCCTATACAACCGAATCATGCGCTATGCTTCCTGTCGAGGGTTTTTCAGCAGCCTGCTAGATCGCGTCGAGCTGCCAGGCGATGTCGTTGGCGATGTTCCAGAGATAGCCGATGTCGGCTTGGCCGACGAGCGCGTAGGCGTGGCCGTGGTGGCGCCAATAGAGCAGGTTGAGATCGTCGCGATGGTCGAAGGTCGGCGAGATGTCCGGCTTGTTCGACGTGCCGACCACCACGGTGAGCGGCCCCAGCGCCTTGATGTCGGTAGTGTAGAAGAGCTGCGTGGCCGGCCGGCCCTCGACGATCAGGAAGCGCGCGCCTTGGAACACCAGGCCCCACGGCTTCAGGTTGGGTAGCCGGAAGTCGGACGGCAGCTTCTGTGTCGCCTTGCGCGTGGCGCCGTCATTGGCGGGAACATCGACCAGCGCATCGTCGTTGGGGCCCGCCGCGACGAAGAGCTTGTGATAGCCGGCGATGCTGTCGAGCCAGCTTCCCGAGGCCAGATTGACATCGGCCGGCCGCGATGCCGTGACCGAGCTTTCGTCCGCGGCGAAGAACCCCAGCCCCGCACCGACCATCAGCCCGGCGAGCGATGCCGCCAATGGAACGCCGATCCACCAGCGCCGGTCGCCGATATGCCGGCGGACCCGGGCCCCGAGCGACACGACGGTCGCGCCGCCCGTCCCGCGCGCGGCGGCGATCAGCCGGTCCGGAACCGGCTCGTGCACGACCGGGTCGAAGGCGGCGCGCAGCAGCCCGGCACTCTCGGCCAGCCGCGCCGCGCGTTCCTTGAGCTTTGCATCCTCCTCGAGCGCGAGCGCCACTTGGGCGCGCTCGTCCCCGGCGAGTTCGCCGTCGAGATAGGCAATGAGCTGCTCGTCACTCGGCTTCGCCATCGCTCACGCTCCTCCGGAGGGCGCCTCCCGCCTCGAGTCTTGCCTGCAAGGCGAGACGGGCACGTGCCAGCCGGCTCATGATCGTGCCGATCGGCACCTCGGCGATCTCCGCCGCCTCTTTATAACTCATTCCATCCACCGTCACGAGAAGGAGCGCGGTCCTTTGCTCCGCCGGCAGCTCGGCGAGTGCCGCGCGAACCTCGCGCAGCGCGATCCGGGCTTCGGTGCGCCGCACCGACTCGTCGGAGCCGACTCGCAGGCCCTCGTCCTCCTCACTCTCCTTGCGCACCTCCCGCGCCCTGACCTGATCGATCCAGATCGTCTGCACGATCCGGAACATCCAACTATCGAAGCGCGTGCCCTCCTGGAACTGGTGGGCCCGGGCGAGCGCCCGCTCGCACGCGGATTGGACGAGGTCGTCGGCCTCCACCGCGGATCGGGCGAGACCACGGGCGAAGCGCCGCAACCGCGGCAGCACGGCGATGAGCTGGTCGCTGAAGGACGGGCTCATCGCCCCGTTCCCGGACGGTCGGGGGCCGCGCAACCTGGCCTGACGGGATGACAACGGAAGGTGATTGGAATTATTCCCTGACTTGGGGTCGCCTCGGAGTACTCTCGGCGGCACAGGGTTTTCGCCCCCCGGTTGCCGCAAAACGGCCCGGGGATGGGGGTCCCCGGGCGGAGTTTAACACGGAGCCGAGAAGTGAACAGAGCAGCACTGGTCTTTGGCGTGGGCTTGGCGGCCTGGCTTGCGGCGGGCTCGGCCTGGGCGAGCTGCGTCGACGAGGTCGCCGCAGCGCGTCGCCAGCTTGCCGCGGTTAAGAACCCGGCGCAGCGCGAGGAATTGTCGCGCATCCTCGACAAGGCGGAAAAGGACGCCCGCGCCGGGCGGGAGCAGCTTTGCCTGGACGCCCTGGTCCGGGCCGAGGCGCTGGGCAAATAGTGCGCCCGGGCGCGCCGACAAGGATTCCCTTAGCCTTCATAAATTGCTAACAGAGCGCCTTAAGGCCTGAAGATTGTCCCCGCCCGGCTGGTCCGAACCGTCCCGCACGAAGGATATCCGATTCTATGAAGATCAGCGTCCCGAAGGAGCGCCGTCCGCACGAGCGCCGAGTCGCCGCTTCCCCCGACAGCGTCAAGCGACTGGTCGGCATGGGCCTGGAAGTCGTGGTGGAGAGCGGCGCCGGCGCCGGCGCCACGTTCGCCGATGATGCCTACAAGGCGGCCGGCGCCGGCATCGTGGGCGAGGGCCAGGCGCTGGGCGCCGGCGAGATCGTGCTCAAGGTGCAGCGCCCATCGGCGGAGGAGCTTCGCGCCTGTCGCCGCGGCGCCGTGCTGGTCGGGATGCTCGCGCCGCTGCAGCATCCCGACGAGATCCCTGCCTATGCCGCCGCGGGCGTCACGAGCTTTGCGATGGAGCTGGTGCCGCGCATCACCCGGGCGCAGTCGATGGACGTATTGTCCTCGCAGGCGAACCTCGCCGGCTACCGCATCGTGCTCGAGGCCGCGACCGCGTTCGGCCGCGCCTTCCCGATGATGATGACGGCGGCCGGTACCGTTCCGCCGGCGCGCGTGCTGGTCATGGGGGCAGGGGTCGCCGGGCTGCAAGCCATCGCCACGGCGCGGCGGCTCGGCGCGATCGTCTCTGCCACCGATGTGCGACTCGCCGCGAAAGAGCAGGTCGAGAGCCTGGGGGCGAGCTTCCTGGTGGTGGATCTCGAGGCGATGAAGGCGATGGAGACCGCCGGCGGCTATGCCAAGGAGATGGGGGCCGATTTCGCGCGCCGCCAGCGCGAACATGTGAGCGAGGCACTGAAAAAGATCGACATCGTCATCTGCACCGCGCTGGTGCCGGGACGCAAGGCGCCGGTGCTGATCACCCGCGACATGCTGGCGATGCTGCGCCCCGGCTCCGTGGTTGCCGACCTTGCCGTGGAGCAGGGCGGCAATGTCGAGGGCAGCGTCCCCGGCGAGACCATCATCACGCCCGGCGGGGTCAGCATCCTGGGGCCGGTCAACGTGCCCTCGCACGTCGCCGTCGATGCGAGCCAGCTCTATGCCCGCAATCTGCTGGCGTTCCTGGGCCTCATCATCGACAAGGAGAAGCAGCTCAAAATCGATGTGGCCGACGAGATCATCAAGGCGACGCTGCTGACACGCGACGGCGCCGTCGTCCATCCCCAATTCGCCGCCGCGCCAGCGCAGGCGGCAGGAGCCTGAGCCCATGACCAACCCGGCCGACGTCGCCGGCCACGCGCCGGACGTGTTCCTGTTCTTCCTCACGGTCTTCGTGCTTGCCGTATTCGTGGGATATCACGTCGTCTGGCGCGTCACGCCGGCGCTGCATTCGCCGCTGATGAGCGTCACCAACGCCGTCTCGAGCGTGATCATCGTCGGCGCGCTCATCGCCGCGGGACCGGCGGGCTTGAGCTTCTCCAAGGTGATGGGCTTCGTCGCCGTGACGCTTGCTTCCGTCAACATCTTTGGCGGCTTCATCGTCACCCAGCGAATGCTGCAGATGTTCAAGAAGAAATCCTGACGGAGCGCATTCCCGTGAGCCCGAATCTCGCCGCCCTGCTGTATCTCGTCGCGTCCGTCTGCTTCATCATGGCCCTGCGCGGCCTGAGCTCGCCGGTGACGGCGCGCGGCGGCAATATCTACGGCATCGTCGGCATGGTGATCGCGGTGCTGACGACGCTCGCCGAGCCCGGCGTCACCAGCTATGGCGTGATCATCGCCGGCATCGTGATCGGCGGCGCGATCGGCACCTTCATCGCGCTGCGCATCCAGATGACGGCACTGCCGCAGCTCGTCGCCGCGTTCCACAGCCTGGTCGGGCTTGCCGCGGTTTGCGTCGCGACGGCGGCGTTCTACGACCCGGCGGCGTACGGCATCGGCGCGCCCGGCGCCATCCATGGCGGCAGCCTCGTCGAGATGAGCCTCGGTACGGCGATCGGCGCCATCACCTTCACTGGCTCGATCATCGCGTTCGGCAAGCTGCAGGGCCTCATCACCGGCAAGCCTTTGGTGTTCCCGGGCCAGCATCCCCTGAACGCGCTCATCGGCATCGTCCTGATCGCGGTGATCGTCTGGTTTGCCCTGTCGCAGCCCACGGTGGCGTTCTGGCTCATCGTGATCCTGTCGCTGGCGCTAGGGCTGCTGCTGATCGTGCCGATCGGCGGCGCCGACATGCCGGTGGTGATCTCGATGCTCAACTCCTATTCGGGCTGGGCGGCCTGCGGCATCGGCTTCACCCTCGCCAACAACCTGCTCATCGTGACCGGCGCGCTGGTCGGCTCCTCGGGCGCCATCCTCAGCTACATCATGTGCAAGGGGATGAACCGCTCGATCTTCAACGTCATCCTCGGCGGATTCGGCACCGAAGGGGGCTCTGCGGCCGCGGGTGCCATGGGCGATCGCTCGGTGAAGGCGGGAAGCGCCGACGATGCGGCCTTCATCCTGAAAAACGCGAGCTCGGTCATCATCGTGCCCGGCTACGGCATGGCGGTGGCGCAGGCGCAGCACGCGCTGCGCGAGATGGCCGACGAGCTGAAGCACGAGGGCGTCAGCGTGCGCTACGCGATCCACCCGGTGGCGGGACGCATGCCCGGCCACATGAACGTGCTGCTGGCCGAGGCGAATGTGCCCTATGACGAGGTGCAGGAGCTCGAGGAGATCAACCGCGACTTCGCCACCGCCGACGTCGCGTACGTGATCGGCGCCAATGATGTGACCAATCCGGCGGCGAAAAACGATCCGTCATCGCCGATCTACGGCATGCCGATCCTCGATGTGGAGCGGGCGAAGACCGTGCTTTTCGTCAAGCGCTCGATGGCTTCGGGCTATGCCGGCGTTGAGAACGAGCTGTTCTTCCGCGACAACACGATGATGCTGTTCGGCGACGCCAAGAAGATGACGGAAGAGATCGTCAAGGCGCTCGCCGCCTGAGGCGAATCTCGAGAGGCGGCAGTCGAGGGCTGCGGCCGATCGCTTGATGGCGCCGACGCCTTGGATGCGCCCCATGCGGCAGTCCTGAGGCACAAGCGCGCACCGGAGCGGCGCTTACGCGCCCGGCGCGCGCCGACGGATCAAACGCAATGACAAATTTGTGGAAATCCAATTTCGTTGGCGAAAAGCGCCCGGGTCGCGCATAGTTGAGTGGCACGGTCTCGGTGAGACGGCGATCTTTTTCGATGCGGGGACAAGGCGTGATGCGGAGCCTCTATGAGCGGGCGGGGGCGATCGCATATCGTGGCTGTTCGGGTGCCCGCCTGGAGCGGCTTCTCGCCACCTGGCCCGAAGCGTCGCTGCGCTCGCCGCTCGAGCGCGTCCTGTTCCGCCCGGTCTTCAGCCATTGGATAAGAACGGTCTACCTCGCGGAAGGAGACGCCGATCGGCGAGAGGCCCTCAAGGACCTGTGCATGGCCGGCGCTTCCGGCGTTGCCTACGCGGAAGAATACGAGCGCCAAGGCATCGACCGCGGCGCGCGCTATCACGATGTCGGATTCGACGAGGCGAACCCGCAATATCCCGCGATGGATTCGCTGTTGCCGGGCTTGCCGGCGGACGCGCTGATCGTCCAGGTCGGCTGCTCGTCAGGCAAGGAGATGGCCTATTTCGCGGAGCGGTTTCCGAAGCTCACGTTCGTCGGCACCGACATCGACGAGTCGATCACGCGCCGGGCGCAGCGTGTTCATCCGCTGCCCAATCTGATCTTCGAGGTGGGGCGGGCGCATGAATTGCCGTCCCGCCTGCCGCCGTTCCGTCCTCTCGTTCTCTACGCGAACGGCTCGCTGCAATATGTGCAGCCGGAGCATCTGGCGGCGATGTTCGAGGCGCTTGCCGCTCGCGGCCGCGTGACGCTTGTCCTTTGCGAGCCCTGGCGGCGCAGCGGGGCCGTCATCGCCAGCAATCTGCGCAGCCGCTGGCGTGACAATTTCTCGTTCTCGCATGACTATCGTGACTACGCGGACGCGGCGGGGTTCGTCACCGCCGCGCAGCGGGTCATCCAGACCGCTCATGACCCGGCCTCGCCGCATTATGAGACCAGGCATTATTTCTACATGGGGACGCACGACTAGCCTTCTCGAGACGATCGCGTCGCGCTGTGCGGCCTCACGTGCTCGCAAGCGTCGTTCCCGTCTTCTGCGCTGTCCAGTCGGCGGTGACCGTTGCGATCTGATCCCAACTGCCGACCGCGCCGTTCTGCATGAGATAGGCGCCGACGACGCCAGCGGAGTTGCGCCAGAGAATGTCGGACGTGCCGTCGCCGTTGTAGTCGCCCACGCCCGCGACCGACCAGTCCGGCGACACGGTCGCAATCGGGTCCCAGGAACTCACCGCGCCGTTTTTCATCAGATAGGCGCCGACCGCTTCCGTTTGGCTATTGCGCCACAATATGTCGGAGGTGCCGTCGCCGGTGAAGTCGCCGATTCCCACCACGGACCAGGCCGGATCGACGCTCTGCAGCGGCTGCCACGTGCTCACGGCACCGTTCTTCATCAGATACAGCCCGAGCGCGCCGGTCGTCGAGTTGCGCCAGAGGACGTCCGAGGTTCCATCGCCGTTGAAGTCGCCGACGCCGGCCACCGACCAGCTCGTCGCGACGGTCGCGATCGGATCCCAGGAACTCACCGAACCGTTGTTCATGAGATAGGCGCCGAGCGCGCCGCTGCTATTGCGCCATAGAATGTCGGATACGCCGTCGCCATTGAAATCGCCGACACCCGCGACCTGCCAGTCGGTCGAGACCATTGAGATCGGATCCCAGCTGGTCATCGCGCCCTGGCTCATGAGATAGGCGCCGAGCTGCCCGTTGGCGTTGCGCCACAGGATGTCCGAAGTGCCATCGCCGTTGAGATCGCCCTCGCCGGCAACCGACCAGTCGGACGAAACTGTGGCGATCGCGTCCCACGAACTCAGATTTCCGTTGTTCATGAGATAGGCGCCCAGCTGACCGTTGCCGTTGTTGCGCCACAGGATGTCGGACGTACCGTCGCCGTTGAAATCCTGCGCGACCGCATTCGGCTGCGGCGTCGAGATGGAGCCCGAGAGCGACACGGTGGTGTCGCTGAAATCGGCCTCCTCGATGTTGGCGAGCGTGACCGTGGATCCCAGCCCGGTGACGGTCCATCCCGATCCAGTCTGCGTGACCGAGTAGTCGGAGCGCGGCCCGGAGAAATCCGCGATGTCGAAGCCGGCGCCGCCGTCGAGCGTGTCGTTGCCGCCGTCGCCGACCAGCGTGTCGTTGCCCGATCCGCCGATGAGATCGTCATTGCCCGGCGTGCCGGTGATGGTGTGCGCGCTGCCGCCGCTCGCGGCAAGCGTGAGCCCCGTGAGCCCGAGCCCGGCGATGTTGGTGACCGGTCCCACGAAGGTCGCCGACGTCGAGGTGTGGATCGTGTTGCCGTCGATGACGTCGATCTTGATGTTGGAATTGGCGGCGAGATTGACGGTGGCCGTGACCGTACCGGCGAGCCCGGCGCCGCTGAAGGAGATGGTCTGCGTGCCCGTGGCCATGGTGTTGAGCGTGTAGCCGCCGCTCGACCAGCTCGCGACGCTCGACGAGCCCAGGCTGACCGACAGATTGCCCAGGCCCTCGCCGGGCGAATAGAAGCCGTTATGGTCGGTGTCGTCGTAGGCGACGCCCAGGATGAACTGGCCCGACGAATAGCGCGCGCCGAAATCCTCGGTGACGACCAGCGGACCGACCAGAGCGCCGGGCGTGGTGTCCTGCACGACGCCGACGCCGACCTCGCGGAAGTCGGGATCCATGATGTTGGCGCGATGACCGGCCGGGTTCTGCATGCCGTTCGGGCCACTGCCCCAGTCCACCATGAAGCCGGCCTGCGCATAGAGATCCGACTGCGCATAGGCATAGACGTTCTCGCCGAGGGTGCTCCAGCCAGTGTAGCCCGCGGCGGTGTCGCGTTGATCGAAGGACAGCTCGCCGGGCAGCTGATGGCTCTGCGTGTTCGCGGCGATCATCGCATTATCGTGGGTGCGGGACGCGGTGGCGAGATTGTCGTTCCAGGCCAGCGGCTGCGCCGGGGTCAACGCCGCGAACGCGCTCTGCAAGGCGGACCCGGAAACGCCGAAGATCGCGAACGCGGTCTGGATCGCCGGATCGCCCGAGGTGAGCGGGCCGTAGGAGGTGATGTAGCGCGCGGCGTCGCCAAGCGGATCGAGCCGCGCATCGTCGATGAGTTCGAGCAGATATTGTTCGAGATTCGACGGGCCGGACATACGCTAAAGTCCTCGTGCTGCGGGACCGACAGGCTAGGCAGGACCTTGCTACGAGAATCCTTAGGAGCTTGTGTGAATGGTGAGTCTTTTCCTCTGCATTTGCTTCGGAGTTCTCTCAACGGCGACCCCATCGGCGACAGCGGACGAGGCGATCGGCAGCGGCCGCGGAATGCGCCCCGACCCCGCGGCCTTGGCGCGATTACGAATTGTTATTTATGTAAATGGTAGAAATATGCGCGGCGTTTTTCATAAGGGGCGCACGGGCCGTTAACTTTCCGGCCCGCGTTGCGATACCATCGGCGGCCCCGGCACGACGCGAGGAACGTGGCGACTTGACCGGACCTGATCAGCGCATCCGCCTATCACGCGCATCGGTCGGCGCCGAGGAAAAGGCGGCGCTGGGCCGCGTCATCGACAACGACTATCTCGGAATGGGCGAGGAGGTCCGCGCCTTCGAGGAGGAGCTCGGCGCCTTCCTGGGCGGTGGCCGGCACGTCGTCTGCGTCGCGACGGGAACCGCGGCGCTGCATCTTGCGGTGTCGTGCCTCGATATCGGTCCCGGCGACGAGGTGCTGGTTCCCAGCATCACCTTCGTCGCCTGCTTCCAGGCGGTGCGCGGCACCGGCGCGGCCCCGGTCGCGTGCGATGTCCGCGAGGAGGACGTGTTTCTCGACCTCGAGGACGCTAAGCGTCGTCTCACCGACCGCACCCGCGCCATCATGCCCGTCCACTATGCCAGCGGCGCGGCCGGGCTCGACGCGATCTACGATTTCGCCGCCGCCAACCGCCTGCGCGTGATCGAGGACGCGGCACATGCGTTCGGCGGTACGCGCCGCGGGCGGCGCGTCGGCGCCACCGGGGATGTCGTGTGCTTCAGCTTCGACGGCATCAAGAACATCACCTGCGGCGAGGGCGGCGCGGTCGTGACCGGCGATGCCGCGCTGGCGCAGCGGCTGCGCGACGCGCGGCTCCTCGGCGTCGAGCGCGATACCGAGCGCCGCTACGCGGCGGAACGGAGCTGGACCTTCGACGTCCACCACCAGGGCTACCGCTACCATATGAGCAACGTGATGGCCGCGATCGGCCGTACGCAGCTTGCCAAGCTCGACCGCTTCGTCGAGCGGCGGCGCGCGCTTGTGGAGCGCTATCGCGCGGCCTTCCGGGGGTTGAACGGGCTCCTCACTCTCGCGCTCGACTGGGCGGAGATCGTGCCGCACATCTTCGTCGTGCGCGTGCTCGACGGCCGCCGCGACGCGCTCGGCACATGGCTCGCGTCCCGCGGAATCGAAACCGGCTTCCACTATCAGCCCAATCACCGCTTGAGCCTGTTCGCCTCCGGCGACCGGCTGCCGGTGTCGGAACGGCTCGCCGACGAGCTGCTGACCCTGCCGCTGCACACCGAGCTCACGCAGCGCGACCAGGACCGCGTGATCGACGCGGTGACGGAATTCATCCGGACGAAATGACGCGCGGCGGGCGGGAGACATAGGGCGTGCAGCTCTTCCGGTCCGCGCTTCCCGATGTCTGGATCGTCCAGCCCACGATCCTGCGCGACCGGCGTGGGCAGTTCGCCGAGCTCTTCAATGCACGCACCTTCGCGGCGCAAGGAATCAAGGTCGCGTTCGTGCAGGACAACCTCTCCGTCTCGACGGAGCCCGGGGTCGTGCGCGGCCTGCATTTCCAGGTCCCGCCGGCGGCGCAGGCGAAGCTGGTGCGCGTCGCGCGCGGCGCGGCGCTCGATGTCAGCCTCGACATCCGCCGCGGCTCGCCGACCTACGGCATGCACGTCGCGATCGAGCTCAGCGCCGAGAACGGCCGCCAGGTCTTCATCCCGGCCGGGTTCGCGCACGGTTTCGCGACGCTGGAGGCGAATACCGAGGTGATCTACAAGGTGTCGGACTTCTACTCTCCTGCGCATGAGTTCGGGCTGTTGTGGAACGATCCCGACCTCGGCATCGCCTGGCCGCTGCGGCGCGCGGAGGCGGTGCTGTCCGAGCGCGACGAGCGGCTCCCACGCCTGCGCGACTGGGAGAGCCCGTTTCGGTACGAGGGCTGACGATGAAGGTCCTGGTGATCGGCGCGACCGGCCAGATGGGGCGCGCGCTGGCGCAACCACCCTGGCCCGCGGCGATCCGGCTCGATCTCTGTGACCGCGGCCGCCTGGACCTCACGGCGACCGATCGAATCGCGGCGTTTGTCGAGGCGGCCCGGCCCGACCTGGTCATCAATGCCGCCGGGTACACCGCCGTCGACCGCGCCGAATCCGAGCCCGGCCTCTCGTTCGCGGTGAACGCCGTGGCGCCGGGCCGAATCGCTGCGGGCTGCGCCGCGATCGGCGCCGGGCTCATCCATCTCTCGACCGACTACGTGTTCGACGGCGCGAAGGGGGAGCCCTACCGCGAGGGCGATCCGGTCGCGCCGCTCGGGGTATATGGCCGCTCCAAGCAGGCAGGAGAGGACGCAGTCCGCGCGGCCGGCGCGCGGCACGTGATCCTGCGCACGGCTTGGCTCTTCAGCCCCCACGGCCAGAATTTCGTGAAGACCATCCTGCGCCTCGCGCGCGAGCGCGACGAGCTCGAAGTGGTGGACGACCAGCTTGGCTGCCCGACCGCGGCCGGTGATCTCGCGCAGACCATCATCGCGATCGCGGCGCGCATGTCGGACGGCGACGATCGGGCGCAGGGAACCTTCCACGCCGCCGGCGGCGGTGCTGCGAGTTGGCATGGGCTCGCGGCGGCGATCCTCGCCGATCTCGCGCGCCGCGGCGGCCCGAGACCGCGTCTGCGCGCAATCCCCACCGCCGCCTTTCCGCTTCCCGCGCGCAGGCCGCCGGACAGCCGGCTCGATTGCGGCCGCCTCGCCGCGACCTTCGGCCTTCGCCTGCCGGATTGGCAGGACGCGCTCGCGCGCGTGCTCCACACGCTGCACGAGCCCGCGTGAGCGCCAAGTATAGTTAACTAACCATCGAATATCTTTGACATTTGCGGAGAATTTTAGGCAAAATATCGGCGGGTGGCCAAAGAACGCCACTCATTTGGGAAGGCCCGCATGTCCGCAATGGATCAGATGCGCTTCGGTGCGACGGTGATGGCCGCCATTTTTGGCGGGCCTGGCGTGTTCTACTGCGTCGAGAGCTTCGTGATGCCATCCCTGGCCCTCACCGGCATCCTCTATCTCGCGGCCGCGCTCCTGCTGATCTGTGCCGCGCACTGGGGCGAGGCGACGCCGGCGCGCCGCAAGCTGCCGCCGCGCAAACGCCGCTAAGCGCTATTCTCCCCGCTTTGTGTGTGGCAGGGTGATCGCCCTGGGCGCTTCGCTCTGGCGTCAGCGGTTCCGCGGGTAGAGGGGTCTCGGGGGTGGGATTGATCCGCCGGCTGCGGCTCGTCTCGGGTCTCGTCATGTTGGCCTACGTGACGACCCATTTCATCAATCACAGTTTGGGGCTCGTCTCGGTCGGGCTCATGGACCGGGCGCTCGAGCGGATCTATTCCGTCTGGGCCAGTACGTCGGGCACGGCGCTGCTCTATAGCGCCTTCTCGGTCCATTACGCGCTGGCGCTCTGGGCGCTATGGCGCCGCCGTTCGCTGCGCATGCCGGTCGCCGAAGCCGCGCAGCTCGTGCTCGGCTTCTGCATCCCGTTCATGCTGGTCGAGCATGTCGTGACGACGCGCGTGGCGGACACGTTCTTCCACGCCGACTACGGCTATTACGCGTCGGTCCTGCTGGCCTATACGGTGCTGACGCCGTGGCGCGGCGTGCTGCAGCTGGTCGTGCTGGTCGTGGCCTGGGTGCACGCCATGATCGGGCTGCGTTTCTCGCTGATGCTGAGGCCGTGGTATCCGCGCTGGCAGCCGGTCCTCTTTGCCATCGCGCTGCTGCTGCCGACGCTGGCCATACTGGGCGCCGCCGAAGGCGCGCTGCATATGGCGGCGCAGGCGCAGGATCCCGCGTTTCTGGCGCGGGCGCTCCAGGATCATCCGCGCGCGCGGCCGCCCGAGGATGCGGCGGTGATCGACGCGATCGTCGTCTGGCTGCGCTTCGGGTTTCTTGGCTCGTTGTTGGCGGTGCTGGCGGCGCGCGCCGTACGCTGGCAGTGGCAGCGCTGGCGCGGCATCGTGCGCCTCACCTATCCGAGCGGCCGCGTCATCGCCATCGCGCCCGGCCTTTCCGTGCTCGAGGCGAGCCGGTTCGCGGGGATACCCCACGCTTCCGTCTGCGGCGGGCGCGGCCGCTGCTCGACCTGCCGTATCCGCGTGGTCGGTGAGGCTTGGGCGCTGCCGCTGCCCGGGGCCGACGAGGTGAAAGTGCTCGAGCGCGTCGGCGCCGGGCCCGATGTCCGGCTCGCCTGCCAGCTCCGGCCGCGCGGCGATCTCCGGGTGACGCCGCTGCTGCCGCCGACCGCCGAGGCGCGCGACGGGTTCCGCCGGCCCAGCTACCTGCAGGGGATGGAGAAGGAGATCGCCATCCTGTTCGCGGACATCCGCGCCTTCACGCAACTCTCGGAGCAGAAGCTCCCTTATGACGTGGTGTTCCTGCTTAACCGCTACTTCGCCGAGATGGGGCGCGCGATCGAGGAGGCGGGAGGGCGGATCGACAAATTCATCGGCGACGGGATCATGGCGCTCTTCGGCCTCGATCGGGGTGCGGACAGCGGCTGCCGCGAGGCGCTCGCCGCGGCGCGGGCGATGGCGCAGCGCCTCGCCGACCTCAACCGCACCTTCGCGCCCGACCTGCCGGAGCCGTTGCGCATCGGCATCGGCATCCATTTCGGGCCGGCGATCGTTGGCGAGATGGGCTACGGCACCGCGGTATCGGTCACCGCGGTCGGCGATGCCGTCAATATCGCGAGCCGGCTCGAGGGCCTGACGAAGACCTACGGCGCGCAGCTCGTGGTCTCGGAGACGCTGCTTGCCCGGGCCGGCATCGCGCTCGACGACGCGCCGCGGCACGAGATCACCATCCGTGGCCGCGTCGGCCGCCTGCACATCGTGCACCTAGCGAGCGCATTGGAGCTGCCGCACGCGACGAATTCCGCGCAGCCGGTGCGGTGATGGCATAATTCTTTGCGCCTGCCGTTGTCGTTCCGACGATGTGACGTGCGGCGCGCCGGGTGCGCCGGAGGGAACGGCAATGAAGCGGGCCATCGCCGCCGCACTCCTGGTTGCATGTCTTCCCACGGCATTCGCTGCCGCGCAATCCGCGTATCCGCCGCCGCCTTATGCGGCACCGCCCGCGACCGCGTCGGGATCCTACACGCCGCAGCAGCTCGATCAGCTGCTGGCCGCGGTGGCGCTCTATCCCGATCCGCTCCTGTCGGACATTCTCGACGCCGCGACCGCTCCCGGCGACATCGTGGACGCGGATCGCTGGGTGTCGTACGGGCCCAATGCGGCCTTGAGCGACGGCGCGCTCGAAGCGGCGCTGCAGGGCTTCCCGTGGCGGCCCAGCATCAAGGCGCTGGTATCGTTTCCGCAGATTCTGCGGCAGCTGGGCGCGCATCTCGATTGGACGGAGGCGCTGGGCCGCGCCTTTCTCGTGCAGCAGGCGGACGTGACGGCGTCGATCCAGCGCCTGCGCCACGCGGCGATTGCCGCCGGCACGCTCTACTCGAACGATGCGCAGCGCGTCATCGTCGACGGTGCCGTTATCCGCATCGAGCCGGCGAGCCCCTACGATGTCGATATCCCGGTCTACAATCCAGCCACGGTCTATGGGCCTTGGCCCCATCCCGCCGCGCTGCCGATCTATTACGGCCCGCCGCCCGGCCTGATCTTCGCGCCCGTGCCGCTCGGCATCGCGTTCGCCGGTGGCTTCGTCGTGTTCCATGGGATCGGCCACCACAGGTCGGGGGATCGGGATCGGCACAAGCCTCCAGTGGTGTTCGACCGCGACCGTTTCGATCACGCCGCCCTCGGGCCGCCGCTCGGCGCGCGCACGTTTCCGCCCGATCGGCAACGCCCGCCGAGCGCCGCTGTCCCCCGAATGGACGAGCGGCGCGTACGGCTAGCCGAGCCGCTGCGTGGCGGCATTCCGCCGCAGCGAGCGCATCTCCCGCTGCCGGGCGCGCCGGTCCATGCCGGATCACCCATGGGCGCGCGCGTGGAGGGGCACGTGGCGCCGCGACCAGCCATGCCGCCGGTTATCGAGCCGCAGTCCCACCCGCGGCCCGCCTTCTCGCCCGTCGCGCCCCGCCCGACCACGCCGTCGGCGGGCGAAGCGCGGTTCCCTATGCGGCCCGCCTTCGCGCACGCGCCACCGCCCCGGTCCGCGCCGCGAGCCCCGCACGCGCTTCCGCCGGGCGCGGCGCAACGGCCCATGACGCCGGCCGTTGCGCACCCGCCGCCTATGCCGCAAGCGGCGCCTCCGGTCGCGGCGCGACGCCCGGCGCCGCCCGCCGCCCACCCCGATCGCCGGCCGCCGGGCATGGCCATGCGCAACTGAGGGCTCGCGGAACATACCTCCTGCGAGGCGAGGGACGGTGCGCTATCATCCGCCCGAGCGCAAGGATGGGAGGAAGAGCATGGTCGCGATCAAGGGCGTGGCGCACTTCAGCATCGCCGTGAGCGACATCGAGAAGAGCACACGCTTTTACACCGACATCGTCGGCTGCCGGCACCTCACGACGACGCCGGACAAGAAGATGGTCTTTCTCGATGCCGGCGGCGACTGCATCATCCTGGTGAAGCACGATCCGCCGATCAACCGTTCGATCGACGATCACAACGGCGTGCATCATTCCTTCATCGTGGACTCCAAGGACTACAAGCCCGCGCTCGACCATCTGCGCGCGAACGGCGTCAAAGTCGAGTTCGAGGAGGATCGGCAGGGTGGGATCGTCAACGGCCCGCGCGCCTATTTCCGCGATCCCGACGGCACGGTTCTCGAATATATCGACCTCACCAGCTACGCCGGAGCGAAGCGCTAGCGCGCATCGGCGCGTTCGGCACCGCGTGCCGGGGCCTCGGCTTGCGCCGCACGGCGCGGGCGGGCAGTCTGCGTGGTGGAGGTTTGGGATGGCGAAGCATCGGCTGCCCGTGTTCGACGGGGAAGGCCATGTCGATTTCGGGCGCGAAGCCGGGCGCCTCTTCCGGATCGGCTGAGCCCATGCCCGAAGGATTCCAGGCGATCGGTCGGCCGCTGCAGCGCAAGGAGGATCGCCGACTCCTCACCGGCGCCGGGCGGTTCAGTGCCGACTTTGCCGCCGACCGAGCGGCGCACGCGGCGATGGTTCGCTCGCCGCACCCGCATGCGCGCATCGTCGCGATCCGCAGCGGCGCGGCGCGGCGCATGCCCGGCGTGCTTGCTGTCGTTACCGGCGCGGAGCTGCGCGCAGCGGGCGCGAAGCCCATCCCGCACGAGCCGGTGCCCTCGACCAAGTACGACCTCAAGCTCACCGCGCCGGGCGGTGGCAAGGTATTCATCGGTCCGCACGAGCTTCTGGCCGTCGGCAAGGCCCGCCATGTCGGCGAGGCGGTGGCGATGGTCGTGGCGGAGACCGAAGCGCAGGCGCTCGATGCGGCCGAAGCGGTCGAGGTCGACTACGAACCCCTGCCCTTCGTGCTCGACGCCGACGCGGCGCTCGCGCCGGGTGCGCCGGCGGTGTGGGACGAGGTGCCGGGCAATCTCGTGGTCGAGACGATGTTCGGGGATGCGGCGGCGACCGAGCGCGGCTTCGCCATGGCCGACCGCGTCGTCTCGCTCGATTACCATGTCGGTCGCGTCACCGCGGTGGCGATCGAGCCGCGCGCGGCGCTTGCCGAGTTCGACCCGGCGAGCGGACGGCTCACGCTTCATGCCGGCAACGGCGGCGCGGTACGGCAAAAGCGAGAGCTCGCTGCAGTGATCGGCATCGCGCCGGACCTGCTGCATCTCATCACCTGCGACGTGGGCGGCAATTTCGGCTCGAAGAACCGGCCCTATGTCGAGTACGGGCTGGTGCTGTGGGCGGCCCGCGCGCTCGGCCGTCCCGTGCGGTACGTGGCGACGCGGTCGGAGGCATTTCTCACCGACTACCAAGGCCGTGACCTGCTGGTGCGCGCGGAGCTCGCGCTGCGCGCCGACGGCAGGTTCCTCGCCTTGCGCGCGATCAACACCAGCAATCTCGGCGCGCGCTGCGTGTCGCTGTCGCCGCTTGGCAAGGGATCGGCGCTGATTACCGGCTCCTACGACATCCCGGCGGCGCATCTCATCGCGCGCGCGGTCTTCACCAATACCATGCCGACCCAGGCCTATCGCAGCTCCGGCCGGCCCGAGGTCACTTTCGCGATCGAGCGCCTCGTGGACAAGGCTGCGGAAGCGCTCGGCATCGACCGGATCGCGCTGCGGCGCCGCAATCTCGTTGGCGCCGAGGCGATGCCCTACGTCAACGCGGTCGGCGCCCGCTATGACAGCGGCCGCTACGAGGCCAACATGGACCTGGCCCTGTCGCTCGCCGCGCGCGAGGGCTTCGCCGCGCGGCGCGCGGCGGCCGAGGCGCGCGGGCGGCTGTTGGGGCTGGGCGTCGCCAACTACGTCGAATCCTCGATCGGCTCGCCGCGCGAGCGCGCCGAGATCACCGTGCGGCCCGACCGCGTCGACGTGGTGATCGGCACGCAGCCCAGCGGGCAGGGGCACGAGACGAGCTTCGCGCAGGTGATCTCGGACCTGCTCGCGGTGCCGGTCGAGCGCGTGAACATCATCATGGGCGACACAGACATCGTGACGGTGGGCGGCGGCTCGCATTCCGGCCGGTCGATGCGGCATGCGGCGACGGTGATGTCGATGGCCGCCACCGCCCTCATCGACCGCGCCAGGCGCATCGCCGCGCTGCTGCTCGACGTGCCGGCGGACACGGTCGCGTTCACGAACGGGCGGCTCGGCGCGCCCAGCACCAACCGCTGCTTCGACCTCCTGGAGCTGGCGCAGGAAGCGGCGCGAATCACCCTGCCGGCGGAGCTCAAGAGCGGGCTCGCGGCCGCTGCCGACAACGAGATGCACGATCCGGTCTTTCCCAACGGCTGCGCCGTGTGCGAGGTGGAGATTGATCCCGAGACCGGCATGCTCGCGCTCGTGCGCTATGCCGCCGTCGATGATGTCGGGCGCTGCATCAATCCGCTGATCGTCCATGGCCAGACGCATGGGGCGATCGCGCAGGGCGTGGGGCAGGCGCTCTGGGAGAGCTTCGCGATCGATCCGGCATCGGGCCAGCCGCTCGCGGGCTCGCTGATGGATTACGGCCTGCCGCGCGCCGACGCGCTGCCCGCTTTCCGCACCGAGATCGTCGAGGTGCTGTCGCCGACCAACCCGCTCGGCATCAAGGCGGGCGGCGAGGGCGGCACGACCCCGGCGCTCGCCGTCATCGTCAGCGCGATCCTCGATGCGCTGCGCCCGCTCGGCGTCCGCGACATCTCCATGCCCGCGACGCCGTTCGCGATCTGGTCCGCGATCCAGGCGGCAAAGCGCGACCGGCGCGCCGCCGCGCCCCGCGACGCGGAGGGGTGAGGGAGCTTCTCCGCAAGCGCATGCACAGTAAGGAATCCCAGCAAGCGGGGCACACGCCCTCCGCGCGGTTCGCCGCGGCCCTCGCGGCGGTGACGATGATCGCGCCGCTCGCGGTTCATTTCTTTCTGCCCATCGTGCCCGCGGTGCAAGCCGCGTTCGCCGTATCCGAGGCGACCGCCGAGCTCACCTTCAGCATCACGCTGATGACGATGGCAGTGGCGACGCTGGTCTATGGCAGCCTGTCCGACCGGTTCGGGCGGCGGCCGGTGCTGCTGTCGGGGCTCGTGCTGTTCCTGGCGGGCAGCGCGCTGTCTGCGATGGCGACATCGATCGAGATGCTGATCGCGGCTCGGCTGGTACAGGCGATGGGGGCGGGCTGCAGCGTCACGATCACGCGGGCGATGGCGCGCGACGCCTATGGCCCCGATGCACTGGTGAAGGCGATCGCCTATCTTACCATGGCCTATACCCTGGGGCCGATGTTCGCGCCATCCTTGGGCGGGGTGCTGCTCGACCATCTCGGTTGGCGCAGCGTGTTCTGGTTCGCGCTGCTGATCGGCGTGGCGATTACGGTGATCGCCTGGGCGGTGCTGAGAGAGACGCGGCGCGGCGAGCGCAGGCGGCGCCGCGGCGGCGTGCTCGCCGACTATCGGGCGCTCTTCGCCGATCTGCGGTTCAGCGCCCTGGTGCTGCAGTCGGGGTTCTGCTCCGGCACCTTCTTCGCGATCGTCGCTGCCTCGCCGTTCCTCACGGAGCGGACGCTCGGCCGCTCGGCGACCGAATACGGAATCTTCTTCTTCGCCTTCCCGGCCGGCTACTGCGCCGGAAACCTCATCTCGAGCCGCGTCGCGGGCCGCGTCTCGATCGAGACGATGGTGCTGCTCGGCGCGTCGATCAACCTGCTCGCGGCGGCGGCCCAGGCGGTGGTAATCGGCACCGGGGGGTTGAGCGTGCTCATGATCTTCGGCCCCGGGCTCGTCGTCACCTTCGCGCAAGGGCTGGCGCTGCCCAACGCGCAGGCCGGCGCGATGCAGGTGCGGCCGGCGCTCGCCGGCACCGCGGCGGGCATGGGCGTGTTCTGCCAGACCATGCTGAGCGCGCTCTTCGCGCAGATCTACGGCTGGGCCGCGGATGGCACGCCAATTCCCATGATCGCCACGGCGATGGTGGCCGCGAGCCTGTCCTTCATCACCGGCGCGATCCCGTTCTTCCGGCGCACCTGACGCGCAGGGTGCGGGCGCCCTCCGCTAGATATCCCGCGCCTTGGGAAGGATCTCGCGCGCGAAGACCTCGAGCGAGCGCATGATGTCGCGCTGCGAAAGCGAGCCGAAATCGACGATCATCGTGAGCTGCGTCATGCCGAGGCCGCGCAGGTACCGGATGCGCTCAAGCACCCTGGCGGGCGAGCCCATCAGCACGCGGTCGGGGAAATAGGTCTCGAACGTCGCCTGGCGCTGATAGTCCTCGCGCGCGGCATAGCCCTTGTAGGCCACGGGGTCGGGCGGGCGGCGGGCGGCTTCGACCCCGGCCGTGGTGTATTCCGCCATCGGCTTCTCGACGAGCGCGCGGAGCTTCGCCACGTCGTCCTCCGCGGTGAAGTGCGCGTGATAGCAGCAGCACACCTCGTGGTCCGCGATGCGGCGGCCATGCTTCGGCAGCTCGTCGATATACCAATGCACCCGCTCGCCCGCGGTCTTGGAATCGACGTGGTAGGCGACATAAAGGAGGTTGTAGCCCTGGGCCGCGGTCCAGGCGAAGCTCTCCCGGGTGAGGAAGCACGCGACCCAGATCGGCGGATGCGGCGTCTGGTAGATGCGCGGCAGCACCGAAAGGCCGGCGATCGGCGGGCGGAACCGGCTCTCGAAGGTGAGGGTGGGCTCGGCCCAGGCGCGCTTCACCAGCTCCACCCCTTCCTCGACGCGTTCGCGCGTCTCGCGCATATCGATGCCGAAGGCGTCGAACTCGTCGCGGAGGAAGCCGCGGCCGATGCCGAAATCGAACCGGCCCTTGGACAGTTGATCGAGCGTCGCCGCCATCTCCGCCACCCGGATCGGGTCATTGAGCGGCAGCACGGTCGCGCCGGTCCCCAGCCGGATGCGCTGCGTCTTGCCGGCGAGATAGGCGAGGAACGGGAAATTGCCGGCGCAGAGCCCGCCATGCCGCACGAAATGGTGCTCGACCATCCAGACATAGTCGATGCCGATGCGGTCGGCGAACAGCACCTGCTCGACGATATTGTCGAAATGCGTGGTGACGTCGCGCGCCTGCGGCAGGTAGGTCGGGAGGTAGAATAGCCCGAACTTCATCGCGGCCTCCGAATTTGCCGCCGCAGCTTACCAGCGCCCCGCGCGGCGGGGGAGGGACTGCGGTCGTTTGAGCCTTTTTGCCAGCTTGCCGCGCCGCCCGCAGCTCCCATATTAAATCGTGTCCACCACCGCACAGGATCCTCCAACTTGAGTCACGGTAAAGAATTTCGCGAGAAACGTCGGCGCGGCTTCGATGATGACGATTTCCAGCCGCCGCGGCGCAGCCGGTTCGGCGGCCGGCCGCCCTTCGCCGCCTCGTCCCCGTCGCCGCGCCCGGTCGCTTCGGGGCCCACGGTCACGGCCGTCGTCAAATGGTTCAATGTCGAAAAGGGCTTCGGCTTCGTCGCGCTGGAAAACAACGGCGGCGACGCCTTCCTGCATGCCGCCGTGCTGGCGCGTGCCGGGCGCGACGAGGTCGCGCCGGGCGCAACGCTCACTGTCCGGACCGGCGCCGGCCTCAAGGGGCCGCAGGTCACGGAGGTGCTCGTAGTCGATGACAGCACAGCCACCCCGGTGCCGCGGCGCAGCGCCGGGCCGCGGCGCGAGGCGCTGGGGCCGGCGACCCGCATGGCCGGGACCACGAAATGGTACGATCCAGGGCGCGGCTTCGGCTTCGTCAGCGTGAGCGGCGGAGGCCAGGACGTGTTCGTGCACGCCTCGGTGCTGCAGCGCGGCGGCATCGACAGCCTCGCGCCCGGCCAGCGCGTGACCATGGATGTCGCGGCCGGCCGCCGCAATCCCGAGGCGGTATCGGTCCAGCTCGCCGATTGAGTGTTCAGGCGCGGCCCCCCGGGCCGAGGCCGGGCCGTCCGATCCAAAAGCGATTGCTGAGACGCGTCGCCACGCCCGGGCGGGCACGGCCGGCGATGCGTTCCTGCGCCTCGAAATAGGGACCGACAAATCTGAGCCTGGGCGGCAGGAACGGATAGACGCGCCGGATATACCGTAACGCGCGCCGCGCCGCGCGCCGCTCACGTTCGCCGAGGGGAAGCCCGAACGCGTCGCGCAGATGCGGCGGCAGCAGCTCTGCCGTGAGCGCCCGATACCAGCCGGGCACGACGAGCCAGCTCCCTGCGCCGGTGAGAAGCTGCGCGGCGATCGCTCGCGCCGTGTCGCCCACCGCCAGCGTGCCGGAGCGGAGCGTTGCCGCGAACGCCGCGGCGAAGGCCGGCCAATCGGGCGGCAGCTCGGTTTCGCGCAGGCCGAACAGGCCGGCGAAGCGCAGGCTCTCCGCGTAATAGCGCGCGCGATCCTCCGCCTCGAGCGGCAGGACCAAGCCATAGGCCTCGAGCGCGGTATCGATCAGCGTCGAGTGCACCCAGCGCAAGGCGGCGCGTTCGTTCGCCTCGTAGCGCCTGCCATCGGCACGCG
>Ga0070740_10002522_pt1 | contig 21267 bp, 19 predicted proteins | sample Coa_R2_FD_67286 | JGI IMG/M metagenome (GOLD analysis project Ga0070740, IMG submission 67286) | Surface soil microbial communities from Centralia Pennsylvania, which are recovering from an underground coalmine fire - Coalmine... | ecosystem: Environmental > Terrestrial > Soil > Unclassified ...
CGGGAAGAGGTCTGAAGTGGCCGCCGTACCGCAGCCTGATTTTCGCGAAATCGACCGCCAGGTGATGCGCACCCTGGAATGGCCGGGCTGGAAATACTGGCTATGGGTGGCCGCACTGTTCCTGATCGTGGTGTGGGGCGCGGCGTGCTGGACGCGCCAGATTTACGAAGGCCTGGGCGTGACCGGGCTGCGCCAGCCCAACATGTGGGCGGTGTACATCACCAATTTCGTTTTCTGGGTGGGAATCGCGCACTCCGGCACCCTGATCTCCGCCATCCTGTTTCTGTTCCGCAGCCGCTGGCGCACCGCGGTCTACCGGCTGGCGGAAACAATGACCGCCTTTGCGGTGATAACCGCCGGCCTGTTTCCGCTCATCCACCTCGGGCGCGTATGGTTTTTTTACTGGCTATTGCCCTACCCGAACCAGCGCTGGCTGCAGCCCGACTTCCGCTCGCCGCTGGTGTGGGACGCCTTCGCGGTCAGCACCTACCTGACGGTCAGCATCCTGTTCCTGTTCATGGGGCTGATTCCCGACGTCGCCACGGCGCGCGACGAGTCCGCGGGCTGGCGCAAGGTCTTCTACAGCATCGTGTCGCTGGGATGGCAGGGTTCGGAGGAGCAATGGCGCCATTTCGCCGGCGTCTATCTGCTGCTGGCCGGACTGGCCACGCCGCTGGTGATCTCGGTGCACAGCGTGGTGTCGTGGGACTTCGCGATGGCGCAGCTGCCGGGATGGCACAGCACGATCTTTGCGCCCTATTTCGTTGCGGGTGCGATCTTCTCGGGCTGCGCGCTGGTGCTGACACTGATCATCCCGATCCGCCGGATGCTTGAGCTGGAAGAGCTCATCACGCCCTGGCATATCGACAACCTGGCGCGCATCGTGCTCTTCACCTCGCTCATCGTCACCTACTCCTACGCCTGCGAATCCTTCATGGTCTGGTACGCCAAGGATCCCTTCGAAACGGCGACCTTCCAGATGCGCTACTTCGGCCATTACGGCTACCTGTTCTGGATCATGGTGTTCTGCAACTGCGTCGTTCCGCTGACGATTTTCTCGCCGCGCGTGCGGCGCAATCTCAAGGCGCTGTGGGTGGTGTCGATCTTCGTCAACATCGGGATGTGGCTGGAGCGCTTTGTGATCATCGCCGGCTCGCTGGCGACCAATTTCGTTCCCTCGCAGTGGGGCTTTTTCGTGCCCAGCGTGACCGAAATCAGCATCACCGCCGCCAGCTTCGCCTGGTTCCTGATGCTGTTCAGCCTGTTCACCCGCTTCCTGCCGATTGTCTCAATGACCGAGCTCAAGGAAGGGCTGCGCTGGCTGCGGCAGGCGCTGCGCAAGGAATCGGCGGAGGCGGCATGAGCGATTGGGTGCAGATAATCGGCGTGTTTGCCGACGAAGAGGAATGTGTGGCAGGAATCGAAAGCCTGCAGCGGGCGGGCTATGCCAGGCCCAGGGTCTTCGCCCCAATTCCCAGCGAAAAGATTCTTGAGGCGCTGCAGATGCGCAAGAGTCCGGTGCGCGCCCTGGTGCTGGCCGGCGGCATTACCGGCGCGTTGAGCGGCTTTGCGCTGACCATCGGCACGTCACTGACCTGGCCGCACGTGGCGGGCGGCAAACCCATCATCTCGCTGCCGCCCTACATCATTATCGCATTCGAACTGATGATCTTGTTCGGCGCATTGGCGGGTGTGGCGGGATTTTTGATCTTCGGCCGCCTGCCGCGGCTGGAATCGCTGCGCGGCTATTCGCCCCGTTTCAGCGACGACCGTTTCGGCGTGATGGTGACCTGCGCACCCGAGCAGAGCGGGCGCGCCGAGATGCTGCTCAAGGACGCCGGCGCGCAGGAGGTGCATCGTGAGACAGCCTGACGGCGCGGCACTGTTCGGCGCGCTGTTCATGTGCGCGTTGCTGCTGGCCCTGACCCATCGCGCCGGCGCCTTCCCCTGGAGCATCGACATGTTCCGCGGCGAATCGGTCCAGGCGATGGCGCAGTCGCCGCGCGTGATGCCGCACGGCACGCTGCCGGTGGACGGCGAAGCGCCGATGAGCCGCGAGGTCGCCGCCGCCACGCTGCACAATCCGCTCAAGCCCACCGCCGCGGCGCTGGCCGCCGGCAAGTCGTTGTTCGAGAACAACTGCGCCGCCTGCCACGGTGACGGCGGACGTGGCGACGGCACGGTGCGCTTTTTGCTGCGCGTCCCGCCCGCTGACCTGACCGCCGGAGTCGCGGCCCAGCGCAGCGACGGTTACATCTACGCCACCATCCGCAACGGCAGCATCATGATGCCGTCGTACGGGGACGCAATGTCGCCCACTGAGCGCTGGGAAGTGGTGCTCTATGTGCGCTCGCTGCAGAGGAGGACAAGCGCGCGATGAACCGCAGCGGCCCCACTACCGTGCTGCTTGCAGTGGCCGTCGCGATCGGAGTTGCGGCGTTCGCGCTGGCGATGGCCGACGGGGCCGCGCTGCGCGCGTGGGAGGCCTTTTTGGTCAACCTGCTGTTCTGGATGGGAATCGCGCAGGGCGGCATCTGCGTCTCGGCCTCCTTCTACCTGACCAACGCGCGCTGGGGCGGCACCGGTCAGTACCGCCTGGCCGAAGCTTTCGTCGGCTTCCTGCCGCTGAGCTTCCTGCTGTTCTGGCTGTTGTTCGCCGGCCGCCATCAAATTTTCGTGTGGGTCGATCATCCGCTGCCAGAAAAGGCCGACTGGCTCAACGCCCCGTTTCTGTTCGCGCGCGACGGCGCAGCGCTTTTGATCATGACTTTGCTCAGCCTGTGGTTCGTGCGCGTCTCACGCCGCGAAGACGTGCTGCGCTGGACCGCCTCCAGCGGTGATATCGGCGACCCGCCGCGCGCTATCCGCCGGCTGGCCGTGGCGGTTGCGCTGTGCTACGCGGCCATCTATTCGCTCATCGCTTTCGACCTGGTGATGTCGCTGGCGCCGCGATGGCACAGTACGCTGTTCGGCGCCTACTTCTTCACCGGCGCCTACTGGAGCGCGATCGTGGCGATGGCGCTGGTGGGAATCGCCGCCAGCTCGGAGGCCCGCGATGACGCCCGCTTCCGCGATGCGCTGCACGATATCGGCAAGCTGGTCTTTGCCTGCTCGGTGTTCTGGGTCTACCTGTTGTTCGCCCAATACATCGTGATCTGGTACGGCGATATCCCCTCGGAGACGTTCTTCGTGGTGCCGCGCGTGCAGCATCTGCCCTGGGGCGCGCTGGGATGGGCGGCGCTGGTGCTGATCTGGGCAATTCCGTTTTGCATGCTGATGGGGAAGCGGCCCAAACGCACCCCTGCCATCATGCGTGTCGTGTGCGTGCTGGGACTCATCGGCATGTGGATCGAACGCTACGTGCTGGTGGTGCCGTCGCTGTCCCCCGCACGCGTCCCCTTGGGATGGATCGAGTTGCTGATCACGGTGGGCTTTGCCGGCGCGTTCGGGCTGACGGCACTGCCGGGGTTGCGGATGCTGCCGGCGCCGGCGCTGGCGCGTCCCGCTGATCAGGGAGGTGCACATTGAGTTCCGCCTCCATTCGTGCAGCGATACATACACTGCTGGCAGGCGTTTTTGCCGCCCTGCTGAGCGGATGCGATCCGCGGCGCTTCCCGGGCAGCACCTTCGCGCCGCGCTCGGACATGGCGCACTGGGTTGAGGCGGTCTATTTCGAGGTCATCGGCTGGGACGGTCTCATTCTGATTCTGATTTGCGTGCTGGTGTTTTTGTGCCTGACGCGCTTTTCCACCCGCGCTTCGGAGGATCAGCCCAAGCCTCCGCCGCCGCATCCGGAATATCTCGGCCTGGAAGTGGCGTGGACGGTGGGGCCCGCGTTGATCCTGCTGTTCATCGCAGTGCCCTCGCTGCGCATCGTGTTCCGCACGCAGCAGAGCGCGCCGCCTACCAACGCGCTGATCATCAACGTCACCGCGCATCAATGGTGGTGGCAATTCGACTATCCTTCGATGGGCATTCACACCGCCAATGAGGTGCATATTCCGGTCGATCGTCCGGTGCGCTTCCTGCTCAATTCAACCGACGTGATCCACAGCTTTTGGATTCCGGCGATGGGCGGCAAGCGTGACGTGGTGCCGGGCCACGTCAACGAACTGACATTCACGCCGCAGGTCACCGGCGAGTATATCGGCGAATGCGCGGAATTTTGCGGCCTCTCGCACGCCAACATGCGTTTTCGCGTCTTCGTTCAAAGCCGCGTCGCGTTTGACGACTGGCGCGCCAATCAGGCCGGCGGGCCGCGCCTGCCCACCGGTGGCCCGGCACGGGCCGGCGAACAGGTTTACGTGACCAGCGCCTGCACCACCTGCCACGCGATTGCCGGCTATTCTTCGGGTTACATCGGCCCCAATCTGACCCATTTCGCCAGCCGCACCACGTTTGCCGGCTCGACGCTGCGCAACACTCCGCAAAACCTGGCGGCATGGCTTGAGAATCCGCAGGCGCTCAAGCCCGGCGCGCAGATGCCGGCGCTCGGTCTGCGTGGCACCGAACTCAACGATCTGGTCGCGTACCTGGAAAGCCTTAAGTAGGAAGGGCGATGGTCGCTTTACCCAAGGAAATCACCGTTGAAGAGAGCTACCTGGAGGGCGGCGGGCTGTGGGGATGGTTGACCACTACCGACCACAAGCGCATCGGCGTGCTCTACGGTCTCACCACGCTGGTGTTCCTTCTGATCGGCGGCATCGAAGCGCTGTTGATGCGGATCCAGTTGGCGCGCCCCGACAACACCTTTCTGAGCGCCCACCTGTACAACGAGATGTTCACCATGCACGGCACCACGATGATCTTCCTGGTCGTGATGCCGGTGGGGCTGGGCTTCTTCGCCAACTTCATCGTGCCGCTGCAAATCGGCGCGCGCGATGTGGCCTTTCCGCGGCTTAACGCCCTGTCCTACTGGATTTTTCTGTTCGGCGCACTGGTGCTCAATGCGGGCTGGTTGGCCAACGTGGCGCCCAATGCCGGATGGTTCGGCTATGCCAACCTGACCGAGAGCTACTATTCGCCGGGCCTCAATATCGACTTCTGGACCCTGGGGCTGCTGATTTCGGGGGTCGGCAGCGTTATGGCCGCGGTCAATCTGCTGGCTACCGTCATCAACATGCGCGCTCCGGGCATGACCTTCATGCGCATGCCGCTGTTCGTGTGGTCGGTGATGGTGATGTTCGTGCTGATCCTGGTGGCCTTTCCGCCGCTGACTGTGGGCCTGATCTTCCTGATGATGGATCGGTTCTTCGGCACGCACTTCTACCGCGCGGTGGCGGGCGCCACGCCGCTGTTGTGGCAGCATCTGTTCTGGCTGTTCGGCCATCCCGAAGTCTACATCATGGTGCTGCCGGCCTTCGGCATCATGTCGGAAATCGTGCCGACCTTCTCGCGCAAGCCGCTATACGGTTACCCGGTGATGGCGTACTCGACGGCGCTGATTGGATTTTTGTCCTACGGCGTGTGGGCGCATCACATGTTCGCGGTGGGGATGGGTCCGGTGGCCGACAGCGCCTTTGCGCTGACTTCGATGCTGATCGCGATTCCCACCGGCATCAAGATCTTCAGTTGGATCGCAACGATGTGGGGCGGCGATCTGAAAATGAAGACGCCGTTTTTGTTCGCTCTCGCCTTCCTCATCCAGTTTACGATGGGCGGGCTGAGCGGCGTCATGCACGCCCAGCCGCCCATCGACCTGCAGCAGACCGACTCCTACTTTGTGGTCGCCCATTTCCATTATGTGCTCTTCGGCGGCGCCGCCTTCGCTTTGCTCGGCGGTCTGTATTATTGGTGGCCCAAGGTCACGGGGCGGTTGCTCGATGAGCGGCTGGGCCGATGGAATTTCTGGACCATTGTGATCGGCTTTAACCTGACCTTCTTTCCCATGCACATCATGGGCGCCGAGGGGATGCCGCGGCGGGTGTACCGTTATCCGGGCGACATGGGGCTGAACTCGCTGAACATGCTATCGACGATCGGCGCCTTTCTGATGGCTTTTTCGGTGCTGATCCTTCTCATCAACATCTATAAGACCCGGCGCAGGGGCGCCGTGGCCGGGCCCGACCCCTGGGATGGCCGCACGCTGGAATGGTCGATTCCATCGCCGCCGCCTGCCTACAACTTCAAAAACATTCCGCTGGTGCGCGCGCGCGACGCGTTCTGGCGCGAAAAGTACGGCTACGAGCAGCCGCCAACCGCGGCGCCTGCCCCGGCCGCAGCCCAAGCGGTCGAGCACATTCATATGCCGCCGCCGTCGCTGTATCCGATTCTGATCGCGGCTGGTATTACGATGACGGGGATCGGCTTCATGCTCTGGCCGCGCATCGTCGTCACAGGCTTGGTGCTGACCGTGTTCAGTGCAATCGCGATGGCGTTTGAGTATCCCGAGGCTGGGGCTGAAAGCGAAGCCTCGATCGGTCCGGCAACCGGCCTTGACACGCGCAAGGTCGGGATCTGGTGCTTTATCGGCTCGGAATCGTTGTTTTTCGCCTCGCTGATCGCGACTTACATGATTTACAAGGGACGCGACCTGGTTGGGCCGACCGCCGAGACCATCCTCAACGTGCCGCTGACCACCACCACCACGTTCGTGCTGCTGATGAGCAGTCTGACGATGGTGCTGGCGCAGGATGCATATCGGCGCACCGACCGCACCTGGGGCCTGCGATGGTTGTTCGTCACGATTGTGCTGGGTCTGATTTTCCTGGGTGGGCAGGTGTACGAATTCGCCAGTTTCTATCATGAAGGGCTGACGCTACAGACCAACCTCTTCGGCGAAACCTTCTATACGATGGTGGGCTTTCATGGAGCGCACGTCGCAATCGGCGTGATCGTTCTGGCAGTGCTGGCCGGCGCTTCGCTCGCCGGATGGTTCAAGGTCCGCAACCGCGATGTCGCGGTGGAGGCCGCCGCGCTTTACTGGCATTTCGTCGATATCGTGTGGGTTGTAATCTTCAGTGTTGTCTACCTGATGAGGGCGATCGCAAAAGCATGACCTCGCAAGCTGAAACTGCCGGCGGTGTCGGGCCTCAGCACCAATCGCGCACGCTTGCCTACCTGGTGGTGGCGGGTCTGCTGGCAATCCTGACCGCGATGGAGGTGTGGGCCTCCTACATCCACGCCCTGCGTCCGATCCTGGTGCCGCTGCTGGTGGTGCTGTCCGGCGCGAAGTTCGCACTGGTGGTGTTGTTTTACATGCACCTGCATTACGACAGTTGGACCTTCAGCGCTATCTTTCTGCCTGCGCTGCTGATCGCGGTGATTGTGGTGATAAGCCTGGTGGCGCTGATGGTCCGCTTTTTCGCGGGATTCTGAGGCCCGCCGCGATGGAAGATCTACATCCGAGCGTCATCATCGGGGTGCTCGCGCTGGCAGCATTGTATATCGGCGCGGTGCGTGCGAGCGGACGCAGGGTAACACCGTTTCAGGCGGCCGCGTTCGCCGGGGCGCTGATCGTGATGCTGCTTGCGCTGTGCGGCCCGATCGACGAACTGGAGGACGACCGCTTGTTTGTCGCGCACATGGCACAACATCTGATGCTGTGCCTGCTGATGCCGCCGCTGCTGCTGCTGGGGTTGACGGACTGGATGGTGCGCCCGCTGCTGCTCAACCGATGGGTTCGGCCCGCGGCGCGTCTGTTGTTCAATCCGCTGGTCGCATTTTTGGGCTACAACGCGATGCTGGTGGCGGTGCACGGGCCGCGGCTGTACGACCTGATGTGCCGCGACGACGCGGTGCATATCACGATCCATCTGGTGATGATGGCGGCCGGGGTGATGCTGTGGTGGCCGCTGTTCAGCCCGCTGCGGGAGCTGCCGCGGCTCAACTATCCCGCGCAAATCCTCTACCTGTTTCTGCTGCTGATTCCGATGGCGGCGGTCGCCGCGCCGATTTCCTTTGCGACTTCGGTAATCTACCCCTGGTACCTGGAAGGTCCCCATCCCTTCGGGATCGCACCGCTTGCAGATCAGGTCGCAGGTGGACTACTGATGTGGGTAGGTGCGGGGTTTTACGTCATATGCGTGGCGACCCTGATTTTTTACCAATGGGCGCAGCGCGACGATTGCGACGACCCGGTTGTGCGTCGCACGACAGACTTGCGCGCGGCAAAATCCCACTAAGCAAAAAACGAGAAACGAGCGGCGGCTCGGAACCGCTGCCTTCCGCTCGCTCCCACCTCCCTGCTGTCCCCTCGTTGCTCGAATCTGTACGTTCGGGGGTACAGCAATGAGGCGGCATAACGTTGTCGGCGACGGCGCCATGGCCGGTCTGTTGGGGGCGGTAACGGTGGCGCTGTGGTTTCTGCTCTTCGATATTTCACGCGGGCGGCCGCTGGAGACTCCGGCGCTGCTCGCGGCGGCCCTGCTGCACGGCCAGCCGATTGTCAATGGCATCCAGCTTCACCTGGTGATTGAATACACCGTGCTGCATTTCGCCGCCTTCCTGCTCTTCGGCATCGCCGCGGCGATTCTGATCGAAGCGGCCGAACGCGAGCGCCCGCTCATCATTTCCCTGCTCATCTTTCTGTTCGCTTTCGAAGTGCTGTTTGTGGCGCTGACGGTGTTCATGGGGCCAATCGTATCGGCCGCGCTGTCATGGTGGAGCGTGCTGGCCGGCAATCTGCTGGCCACCGCAGTAATGCTCGGCTACTTCTTCCTGCTGCGCCATCCGATGTTGCTCAAGGAGTTGTTCGGCCCGTGGGTCAACATCCTGTTCGAAGGCATTGTTTCAGGCTTGATCGGCGCCACCGTGGTGGCGGTGTGGTTTCTGCTGTGCGACCTGGGGACCGATTTGCCGTTCCGCACGCCGGCCTTGTTAGGCGGCGTTTTGCTGGAGGGGATTTACGACCCCGCCGCGATCCAGGCCTCGGTTCCGCTGGTGTTGGGCTACACCGTCCTGCACTATGCGGCCTTCATCCTGTTCGGCCTGGTCGCCGCCGGTCTGGTCGCCGCCTCTGAGCGCGAACCGATTCTCCTGCTCGGCTTCCTGATCCTGTTCGCTTGCTTCGAGGTCTTTTTCCTGGGTTTTGCCGCGATGCTCAGCCATTCGCTGCTCGACCAGATCGGATGGTCCACGATCGTGGCGGGCAATCTGCTCGCCGCCGCCGCCATGATCGCCTTCTTCTTCCTGCGCCATCGCCGCCTCCACATCCGGCTGCGCGAAAGCTGGGCGGCAATTACGCAGGAGTAGGCGAACCTCCTCCCGCAAGCGAGCCGCCCGTGCAGGATGGGATTCGGTCGCGGCTGGCGCGGGGCACGACACCGCGCCCGCGCCAGCCGCCGATCGCATTGCCTACATGAAGTAGGGCGCCGCGATGTCCTTGAAGCGGGCGTACATCAGCCACACCTTGGCACCGGGCAGATAGGGATAATCCACCGGCTTGTTGCCCACCGTCTTAAGCCCGAAACTCTTGTAGATCGGATACAGCGCCTCTACCGGATTGGTGATGAGCAGGGCGGGGCGGCGCGAGAAGATGAACAGCCGGGCGCCGTCGGCCAACGCTTTGGCCAGCCCCCGCTTTTGCATGGTCGGATCGATCACCAGTCCGCCGAACTCGAAAATCTCGCTGGCGCTCAGCCCCTTGAACAGCGCGGCAGGATAAAGATGCCCCACCGTCAATGGGGCTTCGGCCAGCGAGCGGGCCCAGAACGCGCCCACAATCGGCGGGCGTTTGTCCTCTTCACCCCGTTTGACCCAATACAACCCGAAATGCAGCGCCATCGGCCACAGGTTCATCAGCACCTTCTTTTCGATAATCCCCACCCCGCCCCACGACCGCTTGTGCAACCGCGCCAGTTCCCGCATTCCCAACGCGGTACCGATCGGACGCACCTCGAAGCGCCCCTCCTCATCCGCCACGGTGCCGAGGTCGGGCGGCGTGAAGATTTTGACGCTGTCGGCTTTGGGCGCCGGCCCGGCAGCGCTGGTAAGCCGGTCCGCCGAAGCTCTACCCTCGGTCTGTTCGGTGGCAATCCTGGATTGTTGTTGGGCTTCCACTTTCGACTACCTCCATTTGATGTTTGTTGCTTGTTGGCAATGTATCCCGAGCGTGCGGCGGGTTCCTTGCCGTGGGCTAAGGGCTGCGCCCGCGAGGCCCGTGTTCGATCGCATGCGGAATTGTTTCATCCGGAGCCGTTTTCATAATCATGTCTACTCCAACCAAATCTGGTAAAATATTTACGAGTGGTCCCCTCCTCTATTTCCTTTTGGGGATAAAATGGGGATATTCGATCATTCGTTGTGCATCCCTCCATCGGCCAGCGTTTGATGAGGAGGTTGAGGTGAACTGCAGTTTCTGCGGTAAAGAGGCGTACAGGGATCGAGCATTCAACGGGGCCGAAGATAGTGATGGACGCAGGGCTTGCATCTGTCACGATTGCGTACGCGACCTGTATATCGCAATGATAGCGGCCGAGATGCGACCCCCATCGCCAGTGCGTAATCTTACTCCAAATCCATCGCCGTCGGCACGCGCTCGAGTCATCCAACTCCACCCTCGCAAGGAACAATAAACAGGCCCTCGCTCCCTCTTGCGGGTAAATCTCCCGGCCTCTTTTCATACAGCCGCCAGCACAGCCTTCCTTTTCGCACCCGGGCACTCCTGTTCACCCTTGGCCTGAAATCGTGCTAAACGCGGTTTTGGAGGGACCCGAGAGTCGATTGTCAAGGTGGTTGGATTGCCCCAAGGAGTTGGCGCATGGACTACAAGGTCATTTCAGGCGATTCCCACGTCAATGAGCCGCCCAACTGTTTTCGCGACCGGCTGCCGGCCCATCTGCGCGATGCCGCTCCGAAGATCGTCGACAGCGGCGACGGCGGCGAAGGATGGACCGTGGAGGGACGGCCGCCGATGAACTTTGGGCTGAGCTCATTGGCCGGCCGGCCTTTCGAGGAGTACAGGGACAAGGGCATCCGCTTTGCCGACTTGCTACCCGGCAATTACGACCCAATCGAGCACCTCAAGGACCAGGACCGTGACGGCGTCGATGCCAGCGTGATTTATCCGGGCTGGGCGATGGGTCTGCCGACGATCAAGGACCCCGAACTGCGTGTGGCCTGCTTCCGCGCCTACAACGACTGGCTCGCCGATGAGTTCGTGGCGGCCAATCCGCAGCGCATCGTCGGGCTGGCGATGCTGCCGGTGGACGACGGGATCGAGGTGGCAGTGGCGGAGTTGCGCCGCGGCATCAGCAAGGGCCATCGCGGCGGCATCCTGCCCACCTATCCCGACAAACTGTTCACCGACCCCATCTACGAGCCGCTGTGGGCGGCGGCGCAGGAACTGGGCGCCCCGCTGCATTTCCATCGCGCCATCGGCCGCAACATCCCGCGCGGCATGTCCGTCACGCCGCATCCGGGCACGATGGTGGCCAGCATCGTGATGCGCTTTTTCGCCGCGCTCGAACCGCTCAGCCACATCGTCTTCAGCGGTGCGCTGCATCGATATCCCGGACTCAAGCTGGTATCGGCGGAAAGCGACGCCGGATGGCTCGCGTTCTTCATGACCCTGTGCGACGACCAATGGACCCGCCAGCGCCATTGGAGCAAGCTGGCGCTCAACGCGCCGCCCAGCGAGTACATCCGCCGCCAGGTGTTCCTGACATTCATGGATGACGCGGTAGCCTGCGCCAATTTGAAGTTCACCGGTGCCGACAACCTGATCTGGGCGTCGGATTATCCGCACAGCGTGACGACCTGGCCCAACTCCCGCTCCTACATCGAAAAGCAGATGGCGCCGTGCACACCCGAGGAGCGGTTGAAACTGTGTGCCGGCAACGCGGTCAAGTTATACGGCTTGAATTAGAGCTCACGGCGCCGTCAACACCCGCCGGGAGACAGTGCGATGCCCTATAACCTCATCATCGTCGGGCATTATCGACGGCCATACGCACATGGACGCGCAAGTGTTCTGGGATCGCCTCAGCACCTCCTCGTGCTGGCATGGCGCTGATGGACAACTGCGGCTTCTCGGCTGATACAGGCATTTCCTTACCCTTACGTCAGTGCATGACGAAGAGCAGGGAAATGACAATGTCCCGCTAGCCCTTGGACGGGCCGCCATTGCCTGAGGGTGGCGGTTCGGCGGGGCGATGGCGGTTCATGAAGCTTGACAGGATATCGATTGGAATCGGAAACAGCGTGGTGGAATTGTGCTCAGCGGCGATTTCCTTGAGCGTCTGCAGGTAGCGGAGCTGGACCGTGATTGGGCTGCGCGCCATTATCTCGGCCGCGTCAGCCAGCTTTTGCGCCGCCTGGAATTCGCCCTCGGCGCCGATTATCTTGGCGCGCCGCTCGCGCTCGGCTTCGGCCTGGGCCGCGATCGCGCGCTGCATGTCCTGCGGCAGGTCGATGTTCTTGAGCTCCACCAGCACCACCTTGATGCCCCACGGCTCGGTCTGCGCGTCGACGATCTCCTGGATGCGGGCGTTGAGCTTCTCGCGCTGGCTCAGCAGTTCGTCCAGCTCAGTCTGCCCGCCGACCGAGCGCAGCGTGGTCTGCGCGAGCTGCAGCGTCGCGAACAGGTAATTTTCCACCTCGACCACGGCGCGTGACGGATCCACGACGCGGAAATAGACCACCGCGCTGACCTTGACCGTCACGTTGTCGTGCGTGATGACGTCTTGGGCGGGAATCTCCAGGGTGATCGTACGCAGGTCGATGCGCACCATGCGTTCGATCAGCGGGATGACGAAGATCACGCCGGGACCGCGATAGGGCGTCAGCCGGCCCAGACGGAACACCACCCCGCGTTCATATTCGGCCAGGATGTTAAGTCCGCTGAGAATAATGATCGCGAAGAACACCAGCGGGACCGCGATTGCCACTACCATGAGATGCTCCTTTGTTGCGCAAAGATCGCAGATGTTCAGGGTCCGGAGGACTTCTGCGCCAGCCCCTGCACTTCCAACTCCATCCCCTTGACCGCTTTGACGCGCGCGGGCGCGCCGATTTCCAATACCTGGTCGCTGGTGGCACGCCACATCTCGCCGTGGATGAAAATCCATCCGGCAGCGCCGGGCTTGACCGCCTGGCGAATCTCGCCGACTTCTCCGACCAGCCCCTCGCGCCCGGTCAGTGCGGGCTTGCGGCGTTCGGCCAGCAGCCAGGCCAGCCCCGCCATCCCGATCACCAGCCCGACCGTAACGCCCGCGATCGCCGCGCGGCTGATCACGAGGTTGGTCTGCGAAGTATCGATCAGGAACAGCGAGCCGAGCACGAAGGCTATCACTCCGCCGAGGCCCAGGATGCCGTGGGAGGGGGTCAGCACCTCCGCGGTCAGCAGGGCGACGCCGAGCAGGAGCAGCAGCAGGCCGGTATTGTTGATGGGCAGGACCTGGAACGCCATCAGGGCCAGCAGCAGGCAGATGGCGCCGATCACGCCGGGCGCGTAAACGCCGGGATGCGCGAACTCGAAGTACAGTCCCACCAGCCCCGCCATCAGCAACAAATAGACAATATTAGGATCCGACAGTTTGTCGATAATGCGTTCGGTAAGCGTCATCTCGCGCGTTTCAATCAAGGCGCCGTGAAGGTTCAATGTCTGCCGGCGCCCCGCCACGTAGACCTGGCGTCCGTCAGCCTGCCGCAGCAGGTCGGACAGGTCGGTGGCGACCAGGTCGACGACGTGCAGCCGCAGTGCTTCCTGGTCGCCGATCGACGCGCTCTGGCGCACAGCTTTCTCCACCCAGTCCTGGTTGCGGCCGCGCTGCTCGGCGATGGTGCGCGCAAAGGATACCGCGTAGTTCTCCATCTTGGTCGCGGCCGCGCCTTTTTCTTCCGTCACGCCCATCTCCAGCGGATGCGCGGCGCCAATCGTGGTCCCCGGCGCCATCGCAGCCAAGCTGGCGGCGATGGTGACGAAGGTACCGGCCGAGGCGGCGCTGGCCCCTGAGGGGGCAACGTAAACGATCACCGGAAGGGGAGCGCCCAGCAGGTCCTTGACGATGCGGCGGGTGGTGCTGAGCAGGCCGCCGGGCGTGTCCAGTTCGATCACCAGGGCGCGCGCTTTCTGGCGCGCCGCCGCATCGATCGATTCCTCGATAAAATCGGCCACCGCCGGATTGATCGACGTGTCGACCGTGATCAGAACCACCGGCGGCGAAGTTTGCGCGTGCGCACCCACCGTCAGCAGGATCGCCACGCACGCCGCCGCCAGCATCATCAGCGCGCGGCGCACAGTGCCAGGCTCAGCTTTTGCGGGAGGGAATCTCCTTGCCAAGGGCCTTCATCACCTCCTGGATATCGGCCCACACCAGGCGCTTATCGCCCGGATTGCGCAGCAGATAGGCGGGATGAAACGTCGGCATCATGCGAATTCCCCGCACCTCCTGCCATCGCCCGCGCAGCTTGCTGATCGGAGTCTTGACCTTGAGCAGCGACTGCACGGCGAAGGTTCCCAGCCCGACGATTATCTTGGGGCGCACCAGGTCAATCTGGCGCATCAGGAACGGCTCGCAGGCGGCGACCTCGTCGGGCTCGGGGTTGCGGTTGCCGGGTGGACGGCATTTGACGACGTTGCAGATGTACACCTCGCGCCGGCGCATCCGCATCCCGCGCTCGATGATATCGGTCAGGAGCTGGCCGGCGCGGCCGACAAAGGGCTCCCCGCGCTCATCTTCATCGGCGCCTGGCCCTTCGCCCACGAACATCAATTCGGCCTGCGGGTTGCCGACGCCGAACACCAAATTGGTGCGGCTGGCGGCGAGCTTGCAGCGCTTGCAGTCGCCGATAAATTGCCGCAATTCCTCCAAGGTCCGGGTCTTTTCCAAGCCGGGGTAGATCGAGAACAACTCCGGACCGGCTTCGGCAACCGGTTGGTGATGACGCGCCGGAGCCGCGGACGGGGCGGGCACGAAGGGTTCGGCGTGAGCCGCGGCCGCACGCGCATCGGCCGGCGGAGCTTCAAAAGGAATTCCTTCCAGCCCTTCTTCTCCAAGCTGCGCGAGGTAATCGGAAATGGACTCAAGCAGGAGGCGTCGTTCGACGGGGATGGAATCCTGGCTCATAATCGCGGCGGCTTCGATGCGTTCGGCTCCATGGGTCGCTGGACAACGAATTTTCGTATCTTGAGCCGACCCTGGCAATCCCGCAAGCGCATCGTGCCGCTCCTGTCAACCCGAACGGCGAATCGCATGTAGAGCTTTGGGCTTGGCGGCGCAAGTGCCTCTGAGCGCGGCGAGGCGGTCGAGGATGACGTTGGCCACCTCGTCCTTGCTCATCTGCGGGTAGGGATGGCGGCTGCCGTCGCTTTCGATGATGGTGACGATGTTGGTATCGACGCCGAAGCCCGCGCCTTCCCTGGTCACGTCATTGGCGACGATCAGGTCCAGACCCTTGGCTTTGAGCTTGGCGGCCGCGTTGGCCTCGGTGTCGTGGGTCTCCGCGGCAAAGCCGATCAGCACGCGATTGCCTTTTTGTGCCGCCAGGCGCGGCATCTCGTCCTCGATGGGCGCCAGCTCGAGCCGCATCCCCTGCGCGCGTTTCTTGAGCTTGTGCGGAGCGACCGTGGCCGGACGGAAATCCGCCACCGCCGCCGCCATGATCAGGGTCGAGCACCACGGGAAATTGCGCGCCGTCGCCTCCAGCATCTGCGCCGCGCTGACGGTGTCGATGCGCTCCACACCGCGCGGCGTCGCCATCGCCGAGGGTCCGGCCACCATCCTCACCGCGGCGCCCCTGCGCCAGGCGGCGCGCGCCAGTGCATAGCCCATCTTGCCCGACGACCGATTGGACACGAAGCGCACCGGGTCGATCGCTTCCTGGGTGGGACCCGCGGTGACCAGGATTTTCTCGCCCGCCAGGTCCTGCGGCGTGGCGAGCCGCTCCAGTTCCTCGACAATCGCGGCGGGGTCGCACAGCCGCCCTTTGCCTTCCCATCCGCACGCCAGCGCTCCCTCTTCAGGATCGATGATCCTGACGCCGCGCGCCGACAGCCGGGCCAGGTTATCGGTGACTGTCGGATGGTTGTACATGTTGACGTTCATCGCCGGCGCGAACGCCACCGGGCATCGGGCAGCCAGCAGCACTGTGGTCACGATATCGTCGGCGATACCGACGGCGGCCTTGGCGATGATGTCGGCAGTGGCGGGCGCAATCACGATCAGGTCAGCGGTGTCGGCCAGGCGGATGTGGCCGATCTGCGATTCCTGGGTGAGATTGAAGGTCTCGGTGGCGACCGGATTGCCGCTGAGCGTCTGCATGGTCAGCGGGGTGATGAACTCCTGCGCGTTGCGCGTCATCATCACGTGCACGCGCGCGCCGCGCGCCGTCAAAAGCCGCACCAGTTCCGCCGCCTTGTAAGCCGCGATGCCGCCGCTTATGCCGAGTACGATCGTCTTGCCGTCAAGCGCACCCATCGCGGCTCATTGTACGCAATCGCCCCGCGCAGCGAAACCGTGGAATTCGCGCCTGGAGCCGGCAGCGTTGGGCGTATGCATTGCCGGCTGCACAACACGAGGCACCGGCTGGAAACCCGTGCTGGGCGAGCGTTTTTCGCCAGCGCCCCCGCAACGAGGCGGCGCGAGCGAGACGCTCGCGCCTCGACGGCGAGCAGGAGAGCCCGCCCCACTGTGTTGCCAGGGCGCAAAGTCCGTGCGCCGCAGTCAAGGCAGTCAGTCGTAGTATTCCAGGCCCAAATGGGTGATCAGCTCTTCGCCGCGCATCCAGCGCAAAGTGTTCTTGAGCTTCATTAGCTGGATGAAAATGTCGTGCTCGGGATAGATGTCGGGCGCGTGCATGGGGGCCTTGAAGTAAAACGACAACCATTCCTGGATTCCGCGCAGGCCGGCGCGATGGGCCAAATCCAGGAACAGCACCAGGTCCAGCACCAGCGGTGCGGCCAGGATCGAGTCGCGGCACAGGAAGTTGATCTTGATCTGCATCGGATAGCCGAGCCATCCGAAGATATCGATATTATCCCAGCCTTCCTTGGCGTCGCCGCGTGGCGGGTAGTAGTTGATGCGCACGCTGTGGTGCAGATTGCCGTATAGCTGCGGATACAGATTGGGCTGCAGGATCTGGTCGAGCACCGACAGCTTGGTCTCTTCCTTGGACTTGAAGGAGCCGGGATCGTCGAGCACCTCGCCGTCGCGATTGCCCAGGATATTGGTGGAGAACCATCCCGCCATCCCCAGCATGCGCGCCTTCAGCCCCGGCGCGATCATGGTTTTCATCAGCGTCTGGCCGGTCTTGAAGTCCTTGCCGCACACCGGCAGGTTCGCCTCGCGGGCCAATTCCAGCAGGGCCGGCGTATCGACGCTGAGGTTGGGCGCGCCGTTGGCGTAGGGGATTCCCATCTTGAGTGCGGCATAGGCATAGATCTGGCTGGGCGCGATATCGGGGTCGTTGGCGCGCAGTCCCGCCTCAAATGCCTTGAGCGACTGATGGACGGGCGCGGGGCGCTTGTGCACCTCGGTCGAGCCGCACCAGATCATCACGCAGCGCGCGACGCCGGTGCGCTCGCGGAAGCGGCGGATGTCGTCCATCAGCATCTCGGCCTTGTCCATCCGGGTGCGCGCTTCCTTGACGTTGGGGCCGACGATGCGCCGCACATAGTTGCGGTCGAACACCGCTTCCATCGGCTGGATTCGCTCCAGCGGCTCGCGCACCCGCTCGAGCATCGCCGGGTCGAGCACGGCGGCCTTACGCGCCGCCTCGTAGGCGTTGTCCTCATAGATGTCCCAGGCGGCGAATTCCAGGTCGTCAAGGGCGGCCAGCGGCACGAAATCCTTGATCAGCGGAGTGCGCCCCTCGTTGCGCTTGCCCAGACGCACGGTGGCAAGCTGGGTAAGGGAGCCGATGGGCGCGCCGAGGCCCCGTTTTACCGCTTCGACTCCGGCGATGAAGGTGGTGCTGACCGCTCCCAGACCGGGAAGAAGAACGCCCAGCTTGCCGTCCGCGGGTGCGATACGGACGGGTTGTTTGATTGCCAACCTCAGGACTCCTTTTGCGCGACTCCCCACCCCGCGCCCGGGGTTTGCAACTGCTTCAAGCGCCGCGGCGCGCCGCACGCGCAGGGCGACGACCGGACTTTATCCCTTTTTGAAGCGCGAAGGAAAATCGGCGGCGAATTCCTGGTCGGGATGCAGCCGCCGGGCCCTTTCGATCAGCGCCTCCTCGGTTTCAGGATTGTTGGGATCGGGGATACAGCAATCCACCGGACAGACCGCCGCGCATTGCTCCTGGTCGAAAAACCCCACGCATTCGGTGCATTTGTCGGGAACGATATAGTAGATATCTTCCTTGAGCGCCGGATGGTTTTCGCCGTTAAGTTCCCATTGGGCGCCGCCCTCGTAAATCGCCGTATTCGGGCATTCGGGTTCGCACGCGCCGCAATTGATGCATTCTTCCGTAATTACCGTTGACATCGTCGAGCTGTCCTAGGTCAGCGTCCTTTCGTCCCGTGCTCCGGTTTCCGGCAGGCTGTTGAAAAAGGATTTTCACAGCCTGCTCCCTCTCCCTTATCTCTCCCAGGGGAAGAGAAGATTAAGGAAGGAAGCCAGTTTTTGTGCAGGGTGTTGAGGACCACCTGCTTGGTAAACTCCAGAATCCTACTTTCTCGACACCCTGCTAGAGTCTTGCTGGGGAGGGTGCTAACTGACGCGGCCCCAGAATAGCCGCTGGGCGATTTTGCGGCAAGGTACCCGCGCCCATCAGTCGGGCATCTGCTGCACAATCTGCCGCGCCACCTCCATGAAGACACGGCTGGCCGGGTGCTCGGGACGCGCCAGTACCAGCGGCGTCCCGCTATCGCCGCTGTGGCAGATCTCGCCGTACAGGGGAATCCTGCCGAGGAGCTTACAGCCCTCCTCCGCGGCCATCCGCTCACCCCCGCCGCGGCCGAAAATTTCCTCTTCATCGCCGCAATCCGGACAGACGAACACGCTCATGTTCTCGACGATGCCCAGCACCGGGCAATGCACCTGGCGGAACATCTTGACCGCCCGCACCGCGTCGAGCACCGCCACGTCCTGCGGCGTGGTTACGATCACCACCCCGTCCAGCGCCACCTGCTGAGCCAGGGTCAACTGCGCGTCGCCGGTGCCCGGCGGCAGGTCGACGACCAGGAAGTCCTGCTTGCCCCACACGGTCTCACGCAGAAATTGCCGCACCGCGCTCATCACCATCGGCCCGCGCCAGATTACCGGGGCTTTGTCGGTCAGGAAAAACGCCATCGAGATCAGCTTGATGCCGTATTTTTCCACCGGAAGAAAGCGCGTCTTGTCGGCCGCCATGGGCCGCGCGTCGCCGGTGCCGAACATCATCGCCGTCGACGGCCCATAGATGTCGGCATCGAGCAAGCCCACACTCAGGCCCAACTGATGCAGCGCCACGGCCAGATTGGCCGCCACGGTGGATTTTCCGACTCCGCCCTTGCCGCTGGCGACCGCAATCACATATCGCGTGCCTTCCAGCCGTACGCGTCCGGTCTTTTCACCCAGTTCTGGCTCCAGCCGCCGCGCCTTGAGCTGGATGCGCTCCAAGCCCAGTTCGTGGCTGAGCACATGATGGATCTGCTGGGCGACCTGCCGCAGGGTGTCCTCGTTTTCGGTCGCCTGGCGCAGCGTGATGGCGAAGGTTCCGTCGGAGCCTGGGGCGATCTCCTCGACCATCCCCAAGGTCACGATATCGGTCGCATAGCCGGGATATTTGACTCGTCCAAGCGCAGCGCGGACCGTGTCCAGTTCGATTTGTTTGGCCACTATAAAAATTATGTCAGAGAGAAATCAGCGGTGAAACAATAGCCGACCGTTGCGGTCTGGATTGGGACCCGTGTTGAGCGTCCGCCTGGGGCACCGCCGCATCAGTCGCGCCGGACCCGCCAGGAAAAGCCGTTGGGCGCATCTCCGCTGATCAGGAACAGCGGCACCCACAGCGTGAAGATGAGCCCCAGCGCCGGCGCATGCCACAGCCAGAACAATCCATAGAGAAGATATAGGCCAAACAGGCCCAGGTGGATTTGAAACCGTAAATCGGAGGCGCCGGTGTGGAGGCGGGGGAAAATTTTCGACACCAGCATACCCTGTCCCAGACAATGCCAGGTGCCGTAATGGCGGCATCGCCGGCATGCCGTCAGGCTGCTTTCCAACCACAACACGCCCATCAGCCCAAGACCGATCAGACCATAGCCGGCGCCGCGGCCGAACGCCTCAGCCAGCATCAAGACGGAGAACAGGGCCAGCCCTCCCAGTCCGATTACACGGAATGAGCGGGGTTTTTGGACCAGGTAGACGAGCGGTTCGAAGATGCCCGGGTTAAGTCGACGCATGGTGCGGATTGATGCCTGCCTCGCATCGACCCTCTGAATTAACGAGCGCTGCAAAAACGCGCAAGCTTTTGCGCCATCTCCTGGACGCCTGAGTGCGGCAGGACGCGCTGTCCGAGCCCGCCGCTCGCCAGCGCAAAAGCCTTTGAAAGTTGAAGCAAGCTGGAATATGCTCGCAGCGCCAAAAACAGTGGCATAGAGCAATCATTCAGTTTGTTTGCGCTCCGCAGCGTCTTGCCGCCCGGCGCGGCGAGGAGGATGGCATGAACGGTTTTTCACGCGGCGGTCCTCTGTGCCTGGCCCTGCTCGGGATTGCGCTGGCGGGAGTTTGCAGTGGAGCGTCGGCCCAGACCCTGTCGGCAGCATCGATCGCCAATGATGTCGGCTCCGACTTCAAATACATGGCCAACAATGGCGCCGAGGACGCGATCGATATCGCCACCGCACCGCTGCATCTGGAGCAGGCGGGACAACTGCTGCTCTCGCCGAAGTTTTACCTCGTGTTGGGCGGCGCAGGGGCGCTGTGGGGCGGTTCATACACCCTCGACCAAACCATCCGCAGCCGCCTGCGCAGCATGTCGTCGAGCGATGCCGCGCTGCTTCAAAACGTCAGTTATGGCTCGGTCAGCGCTGCAGCGGCGCTGCTTTACGGCTACGGATTGTATGAGGGCGATGCGCGGGCGCGCCAGGATGCGGTCATAGCCACACCGCGTTCTTTGCCGGCGGCAAGTCATTTGTCTCGGGCGATGTAACTCCGATGTTCGGTCTGGCGGCAGGGGTCAGCGCGTACTTCGGCAACGACTGGCGGGTCGCGGTGCCGGTCTATTCGCTGGCGCTGCTCGACGGCTTCGGCCGTATGGGCCACGACGCGCACTGGTTTTCCGACGTGATTGGTGCAGCGCTGTTGGGCATCGGTACCACCGAACTGTTTCTGTGGCTCCACAAGCGGCACGAACTCAATCCGAAGCGGTTCAAAATTTTTGCCGAAGCGCCGCCGCCCG
>Ga0070740_10002524_pt1 | contig 21257 bp, 26 predicted proteins | sample Coa_R2_FD_67286 | JGI IMG/M metagenome (GOLD analysis project Ga0070740, IMG submission 67286) | Surface soil microbial communities from Centralia Pennsylvania, which are recovering from an underground coalmine fire - Coalmine... | ecosystem: Environmental > Terrestrial > Soil > Unclassified ...
ATCGACGGCCTGTCTTGAAAGATACAGCGACATGGCCATTGTCTCGACATCCCGTTCAACAAACGGCATGCCGGTCAGTAATGAAAGAAAGGTTTTCCTCGAATGTCCAATGAGCACGCGCGCGCCGAGTTCTGCGAATACATTGACATGTTTTAACAGCAGCAGGGATTGTTCTGCCATTTTTCCAAATCCTATCCCTGGATCGAAAATAATTCTGTCCCGCGGGATACCGCTCTTTTCCAACTCGAGCAAACGTGTTTTACCCCATTCATAAACCGTTTTGACGGGATCGAGATTGCGCGGCAAGATGTTATCCCGTCTTTCCGGGATACTCATGTGATGCATGACGACGCAGTCTGCTTTTGAATGCGCGATGATCTCCCGCATGGCTGGCTCATCTAGCCCGCTGACATCGTTAATCCAGTCTGCGCCAAATTCCAGCGCTTTAAGGGCGGATGACGGGTGTCTCGTATCGACACTGATTTTTGGTGCGACCAGAAAGTCTTTCTGAATATTTTTAATCGCGGCGAGTATGGGTTCGAGCCGCGTCCATTCAGTATCAGCATCCAGCGGTTTGGCGGTGGGGGCGGTCGATTCAGCGCCAATATCAATGACTTCCGCGCCAGCGTTGGCAAGCTGGATAATCTGTTCGATGGCATGTGCTGGAGCAAAAAATTTTCCGCCGTCAGAAAATGAATCTGGTGTGACATTGACAATACCCACCAGCTGCGGCGTATCAATGCGGTGATTAATTTGCCGGGTATGAAACGGTGCGTTACCGGAAAAACGTGAGCCCCAGGGCTCAACGATTTGTGCCGCTGTTTTACCCTGATTGGGACCGGGCAGCGGAAATGTCCAGAGTGGTGCGACGTCGGCAAGCGGCCAAAGAGCAAACGGCCTTTCCTGCAGGCTTGCGTGTGGAACCGTCAGCGTTTCGCTTTCTAAACATAAATCATCCCATGCAAGAATATCGATATCGATCACGCGCGGGCCCCAGTGCCGGACTTCGGGCTTGCGGCCGATCGACCATTCAATATTTTTCAGCTGTTTTAATAACTCCGGAGCCGCGAGTGTTGTTTCACAGCGAAGTGCCAGGTTGAGATAGGGCATGTCCCAGTCGAATGCTGCGTTTTCCGGCAACAGCGCATCAGAAATATAAATTGGCGACACCTGCTCAATGGTCAGGCCGGGAATCTTTTGTATCGAACGCAGCGCCTTACGGAGATTCGAGAGTTTATCACCAAGATTGGATCCTAAACCTAAAATGACCATCGACAGTCATCTCCGTAGTTAAAACTGACGCCGCCGGTCAATCCATCAACTTTGGGATATTTGGTGATGCGCACATTCAGTTTTGATCTGGCGGGCAGGCATGCTTTGGCAATCTGATAAATTTCAGCGCCTAAATGCTCAATCAGACGGTATTTTCTTTTAGCTGTCTGTTGACGAATTTCACCGATCAATTCTGCATAACAAACCGTATCATCAAGCTTGTCGGTTTCACACGCCTGCGGCGGCTTTGAAAACTGGATATACATATCCAGCAATACGGCTTGCTCATTTTTACGTTCGGCATTTCGCCAGCCCAGATTGACACGCAATTCAAGCTGGCGAATGAATAATGTGCTATCAAGTTTATTTTTAGGCATATCAAATTTCAAAATCAATTAACGCAAGGCCGCATCCATTTTTTTCATTACATCCGGTGTCAATTTTGCTTTTACCTCTATCGCACCGAGATTATCCATCAATTGTTCCATTTTGGTCGCGCCCGTGATAACGGAACTGACGTTTGGATTATGCAGGCACCAGGCGATAGCAAGCTGTGAAAGCGAACAACTTAAATCCTGCGCGATGACGCCCAGCTTTTTGGTTTTTTCTATCATTTGCATGAAATTATCCGGAACCAGCCAGGCTTCTTTTGCAAGACGACTGTCACTGGGTATGCCCTGATTATATTTACCAGAAAGAATGCCTGAGGCAAGCGGGCTCCAGGTAGTGGTTCCCAAACCATACTTATCGAACAGTTTTAAGTAATCTTTTTCCAGATGGTCGCGGAAAAAGAGATTATACTTTGGCTGCTCCATGGTGGGTTTGATGCAATTCAACTGTTCGGCTGTTTTGTAAGCGGCTTCTATCTGGTCTGCGCTCCATTCTGAGGTTCCCCAATAAAAGGCATAACCGCTCCGGACCAGATAATCCATGGCTAGCACGGTTTCTTCGATAGGTGTATTGGGATCGGGGCGGTGACAAAATAATAAATCGACATATTCCAGCTGTAACCGGCGTAATGAATTTTTGGTTCCCTCGATCAAATGCTTGCGTGACAGACCCGTATCATTGGGGCCGTTGCCGCCCCAGAAAATTTTTGTCGAGACGACCAGCTCTTCACGGTGAAATTCCTGCAGCGCCTTGCCCATTAATATTTCTGCTTCGCCGTGAGCATATGCTTCAGCATTATCAAAAAAATTGATGCCATGGTCATAGGCGGCATGCATCAATGCCTTGACTTCGTTTAAACCAATCTGCTTGCCAAAAGTAATCCAGGACCCAAAAGAGATTTCACTAATCCGTATGCCTGCCTTGCCAAGTTTATTATATTGCATGATAGGGTGGCTCCTCCGAAAAACAGCGGACATTCTAGCATTCGTTGCAACGCGGGCAAAGTGTGGTATAAGGCTGGCGAAAGCACGAAGGGTTCAGTTACCCTGTGCCAGGAATGACGTCATGCCAGTGGAAGCGGCATGACAATCAGAAGTACGGTCCTCAACCGTGTTCTGAATGACTGTTTTATGGTTGCCATAATCCGTACTAGCATGGTACTGTATCGCCAAAATTTATAACCGATATTTACAATACCTGGTGTTCCATGCTTCGGATTGGAAAATTAACTGACTACGCCATGCTTATCATGGGCCACATGGCGAAGGCGCCAGAGACAATTCTAAGTGCGTCTTTTCTGGCAGATACACTGCATCTTACGAACCCCACCGTGAGCAAAATTCTCAAGATGCTGTCTGACGCAGGCCTGGTCAATTCCGTACGCGGTGCAGAAGGCGGCTATCTGTTGGCACGACCAGCAGAAGAAATTTCCGTGGCGGATGTTATTTCCGCGATGGAAGGGTTGGCGATGACGGAATGTTGCGAAAGTGCAGGACTTTGTTCAATTGATTCTATGTGCGCAATGCGCGAAAATTGGCAAAAAATCAATAAAATGGTCCAATCTTTGTTAGCCAGATTTACTATAATTGATATGACAGAGCCATTATTTATAAAAGACATGCCAGAAAGCACAAATACGGGGTCATTCGATGGCAAATAAATTAATAAAAGATGTTGTAAATCAACATTATCCATACGGGTTTGTTACCCAGATTGAATCCGAGACGATACCAGCCGGATTGAATGAAGATATTATTCGTCTGATTTCAGCCAAGAAAAATGAGCCCCCATTTATGCTGGAATGGCGTTTGAAATCATTTCGGCATTGGCAAACCATGACACCACCGAAATGGGCGCATCTTCATTATCAGCCTATTGATTATAATGAAATCATTTATTATTCCGCACCCAAGTCAGCCGAAACCGGGCCAAAAAGCCTGGATGAAGTCGACCCCAAACTGTTGGAGACCTATAAAAAGCTGGGTATCCCGCTGCATGAGCAGGGCCGTCTCGCGGGGGTGGCTGTCGATGCGGTTTTTGACAGCATTTCTGTGGCGACAACATTCAAATCCAAACTGGCGGAAGCCGGCGTTATTTTTTGTCCTATCTCCGAGGCCGTGCAAAAATATCCTGAACTCGTGGAAAAATACCTGGGTACAGTCGTTCCCTATCGTGACAATTTTTTTGCCGCGCTTAATTCAGCCGTCTTCAGTGACGGTTCATTTGTTTATGTGCCCAAGGGTGTACGCTGCCCAATGGAGCTTTCCACTTATTTCCGTATCAATACCGCTAAAAGCGGTCAGTTTGAGCGAACGCTGATTATTGCGGAAGAGGGCAGCTATGTCAGTTATCTTGAAGGCTGTACAGCGCCCATGCGCGATGAAAATCAGCTGCACGCGGCAGTCGTGGAATTGATCGCGCTGGATAATGCGCAAATCAAATATTCAACGGTACAAAACTGGTATCCAGGCGATGAAGAAGGTCGCGGCGGCATTTTCAATTTTGTCACCAAACGCGGTCATTGCCGTGGAGTGAATTCGAAAATTTCCTGGACTCAGATTGAAACAGGTTCGGCAATTACGTGGAAATACCCCAGTGTGATTTTGCAGGGAGACAATTCCATTGGCGAATTTTACTCGGTTGCGCTCACCAATCATTTTCAGCAGGCGGATACCGGAACCAAGATGATACACATGGGGAAAAACACACGCAGCACGATTATTTCCAAAGGTATTGCCGCTGGAAAAGGACAAAATACGTATCGCGGTCTCGTGCGCATGCTGCCTGGCGCGGTCAATGCCCGAAATTACACGCAATGTGATTCATTGCTGCTGAGTTCGACGTGTGGAGCGCATACGTTTCCTTATATCGAAGTGAAAAATCCGACGGCGCGTGTTGAGCATGAAGCATCGACATCCAAAATCGGGGAAGATCAATTGTTCTATTGCCGCCAGCGCGGATTAAAAACGGAAGACGCGATCAACATGATTGTCAATGGATTTTGCAAGCAGGTCTTCAAGGAATTGCCCATGGAATTCGCCGTTGAAGCGCAGAAATTGCTGGAAGTTAGTCTGGAAGGAAGCGTGGGGTAGTAAACAAAATATATTAGCAGGTTAAAAATGTTAACGATTAAAGATTTGCAAGTCACCATACAAGACGAAAAACAAAACATTAAACCCATTTTGCGCGGTGTGAATCTGTCAATCAAGCCGGGCGAAGTACATGCCATCATGGGACCAAACGGTTCGGGAAAAAGCACGCTCGCCAATGTGCTGGCTGGCCGTGATGAATACCAGGTCACAAATGGCGTGGTTACACTGAATGGTGAGGATTTGTTGGCATTGGAGCCGGAAGAACGCGCCGCGCGCGGTCTGTTTCTTGCGTTTCAGTACCCGACGGAAATTCCCGGGGTGAATAACATGTATTTCCTGCGTACCGCCCTGAACGAATTGCGCAAGCGTAACGGCTTGCCGCCACTGGATGCCGCTGATTTTCTCATGCTGGTAAAAAGCAAAATCAGGGAAGTCGGCCTGGATGAGGCATTTCTGCATCGGGCCGTAAATGAGGGATTTTCCGGCGGCGAAAAAAAGCGTAACGAAGTGTTACAAATGATGATGCTTGAACCCAGCTTCATCATTCTAGATGAAACGGATTCCGGGCTTGATATTGATGCATTACAAATGGTGGGCAGATGTGTTAACAGTCTGCGCAGCGCAACACGCAGCATTTTGGTGGTGACGCATTATCAACGTTTACTGGATTATATCCAGCCAGATGTCGTGCATGTGATGGCAAACGGAAAAATCCTGAGATCCGGGGATAAAACGCTGGCGCATGAACTGGAAGCCAAAGGATATGGCTGGCTGGAGAGTGAGATGAAATCATGAACGAACTAGCAATGATTCCGGCCTGGCTGCAAAAAAGCGGTGGAGACAAAACATGGTCTTCAGCCCCCACCTGGCTGACAGATTTTCGCCGCAAGCAGTGGGATGCGTTTTTAAAAAATGGATTGCCCACCCGCAAGGATGAACGCTGGAAGTATACGGACCTGTCTTTTCTTACGAACAAGAATTTTTCAACCGCGGCTCGTGTTGACCCGTATCTTTTGCGGGATGTGATCAATCAGCACCGGCTGCAGCGTGGAGAGAGCATTCTGCTCGTGTGCGTGAACGGCTATTTTATGGAGACGCTGAGTGATATCGCCAAATTGCCCCGGCAGGTCATCGCTTGCAGCATGGGCAAGGCATTACAGCATCATGCCGATATTGTTCGAGCAAACTGGCCGGATCATATCGATGCACAAAAGTATCCTTTTGCCAGCCTCAATGCGGCCATGTTTGAGGATGGTTTGTTTCTGAGTCTGCCGGATGATTGCGAAATTAACATGCCAGTACATCTATTGTCGCTGGTGTTTGGCGATGAAGAATTTATCGCCCAGCCGCTTCATATGATCGTTCTGGGACAGAACAGCAAGCTGACACTGGCTGAAGAATGTTTTTCGCACGCTGTACAGGCTTACATGATGAATAGCGTGATGATGATGACGGTTGGCAATCATGCCAAGCTGGATGTCTGCAAAATACAGCAGGAAGGAAGAAATGCGGTGCATATGGCGAATATATTTATCACGCAAAAACGGCACAGCCAGGTGTCATTTACAAACTTTTCTTCCGGCAGCCTGTTTGCGCGCGATGATCTGGTGGTCAAATTGCTGGAGCCTGGAGCTGATTGCCATACCAGCGGATTTTATCGGCTGCGTTCGGATGGCCAGTATGTTGATTATCACATAGACATTGATCATGCGGCGCCGCATAGCAACAGCGAAATGTTGTACAAGGGCATTCTCGACAAAAAATCACGCGCTGTTTTTAACGGCCGATTATTCGTGGAAAAGGACGCACAGAAAATTTTAGCCTATCAGGCTAATCATAACCTGTTATTGTCCAGCGAAGCGGAAGTCTATTCCAAGCCGGAACTTGAAATTTATGCCGATGACGTAAAGTGCAAGCATGGCGCAACGACCGGCCAGATTGATCAGGAAGCCTTATTTTATATGCGCTCCCGCGGCATCGACAAAGAAGAAGCGATGGATATTTTGCTGCGTGGTTTCGCGGAAGAAGTGATGCAGCGTGTTACGCATCCTGGCATCAAAATGCGGATACAGGAGACTATGTATTAATTATGAATACAAAAACCAGGCTGCCGGATTTTTCACGATACCGCATCGATTTTCCTCTATTGCAGGAAACCAATCGAGGCAAACCGGTTATTTATCTTGATAGCGCTGCTTCAGCGCAAAAACCCCGTCAGGTCATCGATGCGATGGCTGATTTCTATGTGCGGGATTATGCCAATATTCATCGCGGAATTTACGAATTAAGCGAACGCGCCACTCGCATGTATGAAGAGACGCGTGAAACTGTCAGAAGATATATTCATGCGGCGCATAAGGAAGAAATTGTCTTTGTCCGCGGCACGACAGAAGGGATTAACCTGGTTGCCCAGAGTTTTGGGCGGTCGCAATGGCAGCAGGGCGATGAAGTCATATTAAGCACAATGGAACATCACTCCAATATCGTTCCCTGGTATTTACTCAAGGAACAAATTGGTGTCGTGTTAAAAGTCATACCGGTGACGGATTCTGGAGCCGTCGATTTGGAAGAATATAAAAAATTATTTTCGCCGCGCACGAAAATGGTTGCCATTACACACGCGTCCAATGTGCTTGGAACGATCAATCCAGTCAAGGAAATCACGGCATTTGCTCACTCCATGAATGTGCCGGTGCTGGTGGATGGTGCACAGGCGGCGCCGCATATGCCAGTGGATGTTCAAGAGATTGATTGCGACTTTTATGTGTTTTCGGGACACAAGATTTATGGGCCAACCGGTATTGGGGTCTTGTATGGAAAAAAAGCGCTGCTTGATGCCATGCCTCCTTATCAGGGCGGCGGTGACATGATTGAAACTGTCGCGTTTTCCAAGGTGACTTTTGCGAAAACGCCACAGAAATTTGAAGCAGGCACACCGGATATTGCTGGCGTGATCGGCCTTGGCGCGGCAATCAGGTACATGCAGGCCATTGGCATGGAAAATATCTATGCGCATGAACAATCCTTGCTGCATTATGCCGAACCCAAATTATTAGCGGTTCCCGGGTTGCGGCTAATCGGCACGGCGACGCCAAAAGTCGGTGTGATTTCATTCGTCATGGATAGCATCCATCCGCATGATATTGGGACGGTTCTTGATCATGAGGGTGTTGCGGTGCGTGCAGGGCATCATTGCGCCATGCCCTTAATGGAGCGGTTCAATGTGCCGGCGACAGTGCGCGCATCATTTGGAATTTACACGAATGAGAACGATGTCGATGCGCTGTTTGAGGCAATTTTATTAGCGAAGAGGTTATTTGCCTAATGTCATTACGCGAATTGTATCAGGAAATCATAGTTGATCACGGCAAGCAGCCGCGCAATTTTGGTAAATTGGCAAATGCCAATCATTGTCAGGCGGGACACAATCCATTATGCGGCGATCGCTTGATGCTTTATATCGTTGAGCGTAACGGTATAGTCGAAGATGTGCATTTTGAAGGCGCGGGCTGCGCTATTTCGGTTGCATCCGCATCGCTGATGACGGAAGCAGTGAAAGGCAAATCTGTTACCGAGATTGATAAACTGTTTGATCTTTTTCATCACCTGGTAACGGAAGGCAGCGAACCTGAAGGGAGTTTAGGCAAACTGGCGGCATTTGGCGGTGTGGCGGAATTCCCCGTACGGGTCAAATGCGCGACCCTCGCCTGGCACACACTGAAAGCGGCTCTCGCGAATGATCCTGATCCGGTAACAACAGAGTGAAGAGGACAACAGCATGAACCCAACTATTACAATTACTGATTCTGCATCTGCGTATATCAAAAAAATGATTGAAAAAGGCCATGGCATCGGTTTTCGCCTGTCAGTCAAAAAAACAGGCTGCTCTGGCTATTCCTATTTGCCGGTGATTGTGGAAAAAGCCAATGCGAATGATATCAGTTTCACCACGGATGGCGGGCTGCAAATTTATATCGATACCGCGTGGCTTGATCTCCTGCAGGGTTTGCGCATTGACTATGTGGACGAAGAAAAGTCCGGACTGAAACAAAAGCGGTTGGTGTTTACCAATCCAAACGAAGCAAGCCGTTGCGGTTGCGGCGAGAGTTTTCATATTGAGGATTAATGTCAGATGTTTCGTGAAACGGCAGTTGAAGTACTAAGAGAAGTTGAAGCCACATTGATTCCATCGGGAGCAAAAGTCAAACTGCAGCCTGGGACACAGGTATTTGTGACCCAGGCACTCGGAAATTCCTATACGGTTTATGTAAACGGCAATCTGGTCAGGGTCGCCGGCAAGGACGGGGATGCCTTGGGCTTGGTTATTCTTGAACAGCCAGATGTAAATGAAATGGAAGGAACCGTTGAAGACAAGGTATGGATGCAATTGAAAACCTGTTTCGATCCTGAAATCCCGGTCAATATTGTTGACCTGGGACTGGTTTATGCCTGCAATGTCATACCGTTAGGCATGAATGAGTATCGTGTGGAAATTGTCATGACATTAACCGCGCCTGCTTGCGGCATGGGTCCGGTGCTGGTTGCGGAAGTTGAGGAAAAAACCCGGCAGATAAATAACGTGAAAGAAGTAAAAGTGGATTTGGTATTCGATCCTCCATGGGATCGCGACAGAATGAGTGATGAAGCCAAATTGCAGTTAGGGTTGTTATAAGGTTTACAAACAGAGAGGAAACATCAATGAATGTTCAAGACAAAATTAAAAAACAGATTGCAGAAAATAACATTATTCTTTACATGAAGGGCAATGCTGAATTGCCAATGTGCGGTTTTTCCGCGCGAGCCGTTCATCTTCTCAAATCCTGCGGCGCGAAGTTTACCACCGTGGATGTCTTGCAGGATGAAGAAATCCGTCAGGGCATTAAAGTCTATTCCAATTGGCCAACCATTCCACAGTTATATGTGAAAGGCGAGTTTATCGGAGGTAGCGACATCATGGCAGAAATGCATGAAACCGGTGAGCTGCAGCAATTAATCAAGGATGCACAAGGGTAACAAGGTTACCTATTTCGTTAATGAACTATAGCTTGATTTATTAACTTCATTTTCTGCTTCATTGCGGGCTCGTAGTCAGGGCTAGTTATCCCTACAGGCGAAACTGCATCTTGCGATCGTGTGTCATTAGAATGTGACGCACGATCGCAGGCCAAATTTATCAATGAATTACCTAACTGGGCAATTCCATGCAACAATTCCCATCTTAAGTTATTGAATAATAAACGATTTAAATTTTAAAGCGCAAAAATAATGGTCTTTTAAAATTAAACTATACTTAATTTAGCCACCAATTTTTTTGATTATGTATAGTTAATTCAAGAGATCACTATGCAGAGAAAATCCGATCCCAGGTCCGCAGCTGAAAAGTTCAACAAGATCTTGTCAAAAAATCAGGAGCGGATCAATGAAATGATTCGCCAGTACGTCGATCAATCATTTATACAATCTGATGAGGGTGATCCCAAAAAAAGAAAGCAAAATGTGATCGACATGATTGAAACGGAATTTAAAAAAATGTTTGGATCAGATGTGACAGTCACACCGATGGGTGGAAACAATAATCTGAATTTATCCATTCAATACAAGGGTGAGGAGTTTGTGATTCAGATAGGAGCGGAACGAGAGCCAAGCCAAACTGCTGTTAGCAGATTAAGTTCAGCAGACTGGTTGGCAGATGTTTATGGGGAGCATACCATCGATTCCGGTTGTGAAACATTGAAAATAATGGCTGATGGCGCAAGCACCAAGCCGCAGGGGTTTATGCGAATGGTTGAAAAGCTGCCTACCAGTCTTGAACATGAAGTGCAAATGCGTAAGCAAGATGATAAAAAAGAAAAAAAGGTAATGGTGGGAACAACCAGGGAAATTGAATTCGCAAAAGATATTGGAAAGCAGTTATCAATGATATTCAGCACAATGTCAGCAGAGAACATAGTATGGACTGATTGCAAACCTGGTAATTTGTTATTGCGGGAAAATGATGATGGCAGCCACCAGATTGTCATTGCTGATTCCAAAGCAATTCTTCCAGTTGATCAAATGCCAAGAACGAAAAGAGGACAAATTGTATTCGATGCATTGTTGACAGAAGATTTTATTTCGAGAGAGGGATCTAAGCGATTGGAAAATCCGGAAAACCATAAGCCTGAAGCATTCAAGGCGTTAATGGAAAAAGAATATAGTTATCAACTGGCCGTAACATTATATTACGCGGCGACAGGTGAAACGATTCTTAGCCGTGACGCCAAGACTTTTAATTTTGACACAAACATGTTTAAAACAATTGCCGGAGAGAGGTTGAAATTCATCATCGAGCAATTGAGCAAACCCAACCCTGATGAGCGCATGAGTCATTTGGCCGCGGCGCAGCTGCTCGCGGTGATTAACAATGACGAGGTATACAAAAGAGTCCTGGACAAAGTTCAAAATCCGAGCCCGCCTGCTTCTCCAGCAATGGCACATGGAACAGCTTCCATACATATGGCGCTTGCTGCCCGTGAAGGAAATGTCAATCCGCGTAAAGAAGCCAGAGTAATGCTCGAAAGAAGAAACAGTCAAATGATAAATCCGGCACCGAGAAAAGAAAAACAAAATGAAGAAGCCAAATTAACATCAAAAACAGAATCCCCCAAAGTGTCAACACCATCGCCCAAGGGAGTCCGGTTTTCTGAACCAGTTGATGCTAAGCCTGAACCTCAAACTCAAGCTCGCGGTTTTAAATGATAATGTGTAGAAAGCGGATTCGTCATTGTGAACTGCCACGGCTGTTTCGCAGCCTCGCAATGACGACACTGACTGCCGGGTATCTTGCAGAGATCAACTTCTAATGCTTGCGCAAGCTATTCGATTTCTGCTGATGAAGCAGCGGTTCAGCTTCTCCCGTATCATCACAACAGCAGCAAAAAAATGAAAGGAAGCTGCGTAATCCGGAAGATCTTGTCTTTGTTGGCGCCGCTGTCACCTGTTGATCTGACGCTATAGTTACTGGCTGCGCATTAGAAGTGATTTGTCTTCTTAAATTTTCATCTTCGATTGTTACCAGTATTTTCAGGCGTGACAGATCGGTATCCAGAGCGCTGATCGCATTTTCAATTTCTTCAACTTGTCTGGTTTCTCCGCTGTATTTCCCAATCATTTTATTAATCTGCTGAATTTTGGTATCAAGTCTTTGATGTTTATCCGTGCCAAGCAAGACAACTTTTTCATGCAAGGCGTTGACCCGTTTTTGCCAACCCTCGATAGTTTGTGTAAGCTTGATAGAAGTACTTAACTCCGATATTAATCCGTTAATTTCCGGATATTCGATTGGTTCACCATTATAAGCGAGAATTTTACGGCTGATTCGGGTGGATTTTTCTTGTAATGAGCGGCGATTATCCTGATCTTCCACACTGGAAATTTTTCCGTTCAACTCTTCCAGTTTTTTTCTCCATTCCAATTTTCTTTCATCAATGATTTTACGAACCGCAGTCATGGGGAACCTTCCAAATGGTTAAATTATCTTCGTAAGAGAATAATAGAGAATACTTAACGAAATATTAGGATTTGAATAATGGGTAATACAGGACATGCGCAAAAAGCGGACTTAATGCCCGCTTTTTAAGCATGTATCTGTCTGATGATTTATTTCTTTAATAATGGTCGTCTTTCTGGTTCTTTATCGCTGTCATCTTTTCCACCGCAGCAAGGGAAACAGGAAAAGAATGAGAGAAATCCACCTTTTTTTGCTTTTTTCTTTTGCGTGGGCTGAAAAGCTGTATGAGTGAGTGCCTCAAGATGGTCTGCCCTCTCCTGAAGGAGAGATATATTTTCGCCTCTATCCAGCACTTTCTGGACGCCATCATAAATCTCTTCTTTCTTTGCTTCGACGGCTTGTTTCCGCAGCTCGAGGACTAGTTTGTCTAGTTCGCCAATTTTGTTGCTGATTAAATCCTGGGTGTTTGGTTTCAACATCAGCCGGCGAATTTCTGCGATTTTATCCAGGGCCTGCTGTTTAAAAGTTTGGTCAAGATTGATTTCTCTTAGGCCGCTTTCAATTTCCTGAAGCTTTTGCATATGCTTCGGGTTGCCTTGTATATGTTGCGCGGTGTCATCTGGAGATTCAGGAGGATCGAGTATTTCAACAGGGCTCTTGTGGGAATTGTCTTTCTGATGTTTATGTTTGTGATGCTTGTCTTTTTCTTTATGATGACGAGATTCTTTTTTTTCCTTGTCTTTATCAGATCGTTCGCCGGGAAAGAATTTTTTTAAAGCCATGAGCAGAGTCCTCGCTGTTTAATTTATAGACATAGAAGAAGAAAATAAAGGATACGAGAGAAAGCTTAAGAAATTCTTAAATCAAGAAAATTAATAGAGACAGATAACGATGCTGGAGGGCTCTTATTTCGTAGATATTTTTTTCCACCAGGACATTCGGGGCAGGTAGAGCAGCAGGAAAATCAAAATGGAGGTCAACAAGGCGGTCAGATACATGCCTGCCGCAACGGCGAGACCGATGGCGGCGGTTGCCCATAACGTAGCCGCGGTGGTCAGGCCAGTCACATAATCACCCTGGCGGAAGATAATGCCGCCGCCGAGAAAACCTATGCCGCTTACCACTTGCGCCGCAACACGGGATGGGTCATCTGCGAATATCTGAAAGCCCACAATTCCAAAAGCGCATGCGCCTAATGAAATTGCTCCATAAGTACGGATACCGGCGGAGATGATATTGCGGTGTCTTTCCCGTTCCCATCCTATCAGGCACCCAAGCAAACAAGCGAAGGTGACACGGATAAACATTTCCAGGTCGGTCACAATGGTTGGATTTGCAGGAGGCAATGGCATAAAAAATCTCATCCATGAAATCATTTTATGCTACACAGATTTGCAATGATTTACTACCGTCGAGGATCAAAAACGGTTAATGCATTCGATATGGCTGAAGTGCAATAGGTTTTTTTGGCGCAGGGGCCTGGCGACGGCTGCCGCAGGAAAAAAAGCAGAAATAATTTGCCATTGTTCTAAAAAAACCTTCATTTTTATGATTGCCATGCAGGGCTCTGGTCTTGAATGTCACAGGGTTATCACACAGCGACTGGGTTTTTTTTAGCAGTTCCTCCATGTGATCACTTCTTTCTTTCAACATCCTTGTCACATGTTGATCGAGATAAGTGTTTGTTTCAGTGACTGCTTTCTTGGCCTGTTCAATCCTGGAAGGCTGGTATTCAGGATTTTCAATGATCTCGCCAAGCTCTGCGTGCCGGCTGGAGGCAACCAGCATTTCAATATTTGCAAACAACCGGTTTATTTCATCGATGCTCTCTGCATTATTCACGCCACACACAAAAATGTGATTGCCCGCCAGTTTGATAAAATAGTTCACGTAACTGCGTGTACAGTGATGAACAAGATGGCTTTGAAAATGAGAATCGCGGAGTTCATTAACGATGGATTCAATCTCCGCTGCAACCCGATTCCCGGTTTGTGAAGGGTAATTAGCAAAATATTCTACAGCGAAGGTTGCCTTGTATATTCCGATTGACAATATTTGCATAGGATGACGCTCTCCAGATTATCCGCTGGAATGGCGCGATATCTTTCATCATATGCCTGAATGCTTAAATTATTCTTAAAGTTAAAATTTTGTCGTGCGTCAGACATGCGGAGAATTATTGTGACATTATCAGCTCACGCATTCTGGCACAGACTTTTTGCATGACATGAATATTGTGAATGCTCGCCAGGTGGAAATAAGCAATGAGGCCTTCCTTGAAAAGATAATGCAGGTAAGCACGGGAAAAGTTTTCACACGTATAACAGTCACAGCCTGGCATGATCGGCTGGGTATCTTTGGCGTATATGCTTTTTTTAATCAGGATCCGGCAATTATCACCTTCACCTTTGAAAGCAAGCCAGCCGTCTTTCTCAATTATGTCACCGCAATATAAAGTTCCATGGCGGGCATTTCGGGTAGGCGCTACGCAATCAAAAATATCGATGCCTTTTGCCACCACATCGATCAAGTCCTGGGGATTCAGGCCTACACCCATGGTATAGCGAACCTTGTTTTCCGGGAGCATGGGGCGTACCCAATCAATAATTTCACAAGTTTTTGGCATATCAAAACCAATGACTTCTCCGCCTATTGCAATGCCATCAAGATCTTGCTGCAAGACAAATTCTGTACTTTGTTCACGAAGGTCGCGGAAACTGCCGCCTTGAATAATGCCAAATAATGCCTGTCTTAAGCCATATGCGGAATGAGGATTTTTAGCATGTTCTTCTTTTGATAACACCAGCCAGCGATGCGTTCTGTCCAGGGCAGCCAGTGCTGCTTCGCGTCCTCCGGTTTCCGGGGTGCACTGATCAAAAGCCATAATAATATCTGCACCAATGATTTTTTGCGTTTGGATGGAGGTTTGGGAGTTAAGATGGATGATTTTTCCCGTGATAGGGTGTTTAAAATGCGCTCCGTGATCGTCGATAATACAAATCGTGCCTTTCTTTGACAAGCTTAATACCTGAAATCCACCACTGTCAGTGAGCATGGCTTTGTGCCAACCCATGAATTGATGCATGCCGCCGACAGCTTCAATGACTTCCATTCCGGGAGTGCACAGCATGTGATAGGTATTACCGCCCAGAATAATCTCACTGCCGCTCTGCTCAAGATCAGTCGGTGTAAGGTAATTCAGCATGGCGCGGGTGCCCACTGGCATGAATGCCGGGGTTAATACATCACCATGAGGAGTTGTCATCCGCATGACCCTGGCGGGCAGGGCAGCGTGTTTTTTAACTATATGTGAATTAAATGAATTGGACATGGATGGGCATTATATAGAAAGTTTGCCTATATTAGAAACAAAAATGAAGTTTGCATGACAAAAGATGATGCGAGCGCAACGCTTGCCATTTGGAACGCTGCTATTTTCTGGATGGCGAATGCTTCTTCAGCTGGGTTTGTTTCATTTCAATTTCATCATTCAAATCCTCAATCCGATCATGCAAGCGATTGATATTGTATTCAGCCATGCAGTGTCTGACAGATTTGAAAATTCCGGATAGTAATATAGCCAGGGAAACAAACAAAAATACAGCGACGATGATTTGTTCATCTCGCGAGACGGCACGATTGGTTGTGATCAGATTCCTGGCTGCGTATCCGGAGGCCGTCGTGCAAAGTGCTCCTAATCCCCAAAGAACAGACATGTCTTTGCAGCTGCTGCGATTTTCAGATTCCTCATCGATCATGTCATTGATTTGGATCTGTTTGTTTCTGAAAAAGCCAATTTGGAAGCGCAAATGCGCTGGTGTAGTATGCTTGAACAAATATTCAGTGCACAGGCTGTGTAGTCGCCTGTTTAATTGCGATGCTGTTCTTGCAATCTCATGGGGGGGAAGGAAACTGATAATGTGTATCAGTATCTCGTCAGGAAAATCCAGTAACAGGCGTACGAGCTCGGAGGGATTCGATTGAGGATAGGCGTGTGTGATCAGCCCCATTTCCATCATTGATGGGGTGTCAAACTCAGGGTTATTGCTAATTTTGCTTTTGGCAAGGCCAAAAAAATTTTTTATTCTGTTTCTGTCTTGCATGCCACTCTCGTTGTCAGATTTTGACTGTTTAATTATTTCACTAATAATCTATGTGATATGAAGTTGAAACGCAAACAATGCGGCAGGCATTTTCATGACGATAATATTTCGGTATGATTTTGGCATCCTATAAAGGCTTGGATTATGAATTCATACCGTCATTACACTTTTATTGACAGGCTCTGCCTTGGTGTTGATCAGGCAGTGCGTGCCCTGACCGATACGGTAAAAACCACTGGTGCCGCTTATCCAGGAAAAAAAATTGCAGAACAGCCGCTGAGCAGTGAACAACGCAAACATTCAGCTGCATTAATGCGTATCAATCATGCGGGAGAAATCTGCGCCCAGGCACTTTATCATGGCCAGGGGGTTGTGTCCCGCTCCCAGGATGTGCAGGAAAAAATGCGCCAGGCAGCAGTCGAAGAAGGCGATCACCTTGCCTGGTGCCGTCAGCGTCTCGATGAGCTGGGCAGTCATCCCAGCTATCTCAACCCATTCTGGTATGCTGGTTCATTTTGCATTGGCATGGTGGCTGGCATGATTGGGGACAAATGGAGTCTTGGGTTTGTCGCTGAAACGGAACGCCAGGTGATAAAACACCTGAAGGGACATTTGCATTCCCTGCCTGCCGATGACCAGCGCAGTTATAAAATTCTTGAGCAGATGGAGTCAGATGAGGCCAGGCATCGTGATGAAGCGATTGCATTGGGAGCAAAAGAATTGCCAAAGATGATAAAACAGGGCATGGGGTTGGCCTCAAAAATAATGGTGAAAAGCGCGTACTGGATATAGTTTTCGAAATGCATACTGATGTCACATCAGCGAAAGCAGGCATACAGAAGATAGATGAAGAGCCTGGATCCCTGCCTTCGCAGGGATGACAAAAAATCGTTAAAGAGATGATTAAAAGCCGTGCAGGGATAACAAATGCCTTCGCAGGGAAGATAAGAAATTTTCGATATCCTTGACACCATTCAAGGATCGCGTCTGGATTACAGGGTCTTATACATCACGACTAATGCGCCTGCCTGAATCAGCCATACTACCCAGACGATTTCCATGAAATAGGGAAACCAGCTGCGTCTGATCAGCCAATAGATGACAGCGGGAATTAAACCAACAATAACAGGAATAGTAAGGAGGGCGATAAGAGCTTTCAGCAAGCTTCCTGCTTGACCGCCAGAAAAGACATCTGCCAGTAATTGAGTAACCCAATCATGAGCGCTTACCAGCCATTGAACGCCATGTTGAACATACGACATGGACAACACAATTGCGACACTGAAAGCAACGAGAGCAATAATTTGTTTCAACATTGTTGTTCCTTGTTATTTTTTTCCCTATGAGAAGATTAATAATCTGACTTGAATATGTCAAACCTTTATGCCAATGCCTTTGTGCAGCAAAATCCACGCCCAAAAAAACATCAGAATGAACAGGACAGAAACCAGGCCAAATCCCCAGTAGATATTCAGGTCTGATACACCCAGCAATCCGTATCTGAATGTGTCAACCATGTTAAGGATGGGATTAAAAACGGAAATGGACCGCCACATGGGCGGTAATTGTTTGATGGAATAAAATACGCCGCCAAGATAGGTTAATGGGGTGAGCACAAATGTGGGAATAAATGAGATATCATCGAAGCGTTTTGCAAAAACAGCATTGATTAATCCGCCGAGGGAAAAAACCATTGCCGCAAGCACAGCCATGATAATGACAATGCCGGCATGATAGATGGGCACACTCGTGAACAGCAGAGCTATCAGGACAACAATCGCCCCGACCATGATTCCCCTGACAGTGCCGCCCATCATGAAGCCAAGCAGCATGATGAAATTTGACATTGGCGAGACAACCATTTCTTCTATGCTTTTGTTGAATTTGGTTAGAAAAAATGAAGAAGCGGTGTTCGCATAAGCATTGGTCATGATAGACATCATGACAAGACCAGGCACGATATACTGAATATATGTATATCCATCTATCATACGGATTTGTGAACCAATAAATTTTCCAAAGATGATAAAATACAAACCCATGGTGATTGCGGGAGGCAGCAGCGTTTGCGACCAGATCCGCATGAAACGCATGATTTCCTTGTGTAGCAGCGTTCTTAAAGCGACCATGTTGGGATAAAAGCCAGTTCGTGATGTCATGGTAAACCCTTTAACTCTCGGTATTTCGTGTTTTGTTTTCCGATACCAGATGAATAAATAATTCTTCCAGCCGGTTGGTTTTGTTGCGCATGCTGGTGACCACAATGTTTTTTTGCGTCAACAGCTGAAACAGTTCATTGATGGATTGGCTGCGATGAATTTCGACTTCCATCGTCGTGGCATCAATCATGCGGTGGTGATAATCATCGAGCTTGAAAGTATTTTCAATTGGTTTTTCGATATCCAGCAAGATGGTTTGCACATTCAGGCGGTTTATCAGCGATTTCATATCTGCATGCTCAATAATTTCGCCGTGATCTATAATCGCCACATTTCTGCATAGCTGTTCAGCTTCTTCGAGATAATGTGTCGTGAGAATAATGGTGGTGCCTTGCTGATTCAGCTCGCTTAAAAAGCGCCATAAGGTATGGCGTAATTCTATATCAACACCCGCTGTCGGCTCATCAAGTATCAGCAATTTGGGATCACTCATAAGTGCGCGTGCGATCATGAGGCGCCGCTTCATACCGCCGGACAATTTGAATGCCGCTTCATTGCGCATTTCCCAGATTCCCATTTTGTTGAGATAAAGCTCCATTCGCTCATGGGCAATTTTTTTGGGAATGCCGTAATAACCCGCCTGATTGACAAGAATCTGGGAAATTTTTTCGAAGATGCTGAAGTTCATTTCCTGCGGTACCACGCCTATCAGGGCTTTTGCTTTGGCTAATTCAGTATCGGTATCGTGACCAAAAACGAAGACTTTTCCGGAAGTTTTGTTTACCAGAGAACATACTATTCCAATGGTGGTTGATTTGCCTGCACCATTTTGTCCAAGAAGCGCGAAAAAATCGCCTTCTGCCACTTCAAGATCAATGCCCTTTAGAGCTGAAATTCCATTGGAATATATTTTTGATAGTTTTTGTACTGAAAGGGCTTTCATAATTTATCCGGAAGAATTTTTAATAGTGATTGTAACGCGATCCCGCGATGGCTGATTTTGTTTTTGATATGACCTGGAAGCTCCGCCGCGGTCTTGTGTTCGGATGGAACATAGAAGATGGGATCATAACCAAAACCAGCATCTCCTCTGGGTGCATGCAATACCATGCCTGGCCATTTACCATCACAAATGAGAGGCGTGGGATCCAGGCTGTGGGACATATAAACAAGCACACAATGGAAGCTTGCCGTGCGATTTTTTTCTGGCACTTCTTTTAGCTCGGCCAGCAATTTTTGAATGTTATCCTCTGCAGTCGCCTGGGCACCGGCATAACGTGCGGAATAAATTCCCGGAGAACCGCGGAGTGCATCAACTGCCAGGCCGGAATCATCAGCAAGCGCAGGCAGGCCTGTGATTTTCGCCGCATGCCTGGCTTTGATAATGGCATTTTCAATGAACGATAACCCGGTTTCTTCAACTTCCTCTACCCCAAGATCAGCCTGCGGGATGAGGTCGATATGAAAATCTTTCAATAACTCCCTGAATTCACGGACTTTCCCTGCATTATTGCTGGCCAGGACAACTTTCATGGACTTTTTCTCATTATATTTTTGGAAGGAACAGTTACCTCTGTTCAAGCATACTTAAATCAACAGGTGATTCTATACAAACCCATTTTTTGCGGCTATGTTCACCTTGCGTAATTATGATCCGCTGTTCTGGTACTTTGAAGCAGCGAGCAAGAAATTTTAGCAGATATTTATTGGCGCGTCCCTCTAGCGGCGGCGCAGTCAGCCTGATTTTAAGGCAGTCGTCATGCAGACCAATAATCTGATCTGAGCTTGCGCGCGGCTGTAAATAGATATGCAGAAAAAGAGATTTGTCACGCCAGTAATACCACGAAGCTTGTTTAGTATTTCCTGGCACGTTTTCCGCTATCCGACAGCAATGCTTAATCCCATGCCAAGTATGGGATTGACGACGATGATGATAAGCAGCTGGAGAATGATTAGCGCCGGAATCGGTGAAAGATCAAAGCCGCCGACGGTAGGTATGATTCGCTGAAACGGGCGCAAAGCGGGTGACGTGAGTTTGCTCAATACCTGGTAAATAGGGGAAGATGGCTGTATCAGGCCGACAATAAATTGTAAAAATATCGCATAAAACATTAATTCAAGGACTAATTTGATGGAATCACCGATAGCCAGTAGCAATAATCCCAGAATATTGGGTACGCCAAAGCTCAATGCAGTAATAACAAAATACTTGATGATCTCGACGACAAGGATGAGAACAAGCGTAGAGGTTTCAAAGCCACGAATATCCGGGAGTATTTTTTTCATGGGTTTGATAATAAAACTGGTTAGCTGTACAACGAGTTGCGTAATTGGATGGGAATATTCAGCACCAGACCACGCGAGTATCAGGCGTATGATTAATACAAAAATATAAAGATCGAATACAGCGCTAATCAGAAAGAGTATCGCATTAAGACTGGTACCAGACATTTCCTTATCCCCTTAAACTTATTTGGCGAGTATCCCAGATAATTTCTCTGGGTATATTACCATCAACTGTTATGCACTTACATACTCTGTTTTATCTATATTAAACCAGCACATTGTGAATGGACATGGCTTCATCAAAAATAGATTTCCGCTCAATGTTACTTGTCGATCAATTCGGCCAGTTCTTCAGACCGCAGTTTTGCGGCTTGTAATGCGTTTTTGAATAAAGTCCGGATATTGCTGTTCTCCAGGACTGAAACTGCTTTTTCCGTCGTGCCTCCAGGAGAAGTGACATTTCGTC